>ERZ1066128.297-NODE-297-length-22190-cov-11.979896_pt1 | contig 22190 bp, 24 predicted proteins | sample MGYA00382775_ERZ1066128 | MGnify/ENA primary metagenome ERZ1066128 (study PRJEB33369, sample SAMEA5778358) | biofilm metagenome | biome: Industrial cooling water; feature: Water cooling tower basin; material: Biofilm | place: United Arab Emirates | collected...
CCGGGTGAGCCTTGCTGAATTTCGCCAACCAGTCGATCCGTCTTCATAAACCAACCGGAGTACAAACACGTGGCCAGCACGACCACCATCATGAACAACGTGCCGAAGAGATAGTCCATGATATCCATAAAACCGTGTTTCTCTGTTCCGAAAAGATTGATATGAAGCTCGGTGAAGAAAGGTGAGCTGCCGTTGGAAAGGGCAGAGGGAATACCGAAAAGGAATGCGACCACCGCCACGGTCCAGGCCGCTTTCTTGCGCGACCATTTGCGCGTGTCCATAAAGTAAGCCGAAGGAGCCTCCAGCATGGAAATGGTAGACGTGATGGCGGCCAGAAACAGCAGGAGGAAAAACAACGCACCTGCAATGTGGCCCAGCGGCATCTCCTGAAAGATATTCGCCAGTACGCTAAAAACCAGTGTGGGACCCTCGCTGGGCGACATGTTGAAGGCAAACACCGCAGGGAATACCATGAGGCCTGCCAGCAATGCCACGGATGTATCCATGGCGCCAACCCACAAACTGGATGTCACGATGTTCTGTGTTTTTGGCAAGTATGATCCATAGGTAATCATCATACCCCAACCCACGCCCAGGCTAAAAAAGGCCTGGGTGAGCGCTTTGAGGATGACCATTCCATTGATCTTTGAAAAGTCAGGCACCAGGTAGTATTCAATGCCTTTTTCAGCACCGGGTAATGTGATACTCCGAATGATTACCACGATGAGCAATACAAAAAGCGCAGGCATCATGATCTTGGTGGCCTTCTCAATGCCACCCGACACGCCACCCAAAACGATCAGAGCCGTGGCGATAATGACAAACGCCCCCAACGGAACAACAATGGCGGGGTCGGCTATGAACGTGGAGAATGACGTTTGAATGGCGAACAGCGAGGTGAAAATGTAGCCCACAGTCCAGCCGGCAATGATACTGTAGTAGCTAAGCACCACAAACGTAACAAGCAAGGGCAGCACACCGGCAAGAAATGTCCAAATAGGGTTGGCTCCGGTGTCGCGAAACGCAGTTACGGCATTTTTGCCGGTCAGGCGCCCAAGTGCAATTTCATTGATGAGCATCGGTGCGCCCACAAGCACAACGCAGAAAATGTAAACGAGCACGAATGCCGCTCCGCCATTCTCGCCTGTGAGGTAGGGGAAGCGCCAGATATTGCCCAGACCCACGGCCGAGCCTGCGGCTGCCATGATAAATCCAAACTTCGATGCCCATTGTCCGCGTGCCGTCATAGCGTAGTTGTTGTTAGTCGGCCAAGATTGAAAAAAGACCGGGGATACGAAAGAGGAATTTTTCGTATGCGGGCCGTCAATGTTGCCGTTTGGCCAGTTGATCGCGGATTAGCGCCAGCCCTTGGGTGAATGAATGGGGTTGATAGCCCAACTGAGTTTTTGCTTTGGTAATCACAAAACCGGTCTTAGGCGGCCGCCTGGCTGGCTGAGTGAACGTGGAAGAATCGGCCGGTTTAATTAATGAGGCATCGAGGCCGAAAAATTGGGCAGTTTGCCGTGCAATGTCCAATGGAGTCATCATTTCCTCACCGGAAATGTGAAAAATTCCAGTGGTGTTTTTCTTTAGTGCCAGTACACAGGCTTGCGCGAGATCTTCGGCCAGGGTGGGTGTTCGCCATTGATCGTTTACGACCTGAATTTGTTTTCCCTCCTCCAGGCTTTTCTTGACCCACAGTACGATGTTGGAGCGACTCATGTCTTCGCTTACCCCATAGACCAACACGGTACGCAGAATGGCCCACCGAAGCCCGGATTTTTTTACCACCTCTTCACCTGCCCGTTTACTCTCTCCATAAAAGTTAACGGGATTAGGCTGGGCCGATTCATCGAGTGGTCCGTGACTTCCATCGAAGATGAAATCCGTAGAGAGGTGAATAAAATGACAAACGCGTGGTGCGTAACGGGTGAGATGGCCAACCGCGTCAACATTGGTTTTCCAGCAATTCTCCCGGTCAGTTTCACAGGCGTCCACTTGCGTCATCGCAGCGGTGTGGATGATGGCATCCGGCCGATGCTGCTCCATAGCGTCCTGCACCTGCCGTTCGTCCGTGATGTCCAGTGGATGAAAAATACCGCGGGTAAGTGACAACGGACGCTTGCCGGTGGCGATCACGTGTACGCCCGGGTCGCGCTGTAACAATTGAACCAGTTTCTGGCCCAGCAGCCCGTTTGCGCCTGTTACCAGTACATTCACCGGACTTTATTTTGAGTCAGGGTAGACGTAGCCAAACTCCTTAGTAATCTTCTTTCGCGACATTTCTTCTACCGTCACCGTCATGCGGATATCCTCCAACGGGCGGTCGGCCTGGTCGCGCGGCTGTGCGGCAATCTTATCAATCACCTCCAAACCTTTAATCACTTTACCAAAAACGGTGTAGCCGCCATCGAGGTGTGGCGCGCCACCCACAGTGGTATAGGCTTTAATCATCTCGGGCGATATGTCTTTGGTTACTTTGATTCCGGTTTGTTGTTCAATTTCACCAGCCAGGGCAAACACGGCACGTTGATAGCCGGCCATGTCACCTTTCATGTAGATGGCGTTCAGCGTATCAATTTTCGGCTTGTTGGCGGCATTCATCATCCACTGCTGGAAGGCCTGTCCGAACTTTGCCTGGTCGATTTTTAAGGCATCGAGATTCTCCTGCGTTACCACGGTGCCCTGCACCACGTAGAATTGGCTCCCACTGGAGGCCTTCGCGGGATTGACCTGATCGCCCATGCGCGCAGCGGAGAGGGCACCTTTTTCGTGGAAGAATTTTGGATTAAACTCGGCATCTACCGTGTAGCCGGGGCCCCCTGAACCAAGTCGCTGCCCGGGTTGGGCCTGGCGCGAATCGGGGTCACCCCCCTGGATCATAAAACCCTGAATCACGCGGTGAAAGAGTAAACTGTCGAAGTAATGGTCTTTGGCCAGCTTAATGAAATTTTCCTTGTGTTTCGGGGTTTCATCGTACAGGATGGCCGTCATATCACCATACTTGGTTTTAATGGTCACCACATAATCATTTTTTTGGGCACAACTGGTCATCACAAAAAGAGCGGTTAAAAGGGTAAGAATGGGCAGAACGTTTTTCATAGTGTAGAAAATTCGCGGGCAAAAATACCAAAAGGTGCGTTAACGACTAGCTTTTAGCAATCCGGACAACTGCAGGCTCAGGTCCATGAAAATCATCTTGGCACTGCCGTTTCGTTCCAGGTGAAAATAAGCTTCATTCAGCAGGTGTGTAGCCTTTTCAATTTTGGGTACGTTCAACACCTTGCTAAAGTCCTGAACAAACTTCAAGTCGTTACCCTGCACGCGCAGCAACGGGGCTTCACTCAGGTGTACCAGCGATTCGCGCATCATCGTTAGCGCTACCGTGAGCATATTGCGCTGGTCTATTTTGTCGGCCGCATGAAAGTCATCAGCCATGGTGAGCAGTTGAATGGCATCCCGTTTGAAACAGGCCCGCATCCACTGGGTGAATTTTTCCGTGGTGGGGTTGTCTTCGCGCTCAATCAATTGCAAGCCGCGGTTTAGGTTACCTTCCGCCAGTTGCACCAGGCCAGGCAGACGCCCAGCGTCAACCCTCGATGCCAAAAAAGTTTTCACCTCTTCATCGGGCAACAAGGGTACCGTTACCCGTTGTGTGCGCGATACGATGGTGGGCAATAGCCGCTCATCCGCATTGCTCACCAGCAGGAAAATGGTGAAGGACGAAGGTTCTTCCAGAATTTTTAAAATACCGTTGGCTGCTGCGGGATGCATGTATTCTGGTTGCCAGATGAGCATCACTTTAAACTGGCTTTCAAACGGCTTCAACGCGAGCGAGCGAATGATTTCCCGACTTTCTTCGCGTGAGATCAATACCTGTTTATCCTCGCTGCCATGGAAGGCTGTCCAGTCTTCAATATTGCCAAACGGCTGCTCGGTCAGAAACTGTCGCCAACTTTTAAGAAGTTCGGCCTTCAGCCGTTCTTCGTCCTTGTCGTTGTCGACATTGGAATACGGGAAAACGAAATGGGTATCGGGATGAATGTATTTGAGACTCTTGGAACAGGCGGCACAAGTTCCACACGCATCATCGGCCTGGCGGTTTTGGCAGTGGAGAAAGGTGGTGTAGGCCAGCGCCAGGGGCAGGTTCACGGAACCATCGCGACCCGCCAGTAATTGCGCATGCGGGATTTTATTCTCGTGCACCGACCGCACCAGATTGGTTTTGATGTCGGATAGTCCGGGTATGTCTGCGAACCTCATGCTTTCTTTTCCCAAATACGTTCCACTGCCGTTTGCTCAAATACGGTGGTTAGTATGGCCTTGTCCGCTTCGGTCAATGTTTGTTTCCTGCGCTCCATCACACGGGCGGCTGTCTCAAACGAACGGGCCAGTGTAAACGTGGTAAACCCGGCTGCCCCGCCCCAGGCAAACGAGGGTACGAAGTTGCGTGGGTAGCCATCACCAAAGATATTGGCGCCCACACCCACCACGGTGCCGGTATTAAACATGGTGTTGATGCCACACTTGCCATGATCGCCCATCATTAACCCGCAAAACTGAAGTCCTGTGCTGATGAACTTGTTCTGTACATAACTCCAAAGTTTTACCGGCTCGTAGTTGTTTTTGAGGTTAGAGGTATTGGTGTCAGCCCCCAGGTTGCACCATTCGCCCAAAACCGAGTTTCCAAGAAATCCGTCATGTGCTTTGTTGCTATGGCCCCAAAGCACCGAGTTACTGATTTCGCCCCCGACTTTGCAGTGGGGGCCAATGGTGGAGTCGCCCCGCATCTTTCCTCCCATGTTCACGACCGATCCTTCGCCCAACGAAAATGGTCCTTTAATGAGCGCGCCTTCCTGCACCTGTGAGTTGTGCCCCAGGTAAATCGGGCCAGCTTCGGCATTCAGTACGGCCGCACGTATCTCAACACCGGCCTCGAGAAAGATTTCATTTGGGTTGTACACCCGCGTGTGCGGGTCAGTGATCGGTTGTGACGTGCGCCCGTGTGTGATCAGCTTGAAGTCAGCCCGCAATTGCGCTGCGTTGTGTTGAAAAATCTTCCAAGTCTGATCAACCAGGGTGAACGGGCCTGCATACTCGGTCATACCCGTGCCGAGTACTTCCGGTAATTCATCTTCGGCTGTGCGGTAGGCCAGCACGGTTTGCTGGTGATACAGACCTTCACCCGTTTTCAATCCGCGAATGCGTGCAACAAGTTTTTCGTCCGGGCACAACGCTCCGTGAACAATCAGGTTGTCGGTTGTGAAGCGTGCGCCAAATTTGGTCTGCAGGTAAGCCTGGGTTAGAAAACTCACCGAACCGCCCAAGTGTTTTTGCCACTTTTCAGCTATGGTCAGAATGCCTATGCGCAAATCTCCCAAGGGTCGGGTGAACGTGAAGGGCAGGAGTTGTTGTCGGGCAGCCGGGTGATCGTACAACACGATGTTCATGGCCTAAAAATAGGAGGTATGGTGCATACTCTTTTCATTTCTTTTTGCGGTCAGCGGCCGGCAAAAAAAAGACTCCCGGAAACCGGGAGCCTTTCAAAAAAACAGCTTGGCAATACCGTTGGCAGAGGCTTACGCCTTCTTGCCGTATTTCTTCTGGAACTTCTCAACGCGGCCTGCCGTATCTACAAACATCTTTTTGCCGGTAAAGAAGGGGTGGCTGGCGGAGCTAACCTCGACTTTAATCACCGGGTAGTCCTTACCGTCCGTCCACTTAATGGTTTCTTTGGTGTTGAGCGTAGAGCGGGACATAAACTTGTGATCGGAGCTGGTATCCCAGAAAATCACGTCTCTATACTCGGGGTGAATGCCTTTTTTCATCTGTTTTACGCTTAAAGGACTGCAAAAGTAAGGGTTTGCTCCCTATAAACAAGGGCTGTGCCCTAAGGAATTTGACGTGCAACCAAAATGGTTGTATTTTGCAACCAAAATGGTTTTTTTTATGGCCAGCGTAACGATTAAGAACGTGCCGGACTCTCTGTTTAAGGTCCTCAAAAGCAGGGCAAAAAGAAACGGCAGGAGTCTCAACAACGAAATCATCATCGGATTGCAACGTTATTTGTCGATGCGGGACCAAGATGCGGAGGAGTTTTTGGACAAGGCCAGAACCGCAAGAAAGATGGCAAAAGGCGCCCTTACCCTGGAGGAACTCCGGGAGGCGATTGAATCGGGCCGGTCATGATTGTTGCGGATGCTAACTTGGTTGCGTATGCCTACACGCCAAGTCCTTACGCTGATGAGGTTGAAGAGTTGGGCCTCCGGGATCCGATTTGGGTTACCGTGGAACTTTGCCGCAGTGAGTTCCGGAATTTATTAGCTGCTTACTTGCGAAAACAATGGCTTACACTGGAACAAATCAATTGGATTCTGGAACAAAAAGAAAGGCGTTTTGAATTCGGTTACTATGAAGTGAACTCAGCTGAAGTAATGGCCCTGGTTGCCTCCTCGCAATGTTCCGCTTACGACTGCGAATATGTGGCGCTGGCCAAAAAGTTTGATGTCCCGTTAATTACCTACGACCGCCAACTGTTGACCAGTTTTCCCGAAATCGCCCGAACTACTGTGCACCATTTAACCACCATCAGGAAATGAGGTGTTTCTTCGCCATTCTATTTGTACTTGTTGTTGGGCATAGCCAGGCCCAAAGCACCAACGTGTCCCTCAATGACGACTATTACCACTGGGTCGATCGGTATGAAATCAAATCTGGCCGGATTGCGCCTGAGCTCTTCACCACGGTAAAACCCTATAAGCGCGACAAGTTGGTGGCTTATGTCGATTCACTGAAAAAACGGAGTGAGGTTTTCAACTCGCGGGCCGACCAGTTTAACTACGAATACCTCCGAAACGATAGCTGGGAGTGGAGCCGCGCCACCACCAACGATAGCCGCAAGCCGGTGTTGAAAAGCTTGTTTCGAAAAAAGTCGGATTTGGTTTTTGTGGACAAACCCGAGTTTGACTTACACGTAAATCCCGTTTTGTATTTGGGTGTGGGCACGGATAGCCGCCTGGACGAACCCCTTTATATCAATACCCGAGGGGTTGAGATCCGCGGTATGGTTGACCGCAAAGTGGGCTTTTATACGATGGTGACCGATAACCAGATGCGGGTTCCCTCTTTCGTTAACGACTACATCACGACACAAGGCGTGGTGCCCCATGAGGGGTTTTGGAAGACCTACAAGAACAGTGGAGTCGATTTCCTGCATGCCCGCGCCTATATTGATTTCAATTTAAGCAAGAGCATCTACATGCAGTTTGGGCAAGATCGCACGCGCATCGGCCCCGGTTTTCGCTCGTTCTTTCAATCCGATTTTGCAGCGCCCAATCTTTTCCTTCGAACGAACGTAAAGGTGTGGAAACTGAATTATCTCTTCCAATTCAACCGTATGGCGGCTGACAATCGCAGTAATGTTCCCAGTGGCCGCTACCCGGAGAAGTACATGGCCATGCACCACGTGAGCATCAATATTGGGAAGCGGTTGAACCTCGGGCTTTTTGAGTCGGTGGTGTACAGCCCGAAAGATTCGGTAAACCAAAACACATTCGATCCGAGCTACCTGAACCCCGTTATTTTCATGCGGGCGGTTGAGCAACAATCCGGCAGCGATGGTGACAATGCCATGGTGGGAATGGATTTCAAATGGATTGTCACGCGCGGCTTGTCGCTGTATGGTCAGGCGGTGCTGGATGAACTGAAAATAAGCGAGCTGCGGGCAGGCAACGGGTGGTGGGCAAACAAGTTCTCGCTGCAGGCCGGACTAAAATACATCGATGTGGCCGGCATCGACAACCTGGATCTTCAGTTGGAAGCCAACCTCGTGCGCCCCTTCACCTTCTCGCACAACACCCAGTATGCCAGCTACTCCCATTACCGTCAGCCGATTGGCCACCCGTTGGGGGCAAATTTCACCGAGTTAGTTGCCATCTTGCGATATCAGCCGCTGCCCCGATTACAGATTTCAGCCACCGGCTTTTTCGCCCGCAAAGGACTGGACGGGCCTAACGAGAATTGGGGTGGTGATATTCTCAAGAACAATAAAACGCGCCAGCAGGAATACGATAACACCATTGGGCAGGGGCTGGCTCAGCGCATTGCATATGGAAATGTAGTCGCTTCGTACCAGGTGCGCCATAATGTGTTTTTGGATGTTCAATACCTGTTTCGCCAAAGCCAGTCGGACTTACCTGCTGCCAACGTTAATTCAACGGCAACTTCTGTAGCTTTGCGCTGGAATATGGCCGCCCGCACGTACGAATTCTGATGATGACCACTCTTTTGCGCGTATTACGCTACTCCAGCAATCTGGGACCCCGGTTCTTGCTGTTTCTGGTCTACTCGGTTGTGGGTATTTTTTTTACAGCGCTCAGTTTCAGCTTGCTCATTCCGCTGCTCAACGTGTTGTTCGACAAAGTGAATGTGACGGGCATCGAACCCTTACCGCCCGCGGCTATCAGCGTTGATTACGTGATGGCCGTTTTCCGTCATTATTTTTCAGTCATTATCATGCAATACGGCAAACCGGCCGCCTTGTTATTCGTGTGTATTTGCCTCGTGTCGGCCTATGCCATCGGCAATACGTTCCGGTTTTTAGAGCGGTTGCTCGCCACCCGCATTCGAACCGAAGTGGTGAAGAAAATGCGGGCTCATTTTTTTGGTAACGTAACCCGTCTGCAAATCGGATTCTTTAACAACCAGCGCAAGGGTGACCTGATTTCACGATTCACCAGTGACATGGGGGAAATCGAAAATACGGTATTGAATTATTTCAAAGCGGTGATCAAGGAGCCGATTACGATCGTGGTGTACTTCGCCATGTTGTTTTTCATTTCGGTCAAGTTCACGCTCTTCACACTGATCGTGCTACCGCTAACAGGCGGTGTAGTGGCGGAGATCATAAAGCGGCTGCGAAAACAAGCGGATGACAGCCAGCAGACGATGGGCCGCATGGTGAATATTCTGGATGAAACGTTCAGCGGCATGCGCGTGGTGAAGGCGTTTAATGCCCGCAGTTACATTTTGGGCAAAATGGAGGAAGAAAATGAGCGATACCGCCAGCTCAACTATTCCATCGGCAAGAAGAATGAGTTATCGTCACCTCTTTCCGAAGTGTTGGGAATAATCATCGTGGCGGGTATTCTGTATTTTGGCGGGCGGCTGGTACTGAACGGTACCGAACAGCTGGAGGCAACAACATTTATTGTCTTTCTTGCCTTGTTTGCGCAGATCATTCAGCCGGCTAAGAATTTCTCAAATGGCATTACTTCGCTGCAAAAGGGAATTGCTTCGGCCAAACGCGTCTTTGATGTGATCGACCTGGAGCCTGTAATCGAGAACAAGCCCGATGCTAAAACGCTCACTTCGTTTAACCGCGAAATCGAACTCCGCAACGTAAGCTTTGCCTACGAAAAAGAATTGGTGTTAAGAAACATAAGCCTCAAGATCGAGAAAGGTAAGACGGTGGCGCTGGTAGGTCCGTCCGGAGGCGGTAAATCAACGTTGGCCGACCTGGTGCCGCGGTTTTATGACCCCACACAAGGGGAGGTGTTGCTCGATGGTGTTTCGCTGAAGGACTACGAAATTGAGTCCTTGCGAAAGCAGATGGGCGTGGTTACCCAGGAGTCGATTCTTTTTAACGATTCCATCTTCAATAATATCGCGTTTGGCATGCCGCACGTGTCAGAGGCCGATGTGATGCAAGCCGCCAAAATCGCTAACGCGCACGATTTCATCATGCAAACGGAAAACGGGTACCAAACCGTAATCGGTGAACGGGGATCAAAATTGTCGGGCGGGCAGCGGCAGCGACTCAGCATTGCCCGGGCCGTGCTCAAAAACCCACCCATTCTGATTTTGGATGAAGCAACCTCGGCACTCGACTCGGAATCCGAAAAGCTGGTACAAGATGCACTGGTGAATTTGATGCGCAACCGAACCTCGCTGGTTATAGCCCACCGGCTCAGCACTATTCTGCATGCCGATGAAATCATCGTAATTCAAAATGGGGAGATTGTCGAGCGTGGCACCCATGAGGACCTCAATCGAATGAATGGCCTTTACAGACGGTTAAGCGAGATTCAAAAAATGGAGGCCTGACCGTTTCAAACGAAATACTTATTTTTGGATTTTACCCGGGAGGAATGAATAAGAACCGTCTTGTTTTTTACGGCATCTTCGGTGGCTACCAGTTCCTGGTTTTCCTGTTCACGGTGTTGGTCGATGGTCATCTTGATCTACTCGGACTCATTCCGTTCATCTCCTGGTTTAAGTACATTGCTTTTTTTGGTTTTCTCCTGATGGTGGCTGATTTTGCTTACGTATGGTTCGATTCACGCAAGGCGAAGAAAGAACACGATGATTTAAGGCTGGAAAACAACACATTGAAAGCCAAAGTGTACGATTTGCAAGAGAAGGAGAAAAAAAACCAGCCGGTTTCGCGTTCATGAGCCAAGCCGTGATTATTCAGGAATTACAACAGGCGGCTTCGGTTTTGGAGCGCGTAATGGCTTCACCCGAGGTGCTTTCGAAGGTCGAGCAAGCGGCTCAGATGATGAGCGCCAGCGTGAAACAAGGCGGTAAGATTATTTCCTGCGGCAATGGCGGCTCGCATTGCGATGCCATGCATTTTGCCGAAGAATTGACAGGCAAGTACCGCGAACCGCGGCAGGCCATTCCGGCCATTTGTGTCTCCGACCCCAGCCACATCTCCTGCGTGGGTAACGACTACGGATACGATCACATTTTCTCGCGCTATCTGGAAGCCCTCGGCCAAAAGGGCGATGTTCTGCTGGCCATCACCACCAGCGGTAACTCGGCCAACGTAGTAAAGGCGGCCGAAACCGCACGGCAACGGGGTATGAAGGTGGTGGCGCTCACCGGCAACAGCGGTGGCAAACTGGCTGCACTGGCCGATGTGGAAATCCGGGTGCCCCACCAGGGATTTGCAGACCGTATTCAGGAAATTCACATCAAGGTGATTCACATCCTCATCCTGCTCATTGAAAAAGCGTTAGCCGCCTAACACTTTCGTTACTATCTTGCCGTAAGGCTTTACGATTTCGTGCAATGGTAGCCAAGACTTTTGGAAGTGCGGTTCATGGCGTTGATGCCCGCACCATTACCGTGGAGGTGGATGTCACCCAGGGCAAGAGCTTTTTCCTTACGGGTCTGCCCGATAATGCCATCAAAGAAAGTCAGCACCGAATTGAATCCGCCATCAAAAGCCTCGGCTACTTTATGCCGCGCAACAAGGTGGTTGTTAATCTCGCGCCTGCCGACATTCGTAAGGAAGGTTCGGCTTATGATTTGCCTATTGCGCTCTGCATTTTGTCTGCCAGCGGGCAGTTGAAAACAGAGACGTTGGAGAAATATGTCATTATGGGCGAGCTATCGCTGGATGGCGACTTGCGCCCGATCAAAGGTGTGTTACCCATTGCCATCCAGTCGCGCAAAGATTCGTTCACCGGATTTGTTCTGCCACAAGCGAATGCCAATGAGGCTGCAATCGTCAACAACCTAGACATACTCGGAGTAGCCACGTTAAAAGAGGCCATCGAATTTTTTGAAGGCAACCGCACACTCCAGCCATTGCGGGTAGATACACGCGAAGTTTTCCAAAATAAGGCGAACCATTACGATTCGGATTTTCGCGATGTGCAGGGACAGGAAAACATTAAGCGTGCCCTTGAGATTGCCGCGGCCGGGGGTCACAATGTCATCATGATCGGCCCGCCCGGTGCCGGCAAAACGATGCTGGCCAAACGACTGCCCACCATTTTGCCACCGCTTAGTTTAAACGAAGCGCTTGAAACCACCAAGATTCACTCTGTTGCGGGCCGACTGGGCTCCAATGCTACGTTGTTAACCACACGACCTTTTCGCAGCCCACACCACACCATTTCTGATGTGGCGTTAGTAGGTGGTGGAGGCAATCCGCAGCCAGGCGAAATTTCACTTTCGCACAACGGTGTGTTGTTTCTCGATGAATTGCCGGAGTTCAAGCGCACGGTGTTGGAGGTGATGCGCCAGCCGATGGAGGAAAGGCGCGTCACCATTTCGCGCGCCAAAGTGTCGATTGATTACCCGGCCAACTTCATGCTCGTGGCCAGTATGAACCCTTGCCCCTGTGGTTATTACAATCACCCCGAAAAGCAATGCGTCTGCGCCCCCGGTGTGGTGCAGCGCTACCTCAGTAAGATCAGCGGGCCCTTGCTGGACCGCATTGACCTGCACGTGGAAGTGGTGCCGGTAAGTTTTGATGAAATGACGGCCCAACGCAAGAGCGAAACAAGTGAGGTAATTCGCGAACGCGTGGTCAAGGCCCGCGAGGTACAGTCCAGCCGGTTTGCCAACCAGGACACGATTTATTGCAATGCCATGATGCCGAGCAACATGGTGAAGGAGATTTGTGTCATTAATGAAGCCGGAGTGAAACTGTTAAAGACGGCCATGGAACGATTGGGCCTTTCCGCCCGAGCGTATGATCGCATCTTGAAGGTATCGCGCACGATCGCAGACCTGGCCGGTGCCGAAGAGATTAAGATTGAACATCTGGCCGAGGCCATTCAGTATCGCAGCCTGGATCGGGAGGGATGGGCCGGCTAGTTGTTTTGAATGATTCTACGGGGCTCGGAGGAACCCCCACTGGCGCAGAATGGCTTTGGTTTGTATTTGAGGCTCTGCGAGATAAGATTTTGACCAGCGGTTGCCCTGCATCCTGTCAGTTACTATTATTGGCGAATGTCAAGCTCAACGCGAATTAACAGACTACGGGAGCTCCGAATCAAGCGGTTGGAGTGGGTGCGCGCGCTGAAGGATACGCTATTTATTTGCCTGGGTGTGGTGTCGGCAGCCTTCGGCCTGAAAGGCTTTTTACTGCCCAATCAGTTTTTGGATGGTGGCGTCATGGGTATTTCGCTGCTCGCGCACATCGTCACAGGCATTTCGCTTCCGTGGTTAGTGGTGCTTCTTAACCTTCCTTTCATCCTGGTGGCCTATACCCAGGTTTCACGACTGTTTGCGATCAAAACACTGATAGCCGTTGCTGTTCTGGCTGGCGTGTTGGCTGTGGTCGACTTTCCGCTCATCACCGAAGACAAGTTGTTGATTTCGGTCTTCGGGGGGTTTTTCCTGGGAGCGGGGATCGGGTTATCCATCCGCGGTGGCAGCGTAATTGATGGAACCGAAGTGCTGGCTATTTACTCCAGCAAGAAGACAACCCTCACGGTTGGCGATATCATCCTGATCTTTAACATTATCATATTTTCCGTGGCGGCCTACCTCATCAATATGGAGACGGCTCTCTATGCCATTCTAACGTACTTGGTAGCTTCCAAAACAGTTGATTTTGTGGTGCACGGCATTGAGGAGTACACCAGTGTAATCATCATTTCAGACAAGAGCCAGGAAATTCAAAAGGCGATCATCGAAACGATGGGCCGGGGGGTAACCATTTTGAAAGGTACGAGCGGGTATGGCAAGCGAGGGCACCAAGCCAAAGATCATGATGTGATTTTTTCGGTGATTACCCGCCTGGAGTTGCAGAAATTGAAAACCGAGATAGCCAAAATTGATGAAAACGCATTTGTAGTGGAAAACAGTGTGAATGACATCAAAGGAGGCATGATCAAAAAACGCCCTCTGCAAGACTAGTATTCATGACCCGTACCATTATCGTTTATGGTATTGCCCTGGCTGCGCTGGTTTTGGTGCTCAAGTTCATCGAATATCGGTTTATTGTCCGCGATTTGTCCATCGAATTCTACCTCGGGGCAGTGGCGTTATTCTTTACTGTGTTGGGTATTTGGGCCGGCCGTAAGCTTACCCGAAAGAAAATCGTAACCGTGGGCCCAGCGTTTGCGCTGAACGAAGTTGAATTACAACGGTTAGGTATTAGCAAGCGTGAGCATGAGGTACTTGGGCTGATGGCCGAGGGGCTTAGCAACCAGGAGATTGCCGACCACCTATTTGTATCACTCAATACCGTGAAAACACACACGTCCAACCTGTTTCTCAAGCTGGAGGTGAGCCGCAGGACCCAGGCCGTCCAGCGGGCGAAGCAGTTACGGCTCATTCCCTAAGGCCTGCTGAAGCCCGGATTTCAAATTCAGGAGGTCAAGTCTGGAATCTTGAATCTTGAGCTCCTTCTTTCGGCTGATTTCTGCTACTTTTCGATAAATCACCCGTTCGGGTGAAGGTTTTGGTGGGGCGTAAACCGTGTTTTGGGCGTCAAACAACAAAAAGCCATGAAAAAAATTGTTCTCGTTTACGGCCTTATTGCAGGCGCTATCGTGGGGGCCATGCTGCTGATCACCATGCCCTTGTATGAAAAAGGCTCCCTGAATTTTGAAAATGGGGAACTCATTGGGTACACCACCATGGTGGTGGCCTTGTCCGTGATCTTCTTTGGGATCAAGTCTTACCGCGATAACCACCAATCGGGTACCATTACGTATTGGAAGGGGTTGCAGGTGGGATTGCTGATCACGCTCGTGGGCAGTCTGGTTTATGCCACGGTCTGGGAATTCATGTACCAAAACATGTCGACCGACTACATTGAAAAAATGTACGCGCATTATGCGGAGTCGCAAAAGGCTAGCGGAGCCACACCCGAGGAACTGGCGGAATTGAAGTCTCAGTTTGAGGTGTATGATCAGAATTTTTTGCTTCGCTTTTGTATAACCGCATTCATGGAGATGTTTCCTGTGGGATTCATCATTTCATTGGTAAGCGCGGGGCTACTTCGCAAAAAGGAGTTCTTACCCGCCACCTAATCCCAAATCATATGAACAAGCGAATTATCGTATTGGCCCTGGTTGCCTCCTTTTCCTTTGGATTCTATTTACGTAAGGGCAACCATCGCGAACGCAACCATCAAACAACACATATGAAACTAGGGGCATTTTCTGTGAGCCTGAGTGTCAAGGACATTAAGGCTTCGAAAAAGTTTTACGAAAATTTGGGCTTTACCGCCATCGGTGGTGATCTGAAAAAGAACTATCTCATTATGAAAAATGGCAATGCGCTGGTGGGATTGTTTCAGGGTATGTTTAAGGGAAACATTCTCACGTTCAACCCCGGGTGGGACGAAAGCGGACAGGTGGTAGACCCTTTTGACGATGTGAGAAAAATACAACAACATCTGACGCGAGAGGGAATTCAGTTGACCTCCATGGCGGATGAGACAACAACGGGACCCGCCAGTATTACCCTCACCGATCCGGATGGTAACGTGATCTTGATTGATCAACATCGGTAGATTATTACCTGCCTTTATATGCAATCCAAAGCAAAAACTCCGAACGAGTATATTGAAACGCTGCCTGACGACCGCGCGGAGATTATTTCTGCGATTCGTAAGGTTGTTAAACGAAGCTTACCGAAAGGTTTTGAGGAGACCATGCAATACGGCATGCTGAGCTATGTCGTGCCTCATAAGCTTTATCCAGCCGGTTATCATGTTAATCCGGCAGATGCACTACCCTTTATCAGCATCGCCTCTCAGAAAAACCACATTGCGGTATACCACATGGGTCTGCAGGGTAAGCTGCTGGAATGGTTCACCACGGCCTGGAAGAAACATTCGGCAAAAAAACTGGATATGGGTAAAAGTTGCATACGGTTTAAAAAGCCCGAAGATGTACCCTTGCCGTTGATAGCAGAGCTGGCGGCCAAGGTTACACCCCAACAGTGGGTTGAAGAATATGAGTATCTCAAAGATCAACGACCGAAAAAATGAAACGCGTAACCGGATTGGGTGGAGTTTTCTTCAAAACTTCAGATCCTAAAAAAATCAAGGAGTGGTACGGCAAGCACCTGGGCTTGCCAATCGATGAGTATGGCGCCACGTTCAACTGGAAGGAGCAAGATGGGCAAACACCGGGTATGACGGTTTGGAGTCCTTTCGCAAGCGATACCCCGTACTTTTCACCCAGCGAGAAGCCCTTTATGTTGAACTACCGGGTGGAAAATCTGGTAGAACTAATGCAAGTCTTAAAAAGCGAAGGAGTGGAGATCGTAGGTGAAGTGCAGGAGGAGCCGTACGGCAAATTTGGTTGGGTGCTGGACCCCGATGGTAACAAAATTGAGTTGTGGGAGCCTCCACAGGAGCCGACAAAGCCCTGATCGCAATACAAAACGTGTTCTGTATCTTTACCTCGCATGACAGAGTCAAATTACGGGCAGGCGTGGGGTGAGGTGCTGATGTTCCTGTTGGGCGGCTTGCTGTTCGTGGGCGCTGCGTTATTCGTTTCCCGATTGATACGCCCCAACCGGCCGGGCGAGCAAAAACTGAGCTCCTACGAAAGTGGTGAGCAGGCGCAAGGCTCGGCCTGGGTACAGTTTAACGTTCGGTACTACATCATCGCCCTGATTTTTCTCTTGTTCGAAGTTGAAATCGTTTTTTTGTTTCCGTGGATTACGACCTTCACCGATCAGTCAGCCCGGGAAGCAACTGGCGGTGAATGGGGGATATGGCTGGCGTTGGAAATGACCGTTTTCATTCTCGTGCTTGCCCTGGGCTTAGCCTATGCCTGGCGTAAGGGCTTTTTGGATGGGGTGAAACCCAGACCGCAGACGACTGACTTTAAATCTGCAGTGCCGCGCAGGTACTATGATAAAATCAATGAACAATATCAAAGCCGGTGAGTGAACCTGTCAACAGTATCGCTGAATTAAAGCCCGGCACGCACTACCGCGAGTCGTTCGGCAACTCCGGTCTGGTGGTGACCAAACTGGATGACCTGTTTAACTGGTCACGACTATCCTCGTTGTTCCCCATGACGTTTGGGCTGGCCTGTTGTGCCATTGAATTTATGAGTACCGGATCGACACCCTACGATATGGACCGTTTCGGTATGGCTCCGCGGGCAACACCCCGGCAAAGTGACGTGATGATTATTGCCGGCACGGTCACGTTTAAAATGGCCGACCGGATTAAACGTTTGTACGAGCAAATGGCGGAGCCGCGTTACGTAATCTCGATGGGGTCTTGTGCTAACTGTGGGGGCCCGTATTGGCAACATGGCTATCATGTGGTGAAAGGTGTTGACCGGATTATACCGGTGGATGTATACGTGCCCGGCTGCCCTCCGCGGCCCGAGGCCCTGATTGGCGGTATACTCAAATTGCATGAGAAGATCCGGGAAGAAAGTATTCTCAATGCGTGACATGGAAGATCAACTGCGTTCAATTCTTACCCCCATTGCCCATCACCCGTTTCATGCGGTAACGGGCTCTACTCCGTATACGCTTCAATTGAATGCGCAAGATGTAACGCGTATCTGCCAGGTGTTACAGCAGCATGATCAACTTTATTTCGATCAGTTATCGTGCATCACCGGGCTCGACAACGGCCCCGAAGCCAATACGCTTGAGGTGATTTATCATGTGTACTCTATTCCATTCAATCGATCGTTGGCACTGCGTGTAGTACTGCCGCGCGAGGCGCCCGAACTGGAGTCAGTGGCTTCGCTTTGGAAGTCGGCCAACTGGCTGGAGCGCGAGGTGTTTGATATGTATGGCATACACTTTACCGGTCACCCCGATCTGCGCAGAATTCTGATGCCAGCCGATTGGGAAGGATTTCCGTTGAGGAAAGACTATCAGCATCAGGAAACGTATCATGGTGTAACGGTTAAGTACTAACATGGCCCTTCACCATACCCTTACTCAGGATAAGCTTCAATATCAGGTTGATCACGGCCACCTGGAGAAATCTGAACCCAACAAGTTTCGCTTGGGTGAACTGCGTGCGGAGGAGATGATCATTAACATTGGGCCCCAACACCCTTCTACGCACGGTGTTTTGCGCCTCGAAGTGCTCAGCGATGGTGAAGTGGTGAAAGAAGTAGTACCCCACATCGGTTACCTGCACCGCTGTTTTGAAAAGCACGCGGAAAACCTGCCCTATAACCAGATCATTCCGTTTGTCGATCGACTGGACTACGTGGCGGCCATGAACTGCGAGCATGCCTACGTGATGGGCGTGGAGAAGATGTTAGGATTACACGGCCAATTGCCTAAGCGCGTGGAGTACAGCCGCGTGTTGGTGGCCGAGCTCAATCGCATCGCGTCTCACTTGGTGGCCATAGGTACGTATGGACTCGATCTGGGCGCCTTTACTCCATTTTTTTGGATCATGCGCGACCGCGAGCATATTCTGCGCATGCTGGAGTGGACCTGCGGGGCGCGCCTGCTCTATAACTACATCTGGATCGGAGGACTGTTTTACGATCTGCCGGTGGGGTTTGAGGAGAAAGCCCGTGAATTCATTCAATACTTTCAGCCGAAACTGGATGAACTGGAGAAGCTGCTGGTAGAGAACAAGATTTTTATCGACCGCACTGCGGATGTTGGCGTCTTACCCCTCGATTTGGCTATCAACGCGGGCGTAACCGGTCCGATGCTGCGGGCATCGGGTTTGCGTTTTGACTTGCGCAGGGTTGACGCCTACTCGGTATACCCCGAACTGGAATTTGACATCCCGATAGGAGAGGGACGGATGGGCACGATAGGTGATTGCTGGGATCGCACATGGGTGCGCCTGCAGGAAATGCGCGAGTCGTGCAAAATCATAAACCAGTGTGTCGATCGCTTGCTCTCCGATCACAAACGAACGCGCGAGTTTGATCCCCAGGCACTCGTTCCCAAAAAAATAAGACCCACCCAGCAAGATATTTACGTGCGTGCCGAAAATCCGAAGGGCGAGCTGGGCTTTTTCTTTCGGGCCGATGGAAAAAGCGATGTGCCGTTTCGTTGTAAAGTCAGATCGTGCTCCTTTGTAAATCTTTCTGTGCTGCCCGAAATCAGCCGGGGTGCACTGGTGGCTGATCTTATCGCGATATTGGGGTCCATTGACATTGTGTTGGGCGAAGTAGACCGGTAATGTTAAAAATTCTGACATCGACCCAGATTCGTGACCTCGATGCTTTTACCATTGAGCACGAGCCGATTGCCTCCATCGACCTGATGGAACGTGCTTGCCGGGGCATCGTGAACTGGCTGATTGACCGGTATGATGCGGGGCACAAGGTTGGCGTAGTATGTGGACCCGGCAATAACGGTGGTGATGGTTTAGGCGTAGCCCGGTTACTGAAGGAATGGGGCTATCCGGTTCACGTATGGATTGTGGAGGGCGGTAGTCCCTCGGTTGATTTCCTCGAAAACAGGAGAAGGCTTCCGGCTGCCATTCCCGTTACCGAGGTTCGGCAGGCAACGGATTTCCAGCCGGACCAAATGCAAATTTTGATTGATGCACTCTTTGGTACTGGACTTACTAAACCTCTTAAAAATATTTTTGAAGAGGTTGTGCAGAAAATCAACGCGCAAGAGGCTATTCGTATTTCAATCGACATTCCGTCCGGGTTACCCGCTGACGCGCCATTACAAGGTGTAGCCGTTCACGCTCATCACACCCTAACGTTTCAACTTCCCAAGCTTTCGTTTCTTTTCCCTTCCAGCTACCCCTACACAGGCGATTGGGAAGTGCTTGACATTGGACTCGATAAGCGTTTTCTGAAGACGATCAGCACTCCGCATTTTTGGATTACCCGTGGTGGCGTTCGCAAGTTACTACGGAAGCGGTCCAGGTTTTCCCATAAGGGAGACTATGGGCATGCCGTGTTGGTAGCCGGCAGCACAGGAAAAGCGGGAGCTGCTGTTCTTGCCGCCCGTGCCGCTCTGCGGTCAGGTGTTGGTCTGCTTACGGTTCAAACGCCTTCGGGCTGCCATGCTATACTCCAGGCATCCGTGCCCGAGGCGATGACGATGCCAGATGTGAATCCTGATCACATTTCGGAGACGATGTCTATAGACCGATTCCGCTGCGTTGGTATGGGGCCTGGTCTCGGCCAGCACCAACAATCGGTAGCCGTACTGCGAAATTATCTCCGGGTCGGGTTGCCCATGGTGCTCGATGCGGATGCCTTGAATATTCTTAGCCAGCACCCCGATTGGATCACATCCATTCCATCGGGGTCGATCCTGACTCCGCACCCGGGTGAGTTTCAACGGCTGGTGGGTGATTGGCGTGACGATTTTCATCGCCTTGAACTGCTCAAAGAACTGGCCGCCCGAACAAATGCGATCCTGGTGCTCAAGGGCGCGTGCACGAGCATCGCCACACCCGATGGCCGCGTATTTTTTAACTCAACCGGAAACCCGGGTATGGCTACGGGCGGCACGGGCGATGTGCTCACCGGGATGATCACGGGCCTCCTCGCGCGGGGTTATGAAGCCGAAAAAGCTGCCATTTTGGGTGTTTACCTCCACGGCCTCGCGGGGGACCTCGCAGCCCGTGAGTTGGGCCAGGAATCGCTAATCGCAGGTGATTTAATCGATTTTCTGCCGGCTGCCTTCCGTTATTTGCAGGGGTAGATTTGCCAATAATTGCTCTAAAGCCCTCGAAAATGCCAGTTTTGTTTAAACTTTTGGTGCAATTGTTGCATCCAAGAGTTACCAGTGAATCCTGAATAACGATTTATACGTACCATATCGTATGCAAAAGAGGCGATTCTTGTGGTTGGTGGTCATCCTAATGGGCTGGGCCGGGGTTTCCTGGGGTCAGTCTGAAATGGCTACGCCCGATAAATCGCCTGTTAAAGTTGTTCAGATTTTCCCCAACCCGGCAGTGGATTATGTCAGCGTTCGGCTCGAAGTGCCTCATGCTGCCCGCATCAAGGTGACCCTTCACGATATCATCGGTAATGTTCAGCAAGTGGAGTTGGAGGAGGTAAGCGAGTATGAGATTCGTCTCAAGATTAAGGACCTGGCCACTGGCTATTACTTCATCTCACTCAAAGACGTAGCGTTGCAGGAGAAGGCTACCTACAAATTTCTTAAGCGGTAGATTCAGCGCTTTGATTACTTTCGGTGTCGTAAGATGCCGGAAACAGACTACCTGATTGCTATCGACCAGGGCACCACAAGTGTGAAAGCCCATGCCTATTCACCTACAGGCGGCATTTATCTTTCGGCCCAGCGTTTCATTTCTACCTATCGGCCGCAACCGGATTTTGCCGAACAAAATCCGGAGGAGATTTTCAACGCAGTATGTGAAGTTGTTCGGGAATTGCTTGCGCGCGCCCCAGGCACTTGTGCCGGCATTTCGCTCAGTTGTGCCATGCATGGCATCATGGTTATTGATGAGGGGGGCAAGCCGCTAACCAATCTACTGATTTGGTCCGATACACGAAGTAAAATGGAAGCCCGCGCACTTCGGGGGTCTGAAGAAGGCGCGCTGATTTTTTACGAGACCGGTACGCCCATTCATCCGATGTCGCCCCTGTGCAAAATCAAATGGCTGCGGCAGCATGGGTTCAATTCTACCAAAGGGTTAAAGTGGGCTTCGTTTAAAGATTTTTTCCTGTGGCGGGTGACCGGGGTTTTTGTGCTGGATCATTCTTTGGCTTCCGCCTCGGGACTTTTCAATCGTGATACTCCTAATTGGTCTTCGCGTGCGCTGAGTTGGTGCGGTGCGCGCCCGGATGAACTCCCGGGACTTGTTCCTGCACGCCACGTGTTGAAAACGGGCAATAATCCGGCATGGGGTATTCCTTCGGGTTTGTCCGTAGTTGTTGGCGCAAGCGATGGGTGCCTGGCGCAGCTAGGCAGTGGAGCGATGCAGCCCGGCACATTCACCATTAGTTTAGGCACAAGCCTGGCGGTGCGCGTGGTAAATCCGGGTGGATCATTTTCGTCCGACAGTAAGTTGTTTCATTATGTTCTCGATGAAAAACATACGATTTCAGGTGCAGCCTCTAACAATGGCACTGCGGTAATCGACTGGTGGAATGCGCAACAGGGAAGCAATCAATCGCTTGATGACTTTGTTCAATCTGCCCAACAAGCACCGGCCGGTTGCGAGGGTCTGATCTTCAGGCCTTACGTCTATGGCGAGCGCGCCCCTTTTTATGATCCGGACCTTCGGCCGTCTTTTTTGGGTCTTCGTCATCATTCTGTAGTGAACCAGCAACGCGCTCTCCTGGAAGGAATCTGTTTTATTGTAAGGCATTTGCTTGAAACGGTGGAAGAGGAAATGGGGAAGGCCCGAACAATTCACGTGAGTGGTGGAGCCGTGCGCTCGAGCGAGTGGATGCAGTGGTTGTGCCATGTACTTGATCGGCCCCTGGAAATTGATGCGTCTCCAGATGCTTCGGCTTGTGGAGCAGCAATGCTGGGATGGA
>ERZ1066128.304-NODE-304-length-21738-cov-9.795324_pt1 | contig 21738 bp, 20 predicted proteins | sample MGYA00382775_ERZ1066128 | MGnify/ENA primary metagenome ERZ1066128 (study PRJEB33369, sample SAMEA5778358) | biofilm metagenome | biome: Industrial cooling water; feature: Water cooling tower basin; material: Biofilm | place: United Arab Emirates | collected...
GGCTTAACCCGATACTCAATACAAAGAACGCGATCCAGTATGGTGCCCTCAGTTCTTGCGGTGAGGGAAATCTTGGAATTACCGATGGTGTAAGTCAATTTAATTGAAAACAGTTCATTTATTGGGGATTGTGATGAAATCTTGAGGCTGTTGTTTTTCGTGCCCAAACCAGGGTAATCATACTTTTCGTGGTACTCAAAAACCTCCCGCTCTGATAGTTTGACTTTAAAAATGTCCGTAGGTTTGACTGAGTTCATACAGGCCTTTATTTGCGTAAGTTAGTGAATATGCGTTATAGAAATGTACATGCGCCCAGGCTCAGTATTGCTTTTCGGTTTATGTACAACGCGAAGCCCTACGAGCATGTATTCTATTCCCTGCAGGATCTGGAAAACTACTTCCGATGGGAGCCGGAGAGAGGGGATCTGGTTGGGTATTTCAAAACCTCTTCAGCGTCAACAAATCCAGCGCCCCGGTCCAGAGATGCGAAGATTTACGCTCGGCTGCTGGATGATAAAGGAAAGCTGCTCGATCAGATCACGACTGGATACCACTCCGAGCTTGTGGCTTGGCTGAGCAGTCATCAGGAAAAGTAGCAGAGGGCAGAGGCCTTGATCCTCAAGCGGGATTGACCGCTCGTGCAGCTTAGCAGGCTGACCGTACCCGGGTACGTTTGCCCTCTGTATAAGCGGAGAGAGTGGGATTCGAACCCACACCCCGGTTTAAGCCGAGGACGTCCGGTTTTCAAGACCGGGCCGATACTCTTTTTTCGGTTGACCTCTCCGTATCCTGTATTCGTGCCCCCGGCAGGGAATGATCCTGCACGCGCTTTTAGCGCAATGAATTTTAAGTCCATCGTGTCTGCCGTAGTTTCACCACGGGGGCTTGACTTGTGCTGGTACCAGGACTCGAACCTGGACAAGCTCTCGCTCGCGAGTTTCTAAAACTCGTGCGTCTACCATTTCACCATACCAGCCAATATGCTGCCCTAAAAGGATTTGAACCCTTATCTCCTGATCCGTAATCAGGCATCCTATCCGTTGAACGATAGGGCAGTAGTGGGTGCTCTCTGGGGCACGATCCCAGCACACCGGCTTCACAGGCCGGCCTCTAAACCGCCTTGAGTTAGAGCACCATATTTGGTTACGGTGGAACGATTCGAACGTTCATTTCCAGAGTCAAAGTCTGGTGTCGTAGCCATTGGACCACACCGCAATCTCCATTTTGTCCAGAAGGGGCGAATCGAACACCCGAGGCCCGAAGGCACTTGATTTACAGTCAAGCCCGCTTCCACTTACGGAACTACTTCTGGGTCGTCAGGATGGAAGGATTTGAACCTCCGAACTCATGCTCCCAAAGCATGCGCGATAGACCGGGCTCTGCCACATCCTGAGTTAATACCAATAAAAAAGCCTCCCGAACTTGCGTTGAGGAGGCTTCCTTAGTGGTTGTACCTTGTTTCGTTATGAAACAGACATACATAGGCCATCCTCAATACCAGCTTGGGGCTGGAGTGAGCGATAGGAACTATGTAGCAATTGTCTTTTCACGGGTGCAAATATACTATGAATATGTTGTTACGCAATGGGTAACAGACATTACTTATCATTTTTCATCAAACCCTTTTTAAAGGACCGTTTTTTCATTAATCAAATTCATTCTTCCTCAAAAGAGAAATTATACTCCTCTCTGTGTGCATTTTGAGTGATATTAAAACTACTATTACATTGTTCACACCATCTCGGGCTATGCGTCACAGTATCTATAGCTTCCTTAACGGTCCATTTATATAATTGTGTTTTATGAATTTCACACTCCACAAACCAAGGACCGCTATTCTCATCCCCACTAGCTTCATGAGTATTATATACAACATGATAATTCGATATATACTCTAATTCTTTAAGATATCTGAAACCTGGGCGTTTCTTAATCTCGCTTCTTTTCCTTTTAAACGCCTTTTGAGTATTTCTACGATCTACATCATCTACAGGTTTGTAATTGGTTATTTCAGTAAATTCATTTTCTATAGGATTGTCAAACAATTCTAAAGAACAATAGTTATCAGGGTCATTTGGGTCATCAAATAATATTTCAAAATCACTAAAGATAATTGGGTGGACGAAAGGCTTTTGTCTTAACCTTACTCCATTTTCCCATTTTTCGTTTCGCGTATCCTTACCGTCATATCCATACATCGCGTTCATTTCATTATTAAAGAAATCAAAGTAACGTGTATAGTTAGGAAATTGCATTTCAGCCTTTTTTGTTTTATAGGCAAACCATGTTCTTAGATTTGTCTCCCATATTTTAATTGATTCAACACCTCCTGTAAAGCCTGATGTCGGTAATTCGTATTCTATATTTGATTTACGAAGAAATATCTTTAGATACGGGAATGCTTCAAATACATTTCGCGCTATAACAAGCGTTTCTGGATATCCATAAAATCTGCAAGCCTTTTTTTTTCTCCAGGCTCGAAATAGAAAACTTTCTATAGAACTTAGGTTTGAAATTGGGTATGATTCGCAATAAAATATACCACTGAAGTCATCTTTAATTAGATAATGGACTAAGATATCTTTTGGTAATACCTGATTAAGCTTTATTACTTTACTCCAAGTGGTTTCAATCGCCTTGTCTTGATATGTAATTATTCCGCTTTTTAATTTGTAAAAGTGCCTAGAAAATGAAACTAAAAGATGTTGTCTCTCGCCTGAAAAGTCAGAAAGCTGATGGCTTAATCTAGGTAAACTCATATTGCATTTTTACAAGATGAAATTAAAACAATTCGCGGATGATTGTTTGAATAGATTAAAAAAACTTTTCCGGCAGGCGGGCTTTAACCGCGATCTCCCCGACATGTCGGGACGCATTTGGCACCCCTTTCGGGCTATGCTATCTGCCGGACGGTCCTGACTCTGGTATCCTGGTTGATCACCAGGTGCTCTTATATCTGACCCTTTGTGCGGAAACCCGGAGTCGAGCCGGGATCAAAGGATTTTCAGTCCTCTGCATAAACCACCTATGCTATTTCCGCAGAATAAAAATGTTGTGCCTCCTGGCTCTGACCCAGGCACCTCGAACGTATCAGGTTCGCGTTCTTCCAAATGAGCTAAGGCGCAATAATGGTCTGCCCTGGTGGGGTCGAACCACCGACTTCCTCATTAAAAGTGAGGAGCTCTACCACTGAGCTAAGGACAGTTTAAATGATTATTTTGGTTGGCCCTACCGGTGATGATCCGGTGACCTATACATTATGAGTGTATCGCTCTACCGCTGAGCTAAGGGCCGGTGACCTCCCGCCAGGAATCAAACCTGGAACCTGAAACTTAGAAGGTTTCCGCTCTATTCAGTTGAGCTATGAGAGGGTGGTTTTATGAGCTCCCTGTCTGATTCGAACAGACGACCCACTGTTTACAAAACAGTAGCTCTGACCAGCTGAGCTAAGGGAGCAAAAATTCACATTTCTACTAATTTTTCGAGTAGAACAAGCACTAATAACCCGTTTGGCCCAATAAAATAGCAAGTTTTCTAATCAGCACACCCCGCAAGGTTCGAACTTGCCACAGAAAGATTTGGAGTCCTTCTCGTCTCCACTGACATAGGGGTGTTTAAAAAAGTTGCGGTTCCTAACGGGATTCGAACCCGTGATCTTATGCGTGACAGGCATACGGGGACGGCCAGACTCCCCTAAGAAACCATCGTGAAAAAGCGCCCCTGCTTCGATTCGAACGAAGGAAACCTTCTCCTTAACAGGGAGCTGAGCTACAAGGGCAATGTGGACCGCGATGGGAGTTGAACCCATAACCTTCCCGTTGCAAGCGGGATGTTCTAGCCGAATATTGAACTACGCGCCCATGATACAAAACAAGAACATCCCGGTACCGGCCCAAGGCCTTGAGCCAGTCCGGGTGCTAGTTCCTCCCGCAGTTTCTTCACCTGCGGAACATCCAAAAAACAGAAACGCTGTTTGTCCACCTTGATCGATTCGAACGACCGGCCTTTCCTTTGTAAGAGGATTGCTCTGAACCAGGCTGAGCTAAAGGTGGATCTTGAGCGGCCACAGAGACATCGAACTCTGCCCTCCGGGTTGGAGGCCCGGCATACTAGCCATCTATACGTTGGCCGCTTATTTCTCAATACGTCAAAGAACCAGATCGAGCACAAGACCAGGTTCAAACTGGTGTGGCAGGTTTTGCAGACCCGTGCCTAATCGCTCGGCCACTTGTGCATTTCGTAGCGGGGATGGGAGTTGAACCCACAGCAACCGGGTTATGAGCCCAGCCGTCTACCAGTTGACACTACCCCGCGATGTATTCCAAAACAAAAAACCCTGAACATTTCTGCCCAGGGTTTTTATCGCTTCTGACTAGCCGCCTGCTACTCGGTATGATTGTGTCCCCCTGGACACACTGTAACCTTATTAAAATCACAACCCATAATGGCCGCGACCTTAATTCCGTTTCTCGTTGCTATTGTTGACCAGGGTTTCATTGAAGACTTCAAAAGTTTTATTGTTTGCTATTCACTAATCTGTACTCCCGATGGGACTTGAACCCATTAATCGTAGCTTGAAAGACTACCGCCTCGGCCACTTCGGCTTCGGGAGCAAATCTCTCGCTCGATAATAGAATGTTCAGTTTTTGCCATCGTTTTCATACGGGGATGCAATAATACGACTGTTACCTGATACGTAACAACACTTTTAGAGGAAAAATTTTAAAGAACTGGCCCAACGGCAAATAAAATCTATACTTTTGCGCTCCGATTTCAGGAAAAATGATCCGGTCCATTCGTCATAAGGCTTTAAAAGCGTTCTTTTTTCAAGGAGCAGCGCTGCCCGCCAGCCTCATAGGCAGGGGGGGTGAGTTTTGTACGTGGCTATCGATACTGAATGCCGCTGCAGCGCGCAGGGATCTATCTTGGCCGGGCGCAAAGGTGATCATTAGGCCAAACCGAAAGACAGGCGGCTGGGCTGTTCAATTGAGTGTGCCTGGGTTGGGGGTTTTCGAGTTCGAGTTTGTAGAGGCGCCAGGTCCGGGTCGAAATTGTTTTGTTGAACAACTTGATTTTAAAAGCAAATGAAGAAATCCGGGTATCAGCCGGTCCATCCGGGTAGCGTGCTAAAACAGATGCTGGTTGATTCAAAGATCACAACTGTGACAGCAGCAGCAGCCCTGGGAATTGCGCGAAAGAACCTATCCTTGATTTTAAACGGCCATACTCCGATTACTTTGGAGATGGCCGTTCGACTTTCCAGGGCGCTACCGCAATCAGCGGAGTTTTGGCTGAACATGCAGATGTCGTGGGATCTAAGAAATGTAGATCCTGGACGTTTTAAGGTGAAATCGCTTTTGAGTGGCAAGAGAGGCAACCCTGGCCCGCGTGGCTAGTGTTTGTCATACCGCCAGACATATCCCGCCCATTGTTTAGCATATCCTTTAGCGACACGAATGATTTCTTTATCTCCAAAGCCTGTTTTACGTGACGCCTCAGCGATGCTTTCATAACGGGCAATCAGTCGTCCCTTCTTATACTGTTTAACAGGTTTCCTACGCACAGCGCCCCCATGATTTTTCCATTGCGACCGGTCGGCTGTTTTGAGGTGGCTATCTTGCCGGCCGCGGGCGAAGACACGTTTTTGTTTTTCGCTTTTTGAGCACAGTTTGAGGTTGTCAAACCGGCAGTTGAAACCATCCGCATCGATGTTGATCACATAAAGACCATCTCGTTCGAAATCGATCGTTCGTCTTGAGAAGGTCATAAAAATGACCCTGCGGGTGTTGAAGTAATACATTTCCCCGTAGGCGGCCAGGGAAACCCGAAGATCAATCATCGGCTCCCCGGTCTTGATGTTGCGGTTCCGCGCAATACTCTGACGAAGTATCCGCCCTTTTACAAACTGTCGGCCGAGGCGTTGGTGGGGGATTGTGCGATCCACGGACCGTACGCGCCCCAGGTTTGAGGCTTTGTAATAACCGCGCAGGCCCGGTACGGATTTCCAGACCTCACCGGGCAGCAGGTCAGTGGTCGTGTCCTGGTAAGGGTATAATTTCATTCTTTGCACTGAGAGCAAAATAGAAAAAACGAACACGGCTGTCAAGTTCAACGGTAGGCCATTGAGTGGGGTAAACATTGCAATTACGATTCATTGTTATTTTTGTAATGGAAGTAGTTAAGTAATGCAAATCAAGGCAACCAAGCTGCTGGAGAGATTCAAAGTGTACTGCAGAAGAAAGAATCTGCGGGAGGAAAGGTATGTGAACCGGGCCTGCTCGGTGTTGCGCAGCTCAATTAAAAAAGTTGAGACGGAGAGCTTGTTAAGGAAATTAGCCAGGGGGAAGAAGAAAATGGGGGTTGTAACGCAGAGTAGGGATAGGGTGTTTGTTTCATTTTTAAAAGAAAACGCGCATCAATACTCGATGGTAGAGAACGATTTACCTACCTATGGGGAGCTTGTCTTGACCAACAGGTGGAAGGGTGGCCGCTCGCAGGCAGATACTAAGAGAGTGGTGTATAGGAGCGGATCTGATTACAAGAGGATAAAAATACAACTCACGCGGGACAAGCTCGTGTTGATTGAAAAACAAATGAACCAGGGGAAGTGGCTAATTTTTAATTTGCTCCTGAACGGTCTGCGCACAACGGACTTAATGAATTTGACGTTGAGCGATATTGACATGCACAAGGGCCAGGTGCTACGCGCCGGAAAGAAACCAATTGCGATTCTTCCTGAATTAGAGCGATGCGTGTCCAGGGTAGGGTGGAGGGTAGTCAAGAAAACCATCCCAATAAACACAACCCGTCCGGCCACACATGCGATCGCCTTAGCAAACAAAGCATTAGGGGTCAAATCAATGAATACTGGTCTTTCGAAGTGGCGCCAGGCGATAATCAAATTTTATCTCATAGAGAATGGCAAGGTCCCGGCCGAACACATCAGGCAGAATTATACCCCGAAGGATATCCTATCAGGATTGGGGTGATTTCTCTTCTCCGCTCTTGGTGGTGGGTGAGGGTTGGCGGTATCCGAAGGGACGGTATCCGCGCTGATAGAGGTAAAACGGAATTGAAAAGAAAACAATTGAGGCAAAAAAAGTCAAAAGAGGGTATACCCAATCGTTGTGGGGTTGGGATTTGTCGAGCTGGTTGCTAAGGAGTTGATACTGCTGAAGAATCGTTTGTTTGTTAATATCAAAGAATTGATTGTTCAAAGCATAATTGTATTCAAGAGCTACATTGCTATTAATGTAGTATTGGAGACGCTTGAAATACTCTTGCGCATCTCTGCTCTGGCCCCTGGCCAACGCCTCGGTAGCAAGAACAGAATAAAGATGTTGCATATCGAACGGATTATAGGAATTAATTGAGTCGGCGAGAACCTTATTGTAGTAGAACCTTAGAGAGTCGTAGTTACCTTTCCTGGCATGCAAGACGGCTAACGTGTAGTTTAATTTACCTACTGATCCAAGTAAGGCAGTTGTGTCAAACGCCATACTCAAAGAAAGGTGTGCAAAACGAATGGCCTCATCAATTCTACTTTCCGTGTAGTAGGAGGTGGACATGGCATTGGCGAGCAAAAACCGGTTGGTTGCTGTGGGACAAAGCATCACAATATCCGCTGCCTCTCGCCAGTAGGGGCGAGCGTTGAGCGTGTCTCTTAAGTAGATTTGGTAAAAAAGTGCTAAGTTCAGTTTTGCATTGAGTTGAAACTCACCCCTGCACGGTCCACGTTCACGGGCCACTCGGGATTCTAATGAATCAGCGTTTAAGAGATAGGTGAGTATCTGAGTAAGGTAACGTTTTCGTAGGTTGGAGTTAGTTTGACCAGGGTTGCTATTGACCATCGCCAGCAATGGAATGTGCCCATTTGTAAACGTACTTGCAAGAACTGACTCCAGGCCTGTTGATTCCCATTGTTCATGTTGTGTATTCAGATGCGGTTTAATCGAGTTGTAGATGGCTAATGCTTTGATTGTCGATTGTAGGCCGCTGTCATACTGTCCTAATCGGTTATAATTGACGGCTAATAGATCACACAGGTTAATCAGGTAACGTTTCGACCGATAAGGGTTGGGATTAGCGTTAAACACTGGGCCCTCGAACTTTCTTATTGAATTACGAAGAATGTCCACACGGTCCTGTGTCGACCAGTTTGACCGGTGAGGGTTTACACCAGCAAAATAGTAAACAATCCGTGGGAGGTAGGGGGAGTTAATTGGTGTCGTTACAGTGCGAAGACGTGCTTCTATTTCTGACAGTAGCTTAGGATCGGCTGGTTTGGACCAGTCGGAGTTCCAGACTCGTTCATGAAGCAAGCTATCCGGATCCTGAGCGTGGGCATACGCCGCGATAACAACGTATATCAGGAGCAATAAGAGTAAGCCGCGCATGTTCGTAAAGATAATCAGTGGACTATCTTTCGTCAACCCAAGAAAAGCACTACTTAAGATATTGCCGGTATTCGGCTACCAGGTCTGGGCCGAGCTTCTCTACCAGGAATTGATCAAGTCCCTGATCATGTTTTTCCAGAACGTAGCGGGAAAAGCTTAGTACCTTTTTACAATCATCAAAGCCCAGTTCGCGCATGTGTGCCTGGATAGGTTCGGGTAGGCCTTCGAGCCATTCGGTCCAATCAGCTGTAGTTGGCTTCAGATCCTGAGCCATTTGATGGTAGACGTAGATGGCGTTACCTACGGAGAAGGCCAGTTCATGAAAGCGCCTTTGGTCAGCCGGGCACTCAGCCAAAAACTTAGCTTGCGCCAGGTTGCATTTTTCAATGGGGTGTTTCAAGGAATGTACCGATACCTTTAGTATTGATTCGAAACCGAAGTTAAAGGTTAATTTTCTTAAAATATCAGCTATATTGAATAAAAATAGTTCTATATGAAAATGGGATTAAAAAGCCTGCTTCGGATGTTCACTTCTTTGGTAAGCATTGCAATGATTTCTATGGCGAGTCGGTGTAAGCCGGGCCCGGCTCCGGACCCGCCGACACCTCCCCAAAAGAGACCTGAGCGTGTTTGCGATATTAGCAACCTGAAGCCGGGTTGGGTCATTACCTCGATGGAATCCAAAGTAGGAGCGTGTGGCGTAGACCCCCCAGGCACTAAAGCGGAATACTATATCGTGGATATTAGCCAGGAGCCGAACCAAAAAGTGGTAAGAGTTTGTATGCCGGCTACCCTTCCAAAAGGCAATATTCCGGATGGTTGGTATGTAGCCAGTGTTCAGCAAGGCGGGTCAGCGAACCCTGCGTGTGACGGTAGTTTTGTGTATACCATAAAGCGAGTTGATGGAGAACCAATTGGTACCAGGGTTGAAACATGTCGAGACGACATTGTTCCATCAGGGTGGTTCATCAAGCGTCAGCGCAGTGTTCCAATGTCCGAATGCGGGTTGGTGGGGACAACGCCTGGGACGGTCTACATATACACTTTAGAAAAACGCTAAGGTGTTCATAAGGTCTATGCTTATGCTCAACCAAATGCCAGTCTTTAGTCGAGCCAACGACATTCTTTCGCGCTTTCATCAATTAATACTTTCATTCAGTGTATTGTCGCGTTTATAGAGATGGCTAATTATCCCATAGCTAGAACAAAAAATCACTTTTTTTTCTGGTCGACTTTCGCTGTCGGGCACCGATTTACTTTGCTCGGCTCTCTTCCGACTGGGATTTCTTTTCCAAGTATTCCATAATTTCGTCAAGTCTGCAGTTGCTCCATTCCATTTTCTCCTTGTACACAAGACTTACTCCAAAATGAAGGAATTCTACACGTTGGTCTTTAGACATGGCTTTTAAGATCGGAATCAAAACTTTTAGTAATACCAGCACTTCACTTTTCACCGTTGAGCGCTCCTCCTGAAAAGCTTTTGCTCCATCAACTTCCATTCTCTTAGTTTTTAGACAATTTAAACCAAACGTACGACAAATAGCGAGGGTCTTATTTAACATAATGTAGTATTCTGATTATCAAGGGCATCTCTTTCAATGTGACGTGATGCTGCTAAATAGAAATGGCGATTGCTGCTAAATAGACAATTTCAAGCTACAAAACCTACTGTTATCCCTTCGGGTGCGCGGCCCGGTGAATGCGTTTGAGTGCGTCATTGGCAAGATGGGTATATAGCTGAGTTGTTTTCACGCTTTTATGCCCTAGTAAATTTCGGATAGTGGCAATATCGACACCCCGGTTTATAAGATGACTGGCATACGTATGCCTCAGTGTATGGGGTCCTTTCTTGGGTGATGAAGTCAGGTCAAGGATTGGTTTGATTTTCTTATAGACATTGCCACGGTTTAACATACCACCGGTCTGGTTGCAAAAAAGCAATGGAGAGGTAAAATTGTTGTGGTTGCGTACTTGCAAATATTTTTTTAGCGCAAGTTCGGTCAATCGGGGAAAAGGTACTTTTCGCTGATATGATCCCTTAGCAAAGCGGATGTGTATTATGCCCGGTATCCATTTCGGAGTCTTCTTTTTGGGATAGCGCTCTTTAAATCTATCCAGGTACTCGGGGTCCGGTATCCTCCCCCACTCTTCGATATCATTAAGTTCAAGAGAACACATTTCCGATACCCTCATTCCCGTACCGAGCAGCACCTCAAACATAGCCATCACAGATACGCTAAGCGTCCGGTCATTATCTACCCTATCAAGTAATTCTGTTAACTCACTTTCCTCAATGTTACTAGGCAATAGATCCTGCTCTTTTTGTTTTGGTATTCCACGGGCAGGATTGATATCGATTAGTGATTTTGTCAGTTGTTCGTAAAAGGCCTTTAGGACTGACGTGTAGCCATTGATAGAGACGCCTTTTAGTCCCCGTTGTTTTAGGAATTTTCGGAATTCCCTAATATCGGCCTTTGCGGCCCCATGAAGATCAATGCCATTCTCGACACAATACAACGAGAACTGACTTAGAACCTGCCGGTACTTGATGATTGTCTCAGGCGAATAGTGGCGTAGTTCCAGGGATGACAAATATTGTTCGATCGTATTCATACAGATGTGAGCATCTGTTTATTGGCTTGCCCGCTCAGCTTGGCTTAATATGTACTCTATTGCGCCCTGATGATCCCCCAAAAAAACACACCTTGTTCCCAGGTACACACCAACTGAACTCTCGGTCAACTCCATGACCTGGAGTCCGATCTGTGCCTCGGCCTGATTGAGGTTGACCAATGACGCTATTTTTTTCATTCTTCGCGATTGAGACGGCCAATACGTTGTATGTAATCTTTATTTGGGGCTTTCTCTACGCGCCGATCATGATGGTGCGCTGCTGCCTGGGTGATGCGCGCCAGTATTCCAAAGAAGCAGGCCTGTCCCACAACCACAGCCTCCTGAGGCGCACTTTCCGAGCTAGAAAAGCCAACCACGAGTGTTAAAAGTGAAAGCCCGATCATCAGCCAGGTCAGAATTGTAAATAGGTAATACATGTTTGTTGGATGTTAGAAAAATCTAATGATCAATCGTTTTGGGGCCGTTATGTCTGGGAGTAACGTCAGATTCTGTAGGGACCATTTTAGTCGTTGATTTAGTCATGTTCATCCCTCCCGAAAACAAAGGTAACTCGGGTGATGTCCGATGTCAACCTTGGTTGAGAAGCCTATCGAAATGCTTAATTATCGCTTATATCAAAAGCTTCCGGCCCAACCTCGGAATCAATAAGGAATTGAAAGTCATCATTCTTTTTTGACAATGCAGTTCCTTTGCCATCTGCAAATCGATGTATCCGGAGAAGGCGTTCTTGGTGATTATAAGATAATAAGATATCGTCCGTGGGTTTGTGTTTGTCTCTAATTGAAAAAAGGGATCTTTCAATGAGGTGACGGATTTTGTTTAGATCGCGCTGGCACTTCCGTGCGTAATAAAATAATGTGCTAGCAAAGACCATCGAAGCCATACTGTAATAGAGTGTGGTCTTTTCAAAAACATTTATATTGGGATTACAAGCGAAATACATTGAGTGCTCTTCTTCAGAGGTATGGATATCCAAAATTTCGAAGTGGACGTTGTGCTTCGAGCGTCTATGAGAATTAATCAATGAAAGTATCTTGATTCCCAATTCTCTCTCATAATCACTTTTAGAGTCAAGCATCTCTTGCTCAAGTATATCTCGGTAAAAGTCCAGATCATTATTGCCACCGAGCGTGAGTCTCTTTTGCTTTTTCTTCATGGGTTTGGGCATAGCTTTTATTACCAAAAGGATTCTTACAAGTCAAAGCTAGATAAAAGCCGATGAATTTGCCATTCGTCGGCCAGTGTCGCTGGTATCCTGTTGGTTTTGTGCGGTGACGCATCAGCACCCATCAAACGGTTTGAATAATAAAAAAAGCTTCATATAATCAGAAGAATAAAGCAGGATAGAATTTTCATTGGTTTGAGCGTTGCCATACACACTAAGCCGCCACCGGTTGAGGGAAGTCGCAGGTCAGGGTAAGTGCTCCATCAGCGGCACTAACCTGGATTGGTAGCCAACCCAACTCCTTGCGCATGTGCATCTTGAACGTCTCAACAATAGCCGGGTCTGCCGCGACGGGCCCATCACCGTGCTGCAGCTTGAATGTGGCCAGTGCATTAAGAAAGTTGGATTTCGAAAACCCGGCCGGCACGCGGAAAACATCCTGCCCGGTTGGATCCTCCACTAACCGGAAGGGCTCCGTAGACTGAAGGCGCTCCCGGATTTCTGAGACGAACAGCGCATTTCGAACGCCCCACTTTGATTCATGGTCCAGGTTAGCCTCAAGGCGCTCCTGGAGCCGAACCTCTCCCCCGCTCTTATGCAGGTACTCGAACACGAACCGGTCCTTATCCGGAAACCCGATCATGATCTGGAATCGCAGGATATCACCCTGGGGGCAGGTGTAGCGATTGATGCGATCGGTAGCCTCATTGAACCCCGTGAAGAATTCATAGCCAACCATCTCGCTGAGTAGGCCATTCTCTAACCTAACTCCTACTTGAAAACAAGTTGTTGCCATGGTGAGAAAACCATCACAAAGAGGACACATAACCGGTCGTTCTCACCCCAACCGCCAGGGTTGACAGGTCGGCAGTAATACTGTAAATTTGACAGTGGAAATATGAATAGTATGAAAAAGCTATTAGTTGCTACATTCTTGTTAATCGTTCTCTCCCCTGTGCGGGCTCAGGACAAGATCGTGCTCATAAACGGGGATACGATTGTGTCAAAGGTGGTGCGCATTACAGGTGCAAGTCTAATCGTTGACAATAATGGGATTGAGCAGGAGTTGAACGTAAAATTTGTAACGAACGTTTTCACAGAGAAAGGCGTAAAGCTTCCTATTAGTGGACCGGAGAAAAAGTTGTTTTGGGATTTAGATGATGTAAACACCACAGATGTCATGTATAGCGAGGCGTTAGAACGAGAAGCTGATCTGTACTTCTCTGCCGATCAAAAAGTAGAGGTGAACAATCCAAGAAAAAAAAGCAATTTTGCTGACCGTGAAACAGAAACAAAGCGCAGGATCATCATGTATGCAGCGAATGCCTATTTAGTTCTTCAAAAGGAAGAAACAATGTTACTGTATTTCAAATCCGCAAAAAATTTCAACGATCTTGATAGTAATTATTTTGAATATGAAAGGGGTTGGGCTTGCGCACCTATTATTTGGGAAAGTGAGTTGGAGAATCAAAAAAAACATGGTTTGTTCTTCAGGGATGAAAAGCTCTATAACAATCTTGGTCGTGCTTTTGAGACTTCGAGAAAAGATGGATCATTCATGGTTGTTAATCAGCGCAAAAATGGCAAAGAGACTGTCCGTCTGTATTATTTCGTTATGATTAATGGACAAGGGCTGCGTATTTCCAGATTCGAAGGAGATATTGTGGAGACATCGCGATACATCAAAGTGGATAAGCAAGCCTTTGACGCGATGCTAGTGAAGCGATAAATCCACACGGGCCTTATACCTCCTTTAGCAGTTCATCGATCGAAGCCTTCTCCTGAATCATCCTTGTCCTAAACTCCTGGTATACTTCTTTCGCCCGGCGGGCATAAGCCAGCCGGGCTGCATTAAACTCAGCCTTATCGGTAGTGACAGCTTCATTGATTTGCTTGAGCTCTTCATAGAGTGCTTCCGTGGTCATCTCGCTCACCGGAGAAAATGCAATCGTGGACATGTTGTTTTCCATATAGTATCTCGTATTCGTTTAGTCAATAATCCTCGCCCTCACGGAGCCATCTTTAAAATGCAGGGTCAGCTCATCACCAGCAGTGACTTGTGTCACAGATTCTACCGGGATACCATTTCGCGTGACGCGGGCGACTGCTCGCGACTCCGCCAACTGGTAAGCCTCCTGAATGTGTAGTAACAAAGCGGCAGCGGTCTCTAATCGCGAGTTAATCGATCGCGCAATCTCGCGATGGATTTCTTCAAAAACCTTCCTTCCATTCTCGCAAACCAAAACATGCTGGTCCTGTAAATGCACACGCACGGGAGCGAACAATCCTGCACCCGCTTTCAGGGAACCTTCAACCGTTCTGCTTAATGAGCTAACTGTGTTTTCGAATAATCCCCGAACATGTTGCAGGCAGACAAGATTATGCTGCTGAATAAATGCGGCTGCCTTTGTTGGCGTTTTCACGGACTGAAAGGCCATTAAATCAGCCACCGAGACGTTGCGTTCATGCCCAATACCGGTGAGTACCGGAATTGGGCATAAGGCGATGGCCCGTCCCAATTCAAAGCTATCAAACTCCAGTAGATCAGCCTGGCTCCCTCCACCCCGCACAATGACAATTAGTTCAGCCTTTTTACCAAAGACGATGTTACGCATAGTATCCACAATCCGCTCGGCAGCTGACTTCCCTTGTACCGGCACCGGGTAATGCTCAATGGATAGCTTAAATGACGGAACCAGATGTGAAAGCTCAGCCTGAAAGTCATGAAGCGCATCGCTTTGCTGAGCCGTAAGCAGGGCCACGCGGGTAACAAATACAGGGAGTTTGAGTTGTCGGTTAGCCGTCTGGTACACCCCATCGCGGAGTGTTACGCCCTTTACTTCCAGAATCAGACGTTCCAACGTCCGTTCGCGAGCCAGAGCGAGGTTTCCTACGGTGAACATGGGATTGACATCCAGTAGCTGCACACTGAGTCCGTGGCGGGTGTCGTAATTCACACGACACAGGATTAGGACGCGCAGTTTATTATCAAACTTCTGGCCGGTTGTTCGCTCGAAGGCCAGGATCCGCTCACTCCCATCCCGCCATGCAGCTACCGATATACTGGCCTGTTTCTCTGTGGAAGGTGAGGAGGCGTTATCAACCAGGCGGAAGTAGGTATGTTGTTTAATCAGGTTGCCCCGGAAATCAATGACCTCCCCTTCCACCCAAAACGTGCGGTCAGCGAAATTTGTCCGGATGGCATAGCTGATCTGTTCAGCCAGCTGCGACACCGAGATACCCTTTAGGGTAGGCTTCTTCTCTTCGATAGGCGTTGTAAAAAGGTCAAGTTCTTTGAATCCCTTCATTAACCATTGTTTATTCGCTCCTGGGCACCGGCATCGATTTGTTCCCAATCCGGGCTCTCCTCTCCTTGTGCAGCCGCAACAACGTCTTGCGGCCCAAACGGATAGTCAGGGAGCTCATCCTGTATTTGTCCACGAATACCCTCCCGTTGTTTTTCGATATCCTGGTTGATTCGGGCCGCTATCTCCTCATAGGTTCTTGGCAATGTATCAGCGAACGGAATAAGGGTGGGACGATGGATCAACGTATCAGAGTAGTATTCGATGGCTTCAAGCAGGTAGTTGCTCCGTTGCGCCCCATCAATACCATCTATGTATCCCATGTAAATATTGAGTAATTCAGGATTGGCGTCATAACCGGAAACCTTTTCCCCGGCTTCTATTCTGTGCTCGATTCCCAGGTTCATGGTTTGCAGGTGATCAACCACGGCCTGCGCAATTTCAGAAAATGAACCGGGGTAGCTGGCCGAGAGTAAAAGGTCAGCCGGCCGTTCAACAAGAGCCTCTGAGAACACTTCCAGCGCCTCAATCTGATAGAACAATGTCTGCTCAGGGTCGATTTCGGTGATAATTTCCAAGTAGCGGTCCATAGCGATAGTAAAGTTAGGTTAATCGTCAGCTTTTGTCAATTCCGCCAAAACACTGTCGCCAAAGGAGGGTGGTTGTGAAAGTGGTCCACAGGTACGGCAGGTTTGTTGGAAACGCTTGTATTCAGAATCCGACTTAAAGCTATTTCGGCAGACTCTGCAATCTATTCCCCCCGGGGCATTCTGTTGAAACCCAGCCAGCAGGGTTTGAAGCTTATCAATCTCGTGATCCTTCTCCTTAGAGGCGGCCAGCTCACTGGACAGTGATTGCTTAATCTGCTCCATCTCGGCCAGGTCATTGACCAGGCGCTTGATCTCAAGCTCGCTCTGGTAGTTTTTCTCAATAAGCTGGCGCACACGGTCCTGTTTTTCTTTCCGGCCGACAAACAATACAACATAGGTATGCACCACCCAGGCACTGGTGGCGGATATTACCAGCGTGATAATGAGTTTTACAACCCCAGGATCAAACTTCTCAAACATCAGCGTTGAGTTATAAAAGCAGACATTAATGATGAAGATGACAAAAGCCATTGCCCCCGCTTGCGCGAGTCGGCCGTTTACTGCAAAATGCAGGATCGCCAGATCGAACCCGAGCGCAAAGCTGTACGCATACCATTGATCAGTGAGTGAGCTGACCAGCAGCAGAAGGTGAGCGGTGTGAAGCATCAGCGGAAAAAGAATGACAGCAAACGTGGCAAAAACGAAATTTTGATTTTGCGTGATCCGCTCTAAAAATGTTTGTTGATCCTCTTGCATGGCGTAATTGGGATTACAGATCTTCGGCCAGGTAGCCCTTAACGCCCTTACCGATCGTATTATCCTCCGATTCGCGGATCATCAGAATAAACTCATTTGTGCTGAGGGTACGTTGTAAACGCCTGGCAATATGTTTGAAGGATTCATCCGATGGGAATGGCTGGTTGCCGTGGACATCAAGGCCCAATTTCACAAGGTCAAGGTAAGGCAGCCGAATGCTGTCCTGTTCAAAATACTGGATTGATCCCTGGCAATCCTCGGGGATAAACGCAACCTTTTCGATAGGAAACACCACCATCGCGCCCCGCATGTGACCCGAGTAAAGAGGGAAGCCAAAGTATCCGTGGATAACATTCAGATATCCCGCTACCGCAACGAAAGTGAAACCAAGTACCGCCAACATTAATGGGATTGAAAATGCCGGTTCCTCCTCTTCCTTCGATATGCTGATAATCGTGAGCAAAACAATACAAAGTCCGTTCCAGGGGATAACAACTTGATCCCATCCAATTGTGAGCAGCCAAACAATGAGTAGTGTGTGCATGGCGATGGCTGTAATGGTCACCAAGAGTCGAATGGGCCGAACAAACAAGAAAATACCAATCAAAACCTCTGCCCATGGAATAATCTTACCAACACTTGAAAAATCAGATAGACCGAGTGTGCTGCCAATCCAGGGCACCGTAAGTGCCTGGAACATAGGATTTAACTTGTTTAGGCCGGCTAGAATGTACGTAACACCCAGCATGCAGACGATAGCCATCTTGACTGCGCGCCCCCCAATAGAGGTAGGTAGCAGCAAAAGAAATAAAACGTGCTGGAGAGCTGGACTAAACCGGTTGATGTCAAGAAAAATAGCCAATCCGAAGAACAACAACACCGCTAATGGCCCCTCCCACCGCAAGGGTTTAACCAGTGTGAATCCCAGGGATAGAATCAGAAAGCCAAAGATCACCTGATGGACAATCAATGGAACTTCAAAGCCAGGGATAGCCGGAAGGTGGGCTAAAATCTCATGATCAAGCAGATACTGCCGCCAGGTGAACACCAACAGTGTGAGTGTGTAGGCGGCCGCCAACCGTTTTAACGTGGCCGGGTTTGGTCCAAAACTAGCTACCACAGACTTCACAGTTTTCGGGATTATCAAGTGAGCAAGCCAATTGTTCTTCAACGGTGTAAACCTTGCCATTAACCACAGCCGATCCAGCGGGCTCCTTCGGGCTTTCAAACAAGGGTGCGTCAACTTTTACTGGTTCTTTGAGCGCTTCCTTATCCAGGGTGAACTTGATAGCGTCCGCTGCAGCCGGGGTGCGCAGGTAATAGATACCGGTCTTAAGCCCTTTTTTCCAAGAATAAAAGTGCATCGAAGTGAGCTTCCCATGGTTGGCCCCCTGGACGAATAGATTCATGCTCTGACTCTGGCAGATGTATGCACCGCGATCAGCTGCCATATCAATCAAGGCGCGTTGGGGTATCTCCCACACCGTGCGGTAGAGCAGGCGAATGTGCGCTGGAATTTCCTCGATGTGTTGGATTGATCCGTTGCCTGCCATCAGGCGGGCTTTCATGGTTGGATTCCACAAACCCAGCTTGATGAGGTCTTTCATCAGGTGAGTATTAACCATGATGAATTCTCCAGCCAGTGTTCGCCTTGTGTAAAGGTTGGATGTATAAGGCTCAATACATTCGTTATTGCCCAGGATTTGTGATGTGGATGCCGTGGGCATCGGGGCCACCAGCAGGGAGTTACGAACACCGTGTTTGACCACATCCGCCCTGAGAGATTCCCAATCCCAACGGCCGCTTTCCGGGGTCACAGCCCACAAGTCAAACTGAAATTTTCCCATGGACAACGGGCTGCCTTTGAATGTCTCGTAAGGACCATCCGTGATGGCGATATCCTTCGAGCAGGTCATCGCGGCAAAGTATATCGTTTCGAAAATATCCTTGTTCAGTGCCCGGGCCTCCTGCGAATCAAAAGGATACCCGAGTAAAATGAAGACATCAGCCAGTCCCTGGACACCCAGTCCAATGGGGCGGTGACGCATGTTGGAAGTTTTAGCCTCCGCCACGGGGTAATAGTTGCGGTCAATGACACGGTTCAAATTACGGGTGGCTGAATAGGTAACTTCGTAAAGTTTATGGTGGTCAAACTGCTTACCCTTGGCGCTCTCCACAACAAACTTGGGAAGCGCGATGGACGCCAGGTTGCATACGGCAACCTCGTCCGGGGATGTGTACTCGATGATCTCTGTGCATAAATTAGAGGAGCGCATGGTTCCTAAATTCTGTTGATTGCTCTTCCGGTTTGCCGCGTCTTTAAATAAAAGGTAAGGCGTACCCGTTTCAATCTGTGACTCCACGATCTTGGCCCACAGGTCTTGGGCGCGAACCTGTGTTCGGGCCTTCCCTTCGGCCTCGTAGCGGTGGTAGAGAATCTCGAACTTCTCCGAGTGAACATCTGCCAATCCCGGACATTCATTGGGACACATCAGGGACCACATCTGGTTTTCTTCGACCCGCTTCATAAACAGATCCGGAATCCACAACGCATAGAACAGGTCGCGGGCTCTCATCTCCTCCTTGCCGTGGTTCTTCTTCAGCTCCAGGAATTCAAAGATGTCAGCGTGCCAGGGTTCCAGGTAGATGGCAATCGAACCCTTGCGCTTCCCGCCACCCTGATCAACGTAGCGGGCCGTCATGTCGAAGTTGCGCAGCATGGGCACAATACCGTTGGAAGTTCCGCCCGTGCCGCGAATGTACGATCCTTTCGCCCGCACGTTGTGAATAGACAGGCCTATCCCGCCTGCCGACTGGCTGATCATGGCGCAATCGGAGAGTGTTTTATAAATACCCTTTATTGAGTCATCGTGCATGGTCAGCAGAAAACAGGAAGACATCTGAGGCCTGGGTGTTCCAGCATTGAACAGCGTAGGTGTAGCATGAGTGAACCACTTCTCACTGAGTAGCTCGTAGGTTTCGAGCGCACGGTCAATGTCTTCACCATGAATTCCAACAGCTACGCGCATGAGCATATACTGTGGCCGCTCCATGATCTGGCCATTGACTTTCATCAGGTAGGACCGCTCCAGGGTTTTAAAGCCAAAGAAATCGTATTGAAGATCGCGTTCATGTCGGATGGCTGCGTCTAATCGGGCAGAGTTTTTATAAATGACCCCCCAGGTATCGCGACTGATAAGCGGAGCAGCCTGTCCGGTCTTTGGGTCTGTGTATTGGTAGAGTCGCCTCATCACGGATGAGAATGAGTTGGGGGTACGCTTATGCAGTCGATCAACTACAATACGGGCGGCCAGGATCGCGTAATCCGGATGAACCATAACCATGGTGGCGGCCGTCTCAGCCGTTAGGTTGTCAATCTCCTCGGTCTTCACACCATCGTACAAACCATCGGCAACTTTCTTGGTGAGTACAGCCGGATCGATGTATTCCATATTCAGCCCAAAGCAGAGTTTCTCCAGTCTTTGGGTGATTTGATCGTATTGAATTCGCTCCTTGGAGCCGTCACGTTTGATTACGTACATGATATGAAGTGGATTAAATTAAAAAATAGGTTCCCCGACAAATGTTGGGGTGAGCCTGGATAAAATATATTCGCTTGTTAATCATGCTACCGGGGATAGTCGATTTTTACGGACGCGTCTTGCTGACCGACAGTTCTGCGACTCCTGCTGTCTTTGAAGCCAAGATCGGTTCGGATTTTCTCAACCTGCTTATGAGTTACCGTAAGCCCTTCGGCCTTTAACCGCTTCTCAATCTGTAGGTCTGTGAGTGGCTGGGCGCCATTCTCTTTTGTGATATAGTCCTTGACAAGACTGCGAATTTGTTCCTTTCCGGGTAGTTCATTTTCGCCATTCTGCTGTAGCAGTCCCCAGGCCTGAAGCATCGCCTCCTTACCAGCCGCCTGGTAGGAACGAAAGCGTGCCTTTGAGTCGGGTACCCCCATCTCATAACGCAATTTGGAGATTGACAGCATGCCTACTACCACGCTCGATTTCGCAAGGTCTTTATGAATTTCCTGGTCGGTCATCGGCATTTGAGCGGGTTCTGAGAGGATCATTTCACGAATCTTGCCTTTGACTTGTCCACGGCTGACGCGCTGGCCCTCCTGCGCCTTAAACCCGAGGCTGAATAACTCACGCAGCTGGATAGGCTCTCCTTCATCAGTCACGATTAGCTTGTTGGAGGCAACACGGTACACGGTTTGCGGAGTGATCCCGAATTGTTGTGCCACGTCACTGGCCACCAATGGCTGGATATCATCTTTATTGCCACTCTCCAGGTACTGCCTCTGCGTGTTGACCAGGAAGGTGATCAGTTTTACGGAGTAGTCATGACGATCCTTAAGATCCTGTTCAAACTCCTTGAACGCATGGAACTGCTCTTTGTAGTAGTTTAAGGCCTCTTTGTTGAGCTCCGGTTTGCGTCTTAATTCCTCATAGGTCCGCACCATTTCCTTACTCATCAGGATCTTGGGTGCGCTCGCCTGGTTGTCTTTAACCGTGTAGTGTGTTCCTGTCCAGCTTATGATAAAATCTGGCTCCTTTTTTTGCAGTGAGCCGGCCGAGCGATCCACCACGGTCACCGGGAAGGGCACAAGTTTGTCAACCTGCCGGTAGGCATCTTCCAGTACCTGGAAAGTTTCACTCTCCCGGGAAGTATCCAGTCGCAAGGACCGCGCGATGGCATCATAATCCTTGCGTAAAAAAGAGTCATAGCTGTATTCAATGATACTGCGGGCCGTTAGCAGGGATGCTGAAGACCGTCCGGCATCCTTTGCTCGCGCCTCATCAATCTGAAGCAGTAGACACTCCTTTACCCCACTGCATAATAGACCAATGGGTTGAAGTTCGGTCTTGAGCCGGTCATGGAGC
>ERZ1066128.319-NODE-319-length-20953-cov-43.010527_pt1 | contig 20953 bp, 18 predicted proteins | sample MGYA00382775_ERZ1066128 | MGnify/ENA primary metagenome ERZ1066128 (study PRJEB33369, sample SAMEA5778358) | biofilm metagenome | biome: Industrial cooling water; feature: Water cooling tower basin; material: Biofilm | place: United Arab Emirates | collected...
TTCCTTGTCTTCCTTGTCTTCCTTGTCTTCCTTGTCTTCCTTGTCTTCCTTGTCCCTATATCGAAATTTCCCGTCTGAGGTTGGTAGCCTACTGGGAAGGCAGTAAGCTGTAGGGGCGCACTTTCTAAGATGTTAGTAAAACCCGCCCCTACGAAAAAAGAAGAACAACGATTTAGAGGAGTGAATTGGAATGTTAGATGATGTTAATATCCCTGTCAGTTCAAGCCCTCACGAACGGGATACCCTGGCTTTAAATGCAGATCGACATTTAATTTCATCGCTTGGGAGCATCAGTGCTAAAGAGCATCTTCTGCAACTGCGCGATTCTTCTTGGGACACGCTGCGCGATCGCGCTTGGGTGGAAATCGATCTAGCAGCTTTAGCACACAACGTGCGACAAGTCAAGCGCCTGCTCTCAGCCAAGACGCAACTAATGGCGGTAGTAAAAGCTGATGCTTACGGTCATGGTGCCGTCACAGTTGCCCAAACTGTTTTGCAACACGGCGCAAGTTGGCTGGGAGTGGCAACGATTGGGGAGGGAATTGAACTGCGAAAGGCTGGTATCGATGCACCTGTTCTCATTTTAGGGGCTATCCACTCCCCGGAACAAATTCGAGCGATCGCGCATTTTTCCCTGCAACCAACTTTGGTATCTCCGCAACAAGCTTTAACCTTCGAGGATACTTTAAGTTCCCTGAATCAATCGCTCTGGGTGCATGTCAAATTAGATACCGGCATGTCGCGGTTGGGGATGCCTTGGCAGCAGGGGGTGGAGTTTGTCCGACTGGTAGAGCGCTGTCGGCATTTGCGAATAGCAAGTATCTATTCCCACCTCGCAACCGCTGACGATCCAGACCAGACGGCGATCCGACGGCAACAACAAAGATTTGAACAAGCGATCGCCAACCTCCGCACCGCCGGAATCACTATACCCCGGCTGCACCTAGCCAACTCCGCCGCCGCACTCACCGACCCCAGCTTACACTACGACATGGTGCGCGTAGGCTTAGGCATTTACGGACTTTACCCCGCTCCCCACCTGCATTCTGCCATTGACCTGCACCCAGTTTTACAAGTAAAAGCACGAGTCACTCAGGTAAAAACTATTGCCGCAGGTACTGGAGTTAGCTACGGTCATCAATTCATCGCCGATCGAGAAATGCTACTAGCGGTTGTTGGCATTGGCTACGCCGATGGCGTCCCGCGCAACCTTTCCAACAAATTGAAAGTCTCCATTCGAGGCCAGATGATACCCCAAGTGGGAGCGATTACAATGGATCAATTGATGCTGGATGCCAGTGCCATTTCCGACTTGCAAGTCGGCGAAGTAGTTACCCTCCTGGGTCAAGACGGCAATAACTTTATTGCCGCCGATGATTGGGCAGCCACTTTAGGAACTATTTCCTGGGAAATTCTCTGCTCCTTCAAGCATCGCCTACCCCGCGTTGCTGTCGGCGACTAAGCCGAGGGGCAGAGGAGATGGGGAGACAAGGGGGACAAGGGAGACAAGGGAGACAAGCGAGACAAGGGAGACAAGGGAGACAAGGGGGACAAGGGGGACAAGGGAGACAAGGAAGACAAGGGAGACAAGGGAGACAAGGGAGACAAGGGAGACAAGGGAGACAAGGGAGACAAGGAAGTAGAACTAATTTCTCCCTCAGCTCCCTCAGCTCCCTCAGCTCCCTCAGCTCCCTCAGCTCCCTCAGCTCCTCTTTCTCCCTCAGCTCCCTCAGCTCCCTCAGCTCCCTCAGCTCCCCCGCTCTACCAAATCTATCTCTGGGTCTTTGACAGATATCATTTGATATGCTATCTTACTTGAGTCTAACTAAGAATCAATGTCAAAACAAAAGGCGCTTAACTCTCCGTTCTCAACATGCGGAGAGTAGCGCCAGTAGTTAATTGCATTTTTCTGTGGAAAGACTATTAAATAGTCAATGCCAAATTTACCACGAGGTATATTGGCTTGTCTCACCTGCCGAAAAATTTGGGAAGTAGGGGCGGGTTAGATCCGTATGACTGTCGGGAAACAGCTGGTATAGGATAAACCCGTCCCTGAGAGATTAAAACTTGTTCAAGCGCTAACTTGAGCGAGTTTTTTTATGCCACTTCAGCCGGTTGTTTGAGCAACTGGGTGTAGAGTTCGCCTAGTTGGGTAGCAACGCCATCCCAGCTGAACATTTTTTCTACACGGGTGCGGGCATTTTGACCCATTTCGATTCGCCATTCGGGAATAGAAAGAATCGAGTCGATTGCACCGGCAAAGGCAACTTCATCCTGGGGCGGACAAAGTAAACCTGTTTCTTTCGGCACAACGGTAAACTGAAGGCCGCCCACATCGCTAGCGACGACAGGGGTGCCGCTTGCCATTGCTTCGATTGCCACTAAGCCAAAAGGTTCGTAGTGACTGGGAACAACGCAGACATCGGCAGCACCGTAATAGTACGGTAATTCTTGTTGGCTAATGCGTCCGGGGAAGGAGGTAAACTCGCGCATTCCCAACTGGTCTACAATAGCCTCGATGCGATCGCGCTCGATGCCATCGCTTTGACCTGGACGAGAACCGCCGCAGATCATCAAGTGAATATTAGAACGCAGTTGGGAAAGATTGACCGCACGCACCAAGGTTTCAATCCCTTTGCGATAGTCAAAACGTCCCACGTACAGTACCAACTTGGCATCTGGCTTGATTCCGAGTTTGGCGCGCGCTTCTTGACGCCCAACCGAACCATAGCTGCGGATATCGGTGCCGCAAGGAATGATATCGATATTGCCTTTGGTCGAAACCATCGTCCGCATGTGTTCTTTTTCCTGGGGACTGGTGGCAACAATCCGATCTGCCGTTTCCAATACCGCCTTTTCCGTCGCTAACCGGGTGCCAGCAATTAGGGGAATTGTGCTGACAGATTGGTACTTCACTGCACCCAAGGAATGGTAGGTATGAACCTGCTTGCTGCCTTGAATTTTCTTCAACTGCATTCCCACCCAGGAAGACAGCCAATAGTTCGTGTGTACCAAACTATAGGTAACCCCCGATTCCTGCTGATACTTGAGAATTTGCTCAACCACCGTTGGCAAATACTCAAAAAGATTGTCCCGTGGAATAAATTCCACGGGACCAGCTGTTAAACGAATTGTGCGGCAATTGGGGCTATGTTCAACAATGTCTAATTGGTCAGGACTGGCCTTGCGGGTAAACATATCAACATGCCATCCTTGCTTTGCCAGGGCTTCCCCTACCTGACGCACATATACATTTTGTCCGCCTGCTTCTTCCTTACCGATTTCGATGGCGGGATCGCCGTGAACGGAAATCAAGGCAATGTGCTTTTTGCTGGTTGTGACCATAGTTTTGTTGAGTTAAACGACAGTTGGAGCGAATTGGATGAGCGATTGTCCTGAGCGACCTCTTCAGCCTTAGGGAACCTACACAAATTTTCATTTTCTAGAGTAAAGCAATCTGAAAGAGGGCGCATCTACTAAGGGATAGAGTTGATCGATCCCTGGCATTAGACTTACGGATGTTTTTTTGACCTTCAGAAGTTGCAACCGGCTTCCGGAGGGAAACCGATGGTAAATCTAAAGGGGTAGCTGATAGTTTTCGCAAGTCCATACTCCAATTCGTTTCGTTCCGTAGCCGATTCTCTAGCCGAATATGGGACAAGGGTCGAAAGTGAAAAGGGGTTAGCTGATGCGATTGACTGTGCGATCGCAAAGGATGCTCAACCCAGTTGCGGAACGAAAATCATAAATTTTCGACCAACGAGTGTGCGTGTTAGGTAATTGTACCAGGCTTAAAGAAAATCTGCAAACAAAATAATTATTGACTTAAACCGGGGCAGATCTGCTACAATAGATTTTCGTCACCCTGGAGAGGTGGCTGAGTGGTCGAAAGCGGCAGATTGCTAATCTGTTGATGGACTCGTAAGACCCATCCGAGGGTTCGAATCCCTCCCTCTCCGTATATAGAAAATCAGTCATGGGTAATTGGTAATTTAACCTTACCCCGTCGCATTTTTCACAATTGCTCGGAAAAGTTTTGTGCTGGGTGATGGTATTTTACCTAAGCAGTATTTTGACGGGCGAATAATCTAACGCCGATCGGGTTGGGTAAGAAGGTGGGTTTGGCAGGTGCGATCGCGAAGCGTGCCTTTGGCATATCGCCCGCCCTTGAAAAGTTGCGCTTTAATCCCCCTCGTTCTCGTCAGCAGTTGGAGGCGTTGGCAGTGGTGGTGGGGGTGGAGAGCGATAGTGCATCCGCACCGCTTCGCGATCGCTTAGCACAAATGTTACCGCCTCCTTCCTGGGGCGGGAATGAAGTTTGAACCAATTCGGTTATGTGGCGCTTGTTATGCTGAGGTGCCTTGTCACAAGATAGAGTAGTAGTTTAAGACTACTGCGGGGTGCGATCGCCACAAGTTGCGCTTACTGTCAGAATGTCCCAACTGTGGGGCGAGGTTTAAAGTTCCGGCGCTTTGGGTGGATGGGTGGTGTCAAAGGTGTTTTACAACTTTTGCAGGAATGGAAAAAATGCAAAAAACTAAAAGCAAGGGTTAAGGTTAAAACTGATGAAATACTTGTATAATATTTTTCCTGACTGTTTTTGAGCGCTATTTTCTGAGTGTTTATGAAAAATTCGGGTTAACACCTACTGCATAATCTTAAAAGTCTCACAGTTAAGCTAAATGTTCGAGCAAACTTTTAAAAATATTGATGATGTTCTCTGGAAAGAGGCAGGTTGTACTACAGAGTTAGATTACACCGAGCAAACCTCTTGGCTGCTGTTTTTGAAGTATTTGGATGATTTGGAACAGGAAAGGGCGCTAGAGGCGGAATTGGTCGGTAAACCTTATGAGTTTATTATTGATGAGGAGCATCGCTGGTCATCTTGGGCAGCTCCAAAAAAGGCGGATGGGACATTGGATCGCGATAGTGCGCTAATTGGCGACGATTTAATTGATTATGTCAACCGTAAACTATTTCCATATTTACAAAGTTTCAAGCAACGGGCTACCAGTCCAGACACAATAGAATACAAAATTGGGGAAATTTTTGGCGAAATTAAGAACAGATTTCAAAGTGGATACAGCTTGCGGGATGCGCTGGAATATGTTGACGAACTCAGGTTTAGATCGCAGCAGGAAAAACACGAGCTATCCCATCTCTATGAAGCCAAAATCAAAAATATGGGGAATGCGGGGCGCAATGGGGGCGAGTATTATACCCCGCGTCCGTTGATTCGGGCAATGATTCAGGTGGTGAAACCGAAGATAGGCGATCGCATTTATGATGGGGCTTGCGGTTCGGCAGGGTTTTTGTGTGAAAGTTACGATTATTTACGTCGGGGTAAGCTGACGACGAAACAGCTTGAGATTCTTCAGAAAGATACGTTTACGGGTAAAGAGAAGAAAAGTCTGGCTTATGTGATTGCGATCATGAATATGATTTTGCATGGCATTGATGCGCCGAATATTATCCACACCAATACTTTGACGGAAAATCTCAGTGATATTCAGGACAAAAATCGTTTTGATGTCATCTTGGCTAATCCCCCATTTGGGGGGAAGGAACGCAAGGAAGTACAGCAGAATTTCCCGATTAAGACTGGGGAAACAGCGTTTCTGTTTTTGCAGCATTTCATCAAAATCCTGAAGATGGGCGGTAGGGCTGCGGTAGTAATTAAAAATACGTTTCTGTCAAATTCGGATAATGCTTCGCGGGCGTTGCGTCAAGAGCTTTTGAGTAGTTGCAATTTGCATACGATTTTGGATTGTCCGAGTGGGACTTTTATCGGTGCTGGGGTGAAAACGGTGGTGCTGTTTTTTGAGAAAGGAAAGCCCTTCGATTCCATTCAGGGAACACCTTTATTTGCTCAGGGAAAATCTTTAACTGAGGGGATGGCTACTCAGAAAATTTGGTATTATCAACTCGATCCAGGGCGGAATATGGGTAAAACCAATTCCCTGAATGATGATGATTTGCGCGAGTTTGTGGAGTTACAGGCTACGTTTGCAGTGTCGGAAAAGTCTTGGCTGGTGGATATTGGTGATATCGATCGGGAGACGTTCGATCTGTCGGTGAAGAATCCGAATAAGGCTGAGGAATCGACGTTACGAGAACCGCAGGATATTTTGGATGAAATTGCGGCGTTAGATGCGGAAAGTGCAGAGATTTTGGCGGGAATTATGCAGTTGACGGTGGGCAGTTGATAGACTGTGTTAGGTTTCTTTTGGATATCAAATTAATTTTGTTGAGGTACTTATGAAAAAGATCAAAATTATTGTGGAAAAACACCCTGATGGTTATGTTGCCTATCCTTTAGGGATTCAGGGGGTTGTAGTTGGTCAAGGTGACACCTATGAGGAAGCCCTCAATGATGTGCGATCGGCTATTTTGTTCCATATTGAAACTTTTGGAGAATCGGTACTAGAATCTGAATCCTCGATATTAGAGGCTTTTGTAGCAGAGGCAAGCGTATAATGGCAAAGTTTCCTGTTGATGCCCCTAAATCAAAAGTAATTAAGGTGCTTGAGGGTTTTGGATTTTCGATAGTCAGGGAAAAAGAACATATTTCTATGATTAGGCAAAATCCTGATGGCACAACTACTCCTTTAACTTTGCCAAATCATAAAGTTATTAAAGGTTCTACTCTCAGAAGTATCTGTACTCAATCTGGTATCTCACGCGATGATTTTATTGCTGCTTATGAACAAGTATAGAAATATATTGACAGTTCTGGATTCGGAGAGTGCAGAGATTTTAGCTGGTATTGGGGGGGTGCTATGAAATCCAAATGGTCAATTAAGCGACTTTCTGAAGTAGCTGAAATTCAGATGGGGCAAAGTCCAAAAGGCTCTAGCTACAACATCTCAGGTGAGGGAGTTCCCTTGATAAACGGTCCCGTTGAGTTTGGCGAAACACCATTTTCTCGAACTAAGAGAACAAAATTTACAACCGAGCCTACTAAGATGTGCAGAGCAGGTGATTTAATTCTCTGCGTGCGTGGCTCAACCACTGGTCGAATGAATATCGCTGGTTATGACTCCTGTATTGGTCGAGGAGTCGCATCGATTCGATCTGAAAAATATCAGGATTGGATTAACTTTTTTATTTATGTCAACCGTGAAACCATCTATCGTCTTGGTTCTGGAGCAACATTCCCGAATGTATCCGGATCAATGCTGGCAAAACTAGAAATACCAATTCCACCAGAGTCTGAGCAAAAGCGGATTGTGGCGATTTTGGATGAGGCGTTTGAGGGGATTGATAGAGCGATCGCCAACACCGAAAAAAACCTCGCCAACTCCCGCGAACTATTTGAAAGCTATCTAAACGCCATCTTTACCCAGAAAGGCGACAGGTGGGGAGATATAAAGTCTCAGTTCGTTCCTCTATCGACCCTGCTTTCTGAACAGCCTCGTAATGGTTGGTCACCACCAGCAATATTTCAAACTGGCGAGGGAATCCCAGTATTAACTTTATCTGCTGTAACAGGATTCAATTATGATGGCTCTCGCGTGAAACTGACAAGTGCTCCAACTAAAGAAAAGGCACATTATTGGTTGAAAGAAGGCGAATTACTAATAACTCGAAGCAATACCCCTGAATTAGTTGGTCATGTAGCAATCTATGATGGTAATCCGCAACAGGCTATTTGTTGTGATTTGATTATGAAAATGACATTAGATTCAACAAAAGCTGACACAAAATTTATATACTATTACCTTCGATCTTTGGCAGCACGTAAATACTTCATGAGTAATGCTACAGGTGCTAGCGCAACAATGCCAAAGATTAATAAGCAAGTTGTTCAAAATGCTCCTATTCCTGTTTTTTGTCTAGCTGAACAAAAATTCATTGTGACAAAGCTAGACGAGATAGCCTCTGAAACCCAACGCCTCGAAACTATCTACCGCAAAAAAATCGCCGCACTCAATGAACTCAAACAATCTATCCTGCAAAAAGCCTTCACAGGCGAACTCACCGCAGACACCCGGAAAACTGCTCAGGAGGGAATTGCAGCATGATTACCCTTGAAACCCTTGAAAAATGGCTGCTTGTACCCGCCGAGACAGAACAGCTTGAATTTAAAGAAGCAAAACAACAGTTTGATACAACTAAACTGCTGAAATATTGTGTAGCGCTGGCGAATGAGGGAGGTGGTTGTATTGTTTTGGGAGTTACCAATAAGCCACCTCGCCAAGTAGTAGGTACCGTAGCTTGGTCAACAGCAGAGGATTTAAACAAGATCAAGGCATATATAGTTGAGAAACTCAGGTTTCGGGTAGATGCTACAGAATTACAGCATCCTGATGGACGAGTCCTGGTTTTTGAAGTGCCTACCCGTCCCGTCGGGCAACCATTAGCGTTTGATGGAGCCTACCTAATGAGGGCGGGAGAAGATCTCGTACCGATGACACCAGATGTACTCAAAAAAATTTTTGCAGAAGACCAACAAGATTGGTTTTGCCAAGCTGCTCGATGTGACGCTAGTCCTGACGATGTAATCGCTCTCCTAGATACTCAAACCTACTTTGAACTGCTAGAAATTCCTTATCCGACTAGCCGCGATGCCGTTCTAGAACGATTGCAGAGCCAACACTTAATCAAACCAACAGCAAAGGGTTGGACAATTACAAACCTAGCTGCCATACTTTTGGCAAAAAAACTCGACGCCTTTTCCCCTGCATTAGCTCGCAAATCAGCCCGTGTCGTTATTTATGAAGGTATCAATAAGCTACAAACTCGTGTTGAAAAGACAGACAACCGAGGATATGCCGTTGGTTTTGACGGATTAGTAGATTTCGTCCACTCCGCCGCACCCCAAAATCGCTTTATCGAGGAAGTTGTGCGGGAAGAAGTAAAGATGTTCCCGGAACAGGCTTTACGAGAACTTATTGCTAATGCTTTGGTGCATCAGGATTTTCTAGCCACAGGTACTTCAGTGATGATCGAAATGTATAGCGATCGCATTGAGATATCTAATCCCGGCATTCCGCCCATTAAAGTAGAGCGATTTATTGATGAAAATCGCTCCCGTAACGAACAACTCGCCGACCTAATGCGACGTTTCGGTATATGTGAAGAAAAAGGCAGTGGCATTGACAAAGTTGTAAGCGCAGCAGAGGTATTTCAACTACCCGCACCAGATTTTCGAGTAGGTGATACACGTACTACAGCAGTGCTATTTGCCCAACAAGATTTTGCAGATATGAGCAAACCAGACCGAATTCGAGCCTGCTACCAGCATTGCTGTCTGCTGTATGTCAGCAATCAGCGTATGTCTAACCAATCTCTACGGGAGCGATTTCGTCTGGGAGAGTCAAAGTCTGTCATCGTTTCTCAGATTATAGGAGCTACCAAAGAAGAAGGCTGGATCAAGACAGATGAATCTGAATCAAGCTCTACCCGCTATGCTCGCTATCTTCCTTTTTGGGCTTAAAAGCAAAAAAGTGCTTAATCGCAAATCGATATCAGCCCCTCCCAAAACCTGAAACCCTTGTAAAACCAACAAAAAAGTGCTTAATCGCAAATCGATATCAGTCACCCCCAAAACCTGAAACCCTTGCAGAACCGACAAAAAAGTGTTTTAACGCAAACCTAGATCAGCTAACCATGAACGAAGCCGAAACCCGCGCCGAACTGATTGACCCCGCACTTAAAGCCGCAGGCTGGGGAGTTATCGAAGGTAGTCGCATCCGCCGCGAAGTGATTGCCCCAGGTCGCTTAATTGGCAACGGTAAACGCGCCAAAGCAGACATCGCCGATTACGTGCTGGTTTATTGGGGTGAAAAACTCGCCGTCATCGAAGCCAAAAAACGCGACTTACGAGATACCGAAGGTTTAGAACAAGCCAAAAAATACGCCGAAAAGTTGCAGACTCGATTCGCCTACTCTACAAATGGCATCGGCATCTACCAAGTAGATATGCACACAGGGGCAGAAGGCTACATCAAGCAATATCCCACCCCAGATGGACTGTGGGAAACCACCTTTAGTGAAGATAATAAATGGCGGAATCTCTTTGCTGCCATCCCCTTTGAAGACAAAAGCGGCACATGGGAAGCCCGTTATTATCAACACAATGCCATTAAGCACGTCCTAGAAGCAATCTGCCAAGGACAAGACCGGATTTTGTTAACAATGGCAACTGGCACAGGTAAAACCTTCATCGCCTTTCAACTCGCCTGGAAACTCTTTCAAAGCCGTTGGAACCTCAGCCGACAACCCACCCGTCGTCCACGAATTTTGTTTTTAAGCGATCGCAATATTTTAGCCAATCAAGCCTATAATTCTTTCTCTGCCTTTCCCGATGATGCCCTCGTCCGTATCGACCCCGAAGCTATCAAAAAACGGGGTCGAGTTCCCAAAAATGGCAGTATCTTTTTTACCATCTTCCAAACCTTCATGACCGGAAGGGACGATGCTGGCAATCCTACGCCCAAATTCAGCGACTATCCCCCCGACTTCTTTGACTTCATCATCATTGATGAATGTCACCGAGGCGGAGCGAGTGACGAAAGCACCTGGCGGGGCATTTTGGAATACTTCTCACCAGCCGTACAATTGGGACTAACTGCCACCCCCAAACGTGCCAACAACGCCGACACCTACGCCTATTTTGGCGAGCCAGTCTATACTTACGCCCTCAAAGACGGCATCAACGACGGGTTTCTGACTCCTTTTAAAGTCAAGCAAATCGAAACTAACCTAGATGAATATATTTACAGCACCGAAGATGAATTAATAGAAGGTGCAGTAGACGAAACCAGAATTTACACTGAAGCTGACTTTAACCGCATCATTGAAATTGCCGAGCGCGAACGTTACCGGGTGCAACTGTTCATGGAACAAATAGACCAGAATCAAAAAACTCTGGTGTTTTGCGCCAACCAAGACCACGCTCTAGCGGTGCGAGATTTAATCAACCAAATGAAGATTAGCAGTAACCCTAATTACTGCGTCCGCGTCACCGCCGATGATGGGAAACTTGGCGATCAGCACCTCAGTAACTTTCAAGACAACGAGAAAACTATCCCTACCATTCTCACCACTTCTCAAAAACTCTCCACTGGGGTTGATGCCCGTAATATTCGTAATATCGTGCTAATGCGCCCCATTAACTCGATGATTGAATTTAAGCAGATTATCGGTCGCGGTACGCGACTTTTTGAAGGCAAAGACTATTTTACTATCTACGATTTTGTTAAAGCCTACGAACATTTCAACGATCCTGATTGGGACGGCGAACCCCAAGAACCTGTAATCGTCACAAATCGAAGGGAACGACAGCCATCATTTACAACAAATACTAACAGAGATATAAATACTGACAGAATTAGAAACGAAAGTACAGAAGTTCCCAAGCCCACAACCATCAAAATCAAACTCGCTGATGGCAAGGAACGCAAGCTCCAGCACCGGATATCTACTACTTTCTGGAGTCCAGACGGTAAACTCATGAGCGCCGCAGAATTTGTAGAACGTCTCTTTGGTGAAATTCCTGAACTATTCAAAGATGAAGACGAATTAAGAGTAATTTGGAGCCGCCCTGACACCCGTAAAGCTTTATTAGAAGGACTCGCAGAAAAGGGCTATGGCTCAGAACAACTAACAGAAATTAGCCGCTTAATTGACGCTGAAAAAAGCGATTTATATGATGTACTAGCATATATAGCTTATGCCTCTGCACCCATGAGCCGCCGAGAGCGCGTCCTCGCTCGCAAGTCCTTAATATTCTCCCGGTATATCGGCAAACAGCAAGAATTTCTCGACTTTGTATTGGAACAATACATCAAAGTAGGGGTCGAGGAACTCGAGCGCACTAAATTACCGCAACTGTTAGAGTTAAAATATCATACCGTTCGTGATGCTGTGGAAGAACTAGGGAGCGTTGCCAATATTAGTGAAGTATTTATCGGGTTTCAGCAGTATTTGTATTCACAGCACATAGCAGCTTAATTGGCTAGGTCGCTACAATTCAATACCCAAAGCTTTTGCGCGATCGCACCTAACTGACTAACTTACTTGCTACTCTTTGATGAATACGATCCAACCACAGCGGAATCACAGGTTCACCAGATTTTAAGGAAGCGATCGCTCTCTCGCGATCAAACTCTACCAGTTGCAGCGATCGCTCCTGCCCATCCCACCACAACATAAACAGCTCTGATGAAGCCGGAGTAGACACCAATGTGTCACCACGAACAAATAACTTGGCACTAGACAATTTACCATAGTCAGCCAATAGTCAAAAGTCAAGCTCAAAAGTCAATCATGCCGATCAAAATCAAAGGGTTCCAGCCACACAAAAGCTGAAACCCTTATCCTGTAAGAAATGCGGATGAAAGGACTTGAACCTTCACACCTTGCGGTACTAGAACCTAAATCTAGCGCGTCTGCCAATTCCGCCACATCCGCATGAATTTTTATCATAGCACACTATAAACGCAAAACAACATCTTTTGTGACTGGCCTCACAGAGCAAGTTCTGTAAAGATCACGTGAAGCAAGCAGGCGCAGTCACCTGCGACTTCGGTGCGATCGCGGATATTAGATATATCGAGTTCAACGTTCTGGTTATGTTATCTGTAACGCTTCCTCCAGTAAACCTGATTCCCGGTGCGATCGCAGATTTATTCGCTCAAGTCAGCAGCACAGGTTGCATTACCTTAGCGGATCGCTATGGACTGATGGCGGCACTTTTAGACGATACCCTCGAAGAAGAGGAACAGCGCTGCATCGATCGACTCATCCGCGCCTTATATAGAGGACGGGTGAAGGTTGTGGATGAAATTTCTGCCCTCATCTAAGATTCTGGCTGCTTGAGAGTTTGGTTGTAGCGATCGCCCTCAAAAAAGAAAGCTACAGTAAAAGTAGGGGGATCGAATCATGAAATCAGCAATTTTAGCGCTTGTTACCCTAGTCGCTACCGCAAGTTTAGCTACTCCAGCTACCGCTCAGCGAGCGAGCGTACCGCGAATACCCATTATCCGCAACGACAGTCAAGATTTTTTTCAGCAGGGAAGAGAACAGTTTGAGCGAGAAATTCAGTTTCTCACCCTGAAAAACTATCTTTTTAAGCAGGATTTGCTCAAAATAGGGGATTTTCCACCCCTAGAAGATGGCCCGTTTTCTTTTGAGTTGTCCGACGGCTTCAGCGTTAGCAATAACGCGATCAAGTTATTCGGATACTAGCACCGCGATCGCCTAAGCGGGCAAAGTCCAATTCTTCCCCACTTTCCAACGCTTGGCGAATTGCTTTGGTATCCGGTTCTACACTAACTCGTTGAAATCGCTCCGGCAGTTCTTGGACAGGTTTCGATTCATCTAAAATCAGAGGTGCTTTACCGCCGTGCTTCACTAGGGAAAGTTTATAGCGATCTGTTTCGATTTTCTTGAGTTGACTGGTTTCAAAGTAATATTTCAGCCGTTCTTTGAGCATGTTGGCGCGATTTTGATCGCTTTGCGCCAGTGCCATCAGCCGTTTGGCTTCTTTTTGGCGTATTTCGGCTTTTTCTTCTAATTCTGCGATTAAAGCGGCGTAGTTATCGAGCTTGCTCGCGCGTTCTGCTTCTAGATGCTCCAACCATTCAGCAATTAGCTGCTGTTGTTCGGTATCGTCGAGATCGTCCAGCATAGAGTTTAAATGCTGGATGTCATCGGAGATTTTAAACAGAGTCCGAGGTGAAGAACCGTTATCGGGGATAGACTTTTCCATTCAATTTATATAACGGATAAGCCGCGATCGCACAAGGACGATCCCGCTCAAGATGATTGCTACTATGGTCAAATTTAAAGCAAAAAACCCGGAATTTCCCCTCTTTTTCCCCCTATCCTCCCAGGAGAGGGGGTTATATCATGTCCGGTGGCATCGGTTGCGTAAAGTCAGGGCGACATCTGGCACTAAGCCCAGAAATAAATTTCTGGCTGTAGAGACGTTACATGTAACGTCTCTACAGCTAAAACCCGTTGAAACGGGTTAAAACGTTGATTTTAGTTGGCTTTAGCTAACTGAAGCTTTCAAATGTGAAATTTATTTCAGGGCTGTTTATCGGGTAGGTGCAAGATGTGAGTTTATTCAGATCTTGCACCATTATCAACAAGCCTTCAAACCCTTGTTTCTTGCAAATAGCTCAGCTTGAAAGCCTAGATTTGTCGTCAAGAAACCCGGTTTTTAGTCAAGGTGCAAGATGTGAGTTTACAAACTTGATATTAGGGGTGAAGTTCTAGTTTTCAGGATCTACTCCCAATTCCCTTAACCTTTGAGCTAAGCGTTCAGCTCGTTGGCGTTCCGCTTCAGCTTGCTGTTGCGCGGCTTCAGCTTGCTGTTGCGCGGCTTCAGCTTGCTGTTGTGCTGCCTCAGCTTGCTGTTGTGCTGCCTCAGCTTGCTGTTGTGCTGCCTCAGCTTGCTGTTGTGCGGCTTCCTCTGGTAACAGGACAAGATTGCCAGAACTATCGTAAAAACGCAACCAAGTGGCTGTTTCTCGGTCTATTGTTCCATCCCAAGTACCTAACCAAAAACCTAAAGTTTCGCACCAAAGCCAACCTTGTTCGTTTGGGACTAATGGCTGATAGGTTTGAGAAGCATCTAAGTGCCATCCTTGGAAAGAATTAGGATTAAACGGGTTGTAAACAAAATAATCTGGCGTTCTGAAAACCCGTTCGTAAATATTTTTTTTGGTAGTTGTATCTTCTCTCGCCGTACTGGGGGACATTAATTCCACAATGACATCGGGATAACGTCCGCCTTCATCCCAAACTACCCATCCTTGCCTTTCTTGCGTACCATCTACATCTAGTACGGCAAAGAAATCTGGCCCTCGAAAGTCTTGGTTGCGTACTTGCCTGCGGCTGAAATAGATAAACATATTTCCGCCCGTATAGAAATCGTTGCGATCGCTCCAAGCTTGCTGCAAAGATCGGATCAAGACATTCATCGCGACGCGGTGGCGGTTGCTTTCCAAGGGTTCTCCATCATCAAATATTAAGTCGGTAGGAGGCTGGTTTAACTCCCACCAGTCTTCAACCTCTGCGGTTTGGGGATTTTGTTCTATGGTGGTTTCGGTTGACATTCGATCTGCCTCCTACCTGTTTAAATCTCTATCCTTGATTGTGCAATGGCGTAGAGTTTAGTACGTCAGTATTCGTTACGGGAGCGTCAAAAATGACGATCAGATCCGCGTTGGGTATCAATCGCCGCAATACTTGAAGATGCTCCAAGGCATCATTCCGGCGGCGAAACCGCGCCACCGTTATCCGCTGCATGTTTGGTAGACGACGAATGATGCTCCAAGGATAAAGTTTTTCGCGATAGGTCTGTTGTGTTGGTATCATAGAGCCATCCTTCCCACTTTGTGGGGCATTTTAAGGAAGGCGATCGCTCTTGATTTCTCAGGTCGTGGAGCGATCGCTCATTTTGCATAACACACTTATTAAAGGCGACGCACTTGGCCTTTGTCAAGTATAGAATGGGGCGAATTAGGTTACGACTGCGAGAACTAGCGGATGAGAAGGGTTGGACACTCAAAGAAGTTTCCGAACGCTCCGGGATTCCGTACAGTACGATCAAAAACTATGCTCAATCTCCCGGCTTAGCAACAGTAGACTACACTGCTTTACTGAAGTTAGCGCGTGTGTTTGATGTGATGATTGAAGAAGTGGTAGAAGTTTTGGAAGAGTAATAGGGCGAATTAGGCTAAAAGTGCGCGAATTAGCGGAAGAAAAAGGTTGGACGCTTAAAGAAGCCTCCCAAAGATCGGGAATTCCGTACAGTACGATCGCTCACATCTTGCACCTAAGAGATAAACAGCCTCCAAATAAATTTGGGGCTGAAAGCTTAAGTTAGCTAAAGCTAACTACAATCAAGGTTTTAACCCGTTTCAACGGGTTTTAGCTGTAGAGACGTTACATGTAACGTCTCTACAGCCAGAAATTTATTTCTCGGCTTGGTGCAAGATGTGAGATCAAAAACTATGCTCAATCTTCCAGCTTGGCAACAGTAGACTATACCGCTTTACTGAAGTTAGCGCGTGTCTTTGATGTGATGATTGAAGAAGTGGTAGAAGTTTTGGAAGAGTGAGCGATCGCCACCTCTGTACAATTGAGAAATAGGGGGGTTAAAATTCCATGATGATTGCAGCAGAACAACGCTACTATTCACCCGAAGAATACCTTGAACTAGAGGTGAATTCTGAGTCACGTCACGAATATATTGATGGTCAAATTATTCCCATGACAGGCGGAACACCCAATCATAACCAAATTGCTCTTAACCTCAGCGGAGCGCTAAATTTCGCTCTCAAGCGTCAGCCTTATCGAGTCTTTGTTACAGATCAGCGACTGTGGATTCCCAAAAAGCGAATTCATACCTATCCCGATGTCATGGTTGTGCAAGGTCAACTGGAATTTCAAGCAGGACGAAGGGACACCATCACGAATCCGCTAATGATTGCTGAAGTTTTATCAAAATCAACTAAAAGTTACGACCGGGATGAAAAATTTGCAGCGTATCGCACCATTCCCAGCTTTCAGGAATATCTTTTGATCGATCAATATAAGCTGCACGTCGAACAGTATGCCAAAACAGATAACAACCGTTGGATATTTACTGAATACGAAGATGAAAACGAAACCATATCTCTAGCTTCTGTTCCGTTTGAAATTGTCCTGGCGGATATTTACGATAAAGTGGACTTTGAAGATGAGGTAGTTGAGGAAATTAACCCAGTGCAAGACGAGGGTGAAATAGGCTAAAAAGTAGCCGACACCCTCAAGGGTGTCGCTACACTCAAATCTTGCACCTTGACTAAACCTTAGTTTCTTGCAAATAGCTCAACTTGAAAGCCTAGATTTCTCGTCAAGAAACCCGGTTTTTGAAAGCTTGTTGATAATGGTGCAAGATCTGAGTACACAAACAAAGCCTGCCTACCCTTCGGGAACGCTTCGCGAACGCAGGCTTTAAAAGCTTTAGCCCGCGAAGGATGGCTCGCGTTTGTATAGCCGCACCCTTTAAGGGTGTCGGCGTAAATTTATAAACCTGACATGCTCCCTCCGGAATTGACTGCTGGCGCTTGTAGTATAATGTATATTACATATTCTTAACGCTGCATCTTGTTGGGGGTGGAGGATTCAGCATGGATAAAAAACCAGTTTTATTAGGTGAAAATTTAAGTTACGAAATCAAAGCCAATAGGACTTTATTTACAGGCGTTCAGGTCAGTATAGAGCCAAGAGCGCGCATTGCTTTAGTTGGTCAGAACGGCGTAGGGAAATCAACATTGCTCAAGATTTTGGCAGGTGAAATTAATCCGGCTACTGGCTCTATTTCCCGTAATGGTATTAGCTACTACTTGCCACAGATCAGCACGATTCGAGAGGAAATGAAAGCCAATACAGTACTGGATTTATTGAGTAATGTTTCTGACGAATGGTGGAAAATTGCGGAACTTTTGGAGGCCAAATTTAGCACAACTCTTGATTTGTCCCTACCCATTGCTAACTTGAGCGGTGGGGAACTGACAAAACTATTTCTGGCAATTGGTTTATATCAAGAGCCAAAATTGCTTTTGCTCGATGAGCCAACTAACCACATGGATCTGCAAGCGTTAGAAAAATTGAGCCAATTTCTCAATGATTTTGATGGAGCATTTGTCATTGTTTCTCACAAGCCTTTTTTTCTAGACCAAGTGGTAAATATGACTTGGGAACTCACACCTGAAGGGATAAAGGTTTACGGTGGAAATTTTTCGCTGTATCGAGAGCAGAAAGAAATAGAATTATCTGCGGCATTGAGAGCGCACGAAATTGCTAGAAAACAACTAAAATGGGCTAAAACATCGGCATTGCAACAACAGGAACGATCGGCGCAATCTCGGCGAAGTGGGAGAGAAAAGTTCCTCAATGGCAGTATTGATAGAATGAACGGAGGACTGCTGAAAAGCCAAAGCCAAACCACCGCAGGTATTGCCAAAAAGAAGCATGAAGCAATCGTTGAAAAGGCCAATCAAAAATTTGAAGAAACAAAGATCAAAACGAACAAGGTTACCAATGTGCAATTGCCAGAAAAAAGTCATAAGCGTAGAAGCTTGATTGATATTCAAGGAGCAAAGCTGAGAGTAGGAGAGCGATTGTTAATTGATAACATTCACCTGCATGTATCTGTTGGGGATAGAGTAGCGATCGCCGGAGCCAACGGTTCGGGTAAGTCAAGCCTTGCTAAGGCAATTTTAGGACTGAAAAATTCCCCAACATTTTTGGAATCCGGAGAGGTTGTGCTGGCAAATGGGATAAAAGCAGTGTATCTCGATCAAACCTACGAATTGGTGAATCGAGAGCTAACAATTATAGAAAATATGCAAGCTACCAATCCCAATATCAGCTATCAACTTTTGCGGCAACAATTGGGACACTTTTTGTTTAAATACGATGACGTTCGCAAACAAGCATCGGTGTTGAGTGGGGGTGAGTTGGCGAGGCTAGCAATTGCTATGCTCAGTATCTCTGAAATTGACTTGTTAATTCTCGACGAACCGACTAATAATTTGGATATCGAAACCGTTGACCAAATGGTGACAGGTATTAACGAATATCAAGGCGCTATATGGGTGATTTCCCACGATCTGGATTTCCTGAGTCGGATCGGTATTACCAAAGCCTTTCACTTGAAAGATACAACGTTGCGAATGACTGCGTATCTGCCAAATGAAGTCGAGCGGTATTATCAAGAATTAGTCGAAGCATAGGCTCGTTTGCATCTAAATGATTGCAATTGGTAGTAGGGAACAGCAGAAAAGCTGATACAGAACTTACGCGCCGCTAGGTCAGAAAGCGGGTTTCTTTGCGTCATATCATGTCCGGTGGCATCGGTAGCGTCAGCCGGGGCGAGTTTATAGAGATCTATCATGGTTTCACTTTATTGTTGGTAAAACCCGCCCCTACAAGCTCCAAAATTAAACACTACCATTGCTACCGGACATCATATCAGTCCTGTTATGGCTAAGGGCAAAGCCGGTTGATGTTCCCTACAATAACTTACGAAAAAATAACCGTTTGAATCGATAGTTGAATGTCACATTTTTTACTTTTGGGATTCCCGCCCAACCGAGTTACGCTGGAAATTGTAACTGGTTATGGTTCTGAGCTGGGTTATGGCGTGTTAAAGCGCTCAGCATCTGGGCGGCGCGGTTCTCGTCGGTATTGCCGTAGCGATCAAAATGTATCAGGTTCGGCAGTTGTGAGGGTACCTCCCAGCCTCGGGTTTGCAATTCGGACTGGGCGTCAAACTGGGAGGCGTAACCGATGCACAAATAGGCGACGAAGAGCATTTCGGAGGGAATGCCCAAAAGATTTCGCAACCGCTCAGGCTCAAAAATGCTGACCCAGCCGACGCCGATCCCCTCGGCGCGAGCTGCCAGACATAGGTTTTGGATGGCGCAAACGGTCGAATAAGCCGCTGTCTCGGGCATAGTCTGCCGCGCCAGTCCCCGCCCGCGCTTGCTCGTAACATCGCAGGTAACGCACAGATTGACCGGCGCGTCCACGATACCTGCAAGCTTCAATGTTATGTACAGCGCTTTTTCCTTGTCCTCATAAATCGAGGAAGCGGCTTCGTTAGCTTGCTGGAAAAGTTCGTAGACGCTTTTACGCACAGCTGCATCGCGGATCACAATAAAGCGCCAAGGTTGCATCATACCTACCGACGGGGCGTGATGTGCAGCGTCAAGCAGTCGTCCCAAAACGCGATCCTCGATGGGAGTAGGGGTGAAATAAGAGCGCATATCGCGCCGTTCATAAATCGCCCTGTAAACGCCATGCCGCTCTTCCTCTCCGAAACGATGGATATTTTGGTTGATTTTAGTCATGTTAGCTCCCAGAACTGCTTATAAACAAAAATTTGAATTTTTCTGGATCTTAAACTAACTAAATTTTTGACTAACAAATTAAAATCAAACCTTTTAATCGCTTCGGGCGTAAAGCGTACCGGGATTAGTAGAATCCGAACTTTAGGGTAGCGATCGCTACCTGAATCATACGCAATTAACCAGCACTTAGAGTGGGAATTCTGATAATAAATTCAGTTCCCTTCCCTAGCTGAGAATTTACTTCCAATTTGCCATTGTGCTTTTCTACGACAATTTGATGGACGATGGGCAAACCGAGTCCGGTTCCTCTGCCGACAGGTTTTGTAGTAAATAAAGGCTCAAATAATCGCTGTTTTACCGATGCAGGCATACCAATCCCGTTATCAACAATCCGCAGGGAAACCCATTGAGCGGAATCAATTTCGGTAGCAATATGAATCTGCGGAATTGGATCGCTCATTTTGCCTTGTATAAACGCTTCGTCAATTGCCTCGATGGCATTTGCCAAAAGGTTCATGAATACTTGGTTCATCTGTCCTAAATAGCAATTTACTTCTGGTAATGGGCCATAATGCTTGATGACTTCGATGCGGGGACGATGGTACTCTTTACCGGCAACGCGAAGGCTCTTGTCTTTGAGGCGATGTTGCAAGATCATCAGCGTGCTATCGAGTCCCTCGTGTAAATCCGCAGGCATTTTTGTATCGGAATCTGAGCGGGAGAAGGTGCGTAGGGATACAGAAATATTTTGAATCCGTTCAGTTCCTACTTTGAGCGAGTCCAAAATTTTTGCCAGATCTTCGAGGGCAAATTCTAGATCTAATTCCTCGATTGCATTACTAATTTTGGCTGTGGGGTTGGGATATTCTTGTTGATAAAGTTGAATTATTTCTGTTACACCTGCAATGTATTCTTGCAAAGGTGCAATATTGTTAGCAATGAAGCTAATGGGGTTGTTGATTTCGTGGGCAACTCCGGCAACTAATTCGCCCAAGGTTGAGAGTTTTTCTTGTTGCACCAGTTGCACTTGAGCTTGTTCTAAATTGGACTTTGGACAAAAGAAAGCTGATTCGCGAGATGATAACGCGAATTAG
>ERZ1066128.330-NODE-330-length-20295-cov-11.953261_pt1 | contig 20295 bp, 19 predicted proteins | sample MGYA00382775_ERZ1066128 | MGnify/ENA primary metagenome ERZ1066128 (study PRJEB33369, sample SAMEA5778358) | biofilm metagenome | biome: Industrial cooling water; feature: Water cooling tower basin; material: Biofilm | place: United Arab Emirates | collected...
TTTGAGTTTATGCAGTGCGGGGATTAGGAGGGCTTAAAAATGTAGCGCAGCGAAATGTTAAGCCCGACCTGCTCCGCTCTGTCCCACGTTACTGAACGAAATTAAGAAAACAAAACTTTATACCTACACTGAACCCCCGCATTGCATAAACTTTTTGTTGTGGGTAGGCCGCTTTACTCCTCACCAAAATAGTCACTGTCAATTCGTTTAACTTCATAACTGCTCACACTTGTCACACCGAGATTATAGTCAATCATTAACTGTGCGAGTTGTTCACCGTCAAGTAAAACTATTTTGGTCTCATTTCTTGGTACATAGTCCAAAGCGTCTCGGGTAAACGATGATGTCGTTATGAAAATTCCCTTTTTAGCACCTTGTCCCGCAAGTGCGCCAACAAATTTTTGCAATTCAGGTCGTCCAACTACATTACCTGGCTGCCATCTTTTTGCCTGAATGTAAATTATGTCGAGTCCGAGCTTGTCCTCTTTTATTGTTCCATCAATTCCTTCATCTCCACTTTTTCCAATTGCTCGTCCCGCGTCTTTGATTGAGCCACCGTAACCCATTTTAACTAACAACTCAACCACAAGTCTCTCGAAAAAGGCTGGTGAAAGTGTCATTACTCTGTTTATCAAGTCCTGCGCTAAGGATTTTCTTATTTTTTGATAAGCTGTCTCAAGTGTTTCTTCAGGAGTCTGAAATGATTGTTCCTCAGTCGTCTCTGTCTCGGTTTCTGTTTCTCCGTCCCCTCGTTTTGCAGTTTGAAACTCTACAAATTCCGGAAACTGCTTTAAGAATTTAACATTTATTGAGTCAAGGTTCTTTTTTAAAATTTCAAGTCCCCTTGTCGTTATTGTTACTGTCGCTCTTTTTGGTGTGTCAATCAGTCCCGCTTTTTTTAAGTAAGTCTTTGCCCAACCAACTCTGTTGTCAAATATTGGTTGTACTCCACTCGGTAACAATTCTTTTCTCTCGTCATCTGTGAGTCCGAATTGTTTTGCGAGTCCTTCAATTATGTCACGGAATTTATGCTCTCCTTTGTCCGAAACTTGTCGGAGTAGTGGTAACATTATTGATTGATAATCTGGTATCATTAATTCGTTAGTCTAATTTGTCCGAAGCGGCTTACCCACAACGTGTGTTCTTATGCAATTGAATGTATTTTATATATGGCGTTTTTGCAAACAAAACCTACGAAAATGCCCAAAAAGGCCAAAAATCGCGGATATATCTTTTGTGCAGTTTGGGCTTGTTGGCAGGCCTGCCGCTGGGTGGTGAAGTGCTCAACAAGACATGCGGCCGTCCCTTCGCTTTTTTTTGCGGTGGGCAAGCTGGAACAGCCGCCCAACATCAGCATCGGAGAAAAAATCTAAACAGGCTTAAACTGCTCAAAGGCTTCGTGGCAGGTATGGCAATAATATATGGCGCGGCATAGCGTGGGGCCAAACGGGTTTTTTAACTCGGTGTTCGTACCGTTGCAGCGCGGGCAGGTGGCGCTCTCCAGTATTTCCAAATCGTGAAAGACCTGTGCCGATGCCGGGGGCGGAGCTAGTCCAAATTTTTTTAATGCCGCCTTTCCCTTCTCGGTCATCTTGTCGCTGCTCCAAGGCTCGCGAAACGAAACGGTGACTTCGGGCATCAAGCCGTGCCGGGTTATCGCCTGCTCCACTTCCTGCTTCATAATTTCCAGTGCCGGGCAACCGACAAACGTGGGCGTCATCTCCACACGGGCCACGCTGCCATCCACCTCGGCTCGGGTAATCACACCCATATCCACCAGCGATAGCACCGGTATCTCGGGGTCTTTCACCTCTTCGAGCCAGGAAAGTAATTCAGCATTCAATGGTCCAATACTTTTTCCACTATCCAACATCTAGAAGCCATCTCAAAAATCAATTTTTAATTGTCAGCCTGAGCTTGTCGAAGGCTATTCGGTACTGAAACCCGGTTTCGACAGGCTCAACCTGACATGGTGAAGTATTTTTGAGATGGCTTCTAGTATTCAGCATTCTACCCCTCACCACTCCGCACCCGGGTCGATGCGGAACACTTCACTCATTTCATCCAGCAGCGGTTGCAAATGTTCGGTGTGCTGACCTACGCGTCCGCCAACATGCGGGCTTTGAATTTTCCAATCCGGCAAAGTCAACTGGGTTTGGGCCAGCGTCTTTTCAATCGCTTGCTGCCAGCGCGCCTCCAGCGCTTTCTCGCCATCAAAAATCTTATCTGCGATTAGTTGATCTTCATAGGGTGAGCGTTCAAACATGCCCAGGGCATAAGGCGCCAGTTCGTTCAGCGACTGCTGTAACCGCCCGATACTTTCTTCGGTGGCGCTGCCCAGCTGTTTGATCCACGTGTTGGCGTGCAGCGTATGGTAGCGCAACTCGCCCCGCACTTTGGCGGCCAGTTGCGCCAGGGGTGTGTAGGAGCACTGCATCAGCATTTGCCAACGCAGGGCATCGGCCGTATCGAACAGAAAGTGCCGCACCAGGCTGAAGTCATACTCGCGGTTGGGCAACTCCACCAGCGTGCAATTGTGAAACTGGTTCGCATTGCGCGTAAAGGCCACCGTATCCGGTTCCTGCTCGCCCAGTTGGTGCAGCAACTGGTAAAGAGCCTGGCTTTGCCCGATCTTGTCCTGGGCCATGGAGGAGAAGGCGATGTCTTCTTCCAATAGCGGGCCAAAGCCGGTCCACTCGGAATTGCGGTGCCCGAACACCAGCAGATCATCGGCCATTTTGTACAAGAGTTCTTTCAGTGCCAGGTTGCTCATGAGCCCGTTTGTTTAAATCGTAAGCGATAGTGCAGCAAGTAGTAAATCAACAGCGGCACCAGAATATAGTTCAGCGTTTTGATGCCGGTAGCCAGGTGCAACGCGCACAACACCAGAATCAACGCGGAGAGTACAATCTTCAGGACCTTAAACGAGGGGTCGTACACGTTTATGGCTTCCCATAATTTGGCGATGCCCACCAATGCAAAGCCTCCGTAAATCCAATAACGGTGCGGGTCGTGGCCCCGGTACATTTGAATAATGCCGGTTACCATGGCCGCCACAGCCAGCAGTTCCAGCGCCCGTTGCTGTCCCTTCCAGTTCACGTGGTTTTACTTCGCTCCAAAAATTCTTTCAACTTGTCACCCCCCTTATAATCCGAGGCATCGCGGAATTTCTTTTCCGGCAGGGTGAGCCACAAATCTTTTTCTTCCTCGGTGGTGAAGCGGATGTCGGCCGTGCGAATGGCCCACACGTTGTACACCACCTTGCCTTGATGCAGGTTCTGCTGTTTGGCTTTCCACATGGCTTCCTGTGGAAGTACAGCCTGCACCTGGCCCACGTGCACATGCTGCTTGCCCCGTTTGGGCAGCACAAAAATATCGTAAGCCTCAGCGGTACCGGGCTGGTTGATCACTTCCGCCAGTTGATCCATGGCGTTGGTGTTGCCTTCGGTAGTGGGGGAGACGTACACGTGGCGGGTGTCAACCACAAACAGAGACGTACACAGAAATCTGCGGGTGAACGCTTCTTTCGCCAGCACAAAAGCGAGTTCGCGGTTGGCTGCGTGCACAATGCCTTCATGCTGAAAGGGCTTGCCGTCCTTCGGTTGCACAAACACCTCGAACGTGCCGAGCTGATCGAGTGCAGCTTTCGGCAGAATTTGCCCCGGCTGGCCTATGGCCGGAAGTCGGTTAACGCGGGGATCGAGGGAAGGTGACAAGGTGAGAAGATGAGGAGTTGAGAATGCCTTTTGTTTTACGCGAGTGGTGTTACATAAGCCGTTTTGGGCGACTTGAGGGCTTCGCGCACCCACTTGCCGCGTTCTTCGGCAATGCGTCTCACTTCGAGGCGTTCTTTATTGCAGGGGCCATCGCCATTGATTACGCGCTTAAATTCTTCCCAATCGGGCTCGGTGTATTCCCACTTACCGGTTTCGGCATTCTTCTTCAGGTTGGGATCCGGAATGGTGAAGCCCAATTCCCAGATCTTGGGCACATACATATCCAGGAACTGGTTACGCATGTCATCGTTGGTAGCCATCTTCACTTTCCACCGCATCAACACTTCGGTGTGGGCCGAGATTTTATCGGAGGGCCCGAAGAAGTGCATCATGGGCGCCCACCAGCGGTTGATGGCATCCTGAAACATCTGGCGTTGTTTGGCGGTGCCGGAGGCCAGGTAAATCACACAATGGTGGCCGTACTTGAGGTGAAACGATTCTTCGGCACAGATGCGATCAAGGGCGCGGCAATACGGGCCGTAGCTTCCCTTGGCATTGGCGAGTTGGTTCACAATGGCACCCGCGTCCACCAGCCAGGAAATGAAACAGCAATCGGCCCAGGTGAAGGTGGGGTAGTTGAAGATGTTGGAGTATTTGGATTTGCCGCTCAGTAAATCTTCGATCATTTTCTCGCGGCTCTTGCCGAGGGTTTCGGCCGCACTGTACAATAACTGGGCGTGGCCCACTTCGTCCTGCACCTTGGCCATGAGCGCCATTTTGCGCCTGAACCCCGGTGCGCGGGTAATCCACGTGCCCTCCGGCAATGCCCCGATGATCTCGCTGTGCGCATGCTGCTCAATCATGCGAATGAGTTGCTTGCGGTAGAGCTGCGGCATCCAGTCGGTTGGCTCAATTTTTTCGCCCCGGGCAATGCGGGCCTCAAACTCGGCTAGTTTTGCCGGATCTTCCTGGGCCACACTGTCGGTCTTGATTCCCTCAAACGTATTTCCGCCCCCGTACATAACAATCGGATTTAAGCCCCAAAACTAACTACTGTTAGGGGATTTTAAAATGACGAAAGAAAGGTCAGGCTTTTTGTTTACGCAGGCCGTTCACCAGCATGTCGGCCAGTTGTTCACCCAGGTCGGTGGGCACAATGCTGCCATCCGGGTCGTACCACATCGGCATCCAGTTTAAGGACGAAAACAGCGTCATCACGGCCAGTTTGGTATCGATGTTTTCCTTGAATTCGCCCGTGGCAATGCCTTCTTCAATAATCGTTTTGAACCGGTTGATGTAGTTGATGCGCAGTAACAGAAACTCGCGCAGGTAGGGTTGACTTAGATGCCGGTGTTCGTTCATGAAAACGGCTGCCGCCACCAGGTCTTTGGCCATCACTTTAATGTGACCAATAATGCCCAGTTTGAGCTTTTCACCTGCTGTTACCTTCATTTTCTCTACATCCTGCAGGGACTTTCGGAATTCCGCGGCCATATCAAAGCACAGGCTCTGGAGAATTTCTTCTTTTGATTTGATGTGCGAGTACAGGCTGGCCGCCTCAATGCCCAGCATTTGCGCCAGGTCGCGCATAGACGAAGCTGCATATCCTTTTTCGCGGAAAAGCTCGGCCGCTTTGCGGATTACCTGTTCTTTGCGTGAAAGATTAACCACCGTTTCCATTATTCCACTTCTCCGACTTCAAAGTAAACAATTAAATTTGATAACCCAGATGATGAGCGCATGAAATTCCTTTCGATACGTGAGTACTTTTACCGGCTAAGCAACAAGGCAATCCTGCTGGTAACGATTGCAGTTACCAGTATTGGTGTGGCCGAATTTCTGCGCGACTTGCAGCCGATCCTCGAAGGTGATGCGGTGATGATGGTGTTTGGGGTGATAACCGCATTGGCTTTTGCGGAACTAACGCTCGTTAACATGTGGTATATCCCTCAGCGCATCCGTCTCATTCGCCAGGAGTTTAGCCTTGGCCTGAAACTCGAGCGCTACGCCCAGCCGGTGGTGTTGCGGTTGATCATGTGTGTAAGTGCCGTGGTGTGGTATGCGATGGGCTATTACCTCACCGGCCACCTCGCGTTTGTCTTACTGCCCGCGGGTGTGCTCTTGCTATTTTTTTTCTTTTGGCCAACGCGGCAGCGCGCGTGTCGCGAACTTCAACTGAAGCCAGACCAGCGCCAGATGGTGTTGCACGATCTTGATTTGCGTTGAAAAGCAAGCGCCTCTTAAAACAAAAAACTCCCGGCCTTTCGTATTCAGCCGGGAGTTTTTCTTTTTTTGGTGATGTGGCTCAGAAGCTTACACCAAACGTTAAGGCGTTTACTTTCGGCCCTTTGTTTTCTTCGAACAACTCGTTCAGATCGTAGTTCACAAAGATTTCAGAGTCGCCAAAGCCGAGCTGCAACCGCAAACCGTAGCGGAGCGCATTGAGGTAGTAGCTTTCGTGTTCATGGTTTCGTCTGCGGTCCCCATTTTCGATATACGTCTGTTTGGTGTAGCTATCCAGGCGGTAACCGAGGTATCCGCCTACGCCAATCCGGAAGCTCCGCGAGTTCGTGTCGTTGAAGAACGTGGGCTTGTGACGCCCGTTGCCAAAATCCAGAACCGGCACGAGTGACAGGTTAAGGTGGGTAACGGTGAGTTTACTCTTGCGGTAATCCACGTCCGACAGATCTTCCCCGAAGATGATGCCGGTATCATCGGTACTCAGAAGGGTACGTTCGTTTTCAAACTTGAAGTTATACCAGCTTACGCCACCGCCCCATTCGAGAAAAAATTTGTTAGCCACCCGGGTGCGTTGAATGGAGTTAATTCCAACATACCACGAGCCCCAGGGGTGCACGGCATACGGATCGGCCGAAGATGGGAACCCATCCGCATCCAACAGGTTGTTGATTCCGAGGTCGAAGACAAAGTTCTGGCTGGTGCCTCTGCGCGGCTTATAAGGGCGCACGGTTTCCCATTGCTCCTCCTTCTCAACCTCTGTCTCCGGCTCGGGTGATTCCGTGGCCGGGTCAGGTTGGCGTTCATAATCACGGGCCGGTTTCGTCTGGCTGGTATCGCGGGCATCCAGTTTGTTGATGATGTCATCCATCAACTGTTGAAAATTATACTTCCGAAAGGTTTCCAGGTCACTTTTATCGCCTACGGTAACAACTACTTTACTGGCTTTGCCCACTTTTACCACCACCGAATCGGGTTGGGCGGATTGGGCCGAGGCCGGGAGGCACAGGGCCAGCAAAGCGATGATGACGATCAAATTCTTTTTCATATTGTTTAGTTCAAAGTCTCTTGTTTGGTTGTTTTTTGATTTCGGGCGAACAGGTTGTGCTTCACCTTATCCAGTTCAGCAAACAGACCCTCACCATTTTTTGTGTCCTTGGCCACGGCCCACGCTTTGGCCAGCGGGCTCCGTTTTTCCTCTGCGGGTGGCTCGGCTACCGCCACGTCTGTCGTGGCAACAGCCAGGGCAGGTAACTCGTACACCAGCACCATCGGTTTCACTTCGTTGACGGCCACCGCGGTTACGTCTTGCGTCTCCATCACCGTCTCCACCGGCACAGCCACGTCAGCCCCGAATGTCTCAGCAACCGTTGGCTCCTCGTTCGTTTGCTGTTCCGCCTGGATGGTGGGGCTTTGGACGACTGCAGCTAGCTTTTTGGTTTGCTTCTTCACGGGTAGCTCAACCCGTTGCGCCACTTCTGTTTTCTCCGGCCTCACGGTAGTCTCCGTCTTCGGCTGCTCAACGGGTGTTTCGATGGTGCGCGACAGGGTAGGCTCCGATACGTCCGGCCGCACGAGCCACCAGAGCGCCATTACTGCAACCGCTACTACAGCAGCCACCCGCCACCAGATGACAATCCTATTTTTTTTTGCCAGGTTGGCTTCAATCTTCTCCCACGCTTGTGTACCGGGCTCGAGGCGGTGGTCGCCCACCAGCCGCTCGAAAAATTTATCCGTGTTGTGGTCCATGGTGCTGTGATTTTTTTGTTTCTACGTTCAGTTCAATCAATCGCTTTTGCAGCAAAGCCCGGGCTCTGCTCAACTGCGATTTCGATGTGTTTTCGGTGATGCCCAGTTGCGCGGCAATCTCCAGGTGCGAATACCCCTCTATGGCGTAGAGGTTGAACACCATTCGGTAGCCAGTGGGCAACGCGGCAATCAGGTTCATCAGGTCTTCGGCTTGCAGGTGGCTTTCCAGTGCTTGGTAGTCGGGTTCGCGTTCCGCCTTTTCCACGTCCACATCCAGATACAGCGATTTGTTTCTGCGCAGGTAGGTGAGGCATTCATTCACCATAATCCTGCGGATCCACCCCTCAAAACTTCCTTCGCCCTTAAACTGATCGATGCGCTCAAACACTTTAGTAAAAGCCGTCACCATCACATCTTCGGCTTCCATGCGGCTGGCAATGTACCGGCAACACAGCGCATACATGCGCGAGGCAAAAAACTCATAGACATGCCGCTGCGCCTGGCGGTCGTGGCGCCTGCATCGTTCTACCCATTCTGTGTCTGTTGCCCGGTAAATAGTCAAACTCATTCAAAAGCCGTTCGTATCGAAGATGCTGAACGCCCGGCCGGGGTTGCATGTCGGTTTTAGAATATTTTCAAAAGGCTGCGGAGTAATCGATGGAAATGGTAATCCAGACGTATTTGCCACGGGTTACCGTAACCGGGCTTATATTATTTTCCGAATCCAGCAGATTGGCCCAAAGCCCTTTGTTTTCCTTCACAAATACGGAATATCGGCCCGGTTCCAGCCGGATGGTAAATGTGCCATTCGGTTTGGAGAATACCCGCTTGACCAGCCGTGTGTGTACCTTATAAAAGCCATCCTGTTCTTCCACATCGCTTCGGTTGGTCAGTTCAAAAACATAAATCTCACGGGCAATACCCTGCCGTGGGACCTGGTCCCGGTCAGGCCCCGGCATCTGGTTGCCGGTAACCCAGTAAAGCTGACCCTTTACGCCTTGCCGCTGAGCAAACGTTACCAGCGGCAGGGTCCCCAGTAGCAACAAAAAAATACGCGCCATCATGTGTCCTCAAATTCCGGTAAACAGGTTGACCGTTTCCAAATATTCCGGCACAACGGTATTCCATCCCAATTTTTCGGTAATGGTACGGCCCAGCGCACGGGCAGCTTTTTCTTCACCGTGGGTAATAAACGTAACCTTGGGAGACTGGGTTAGGGTACTGAGCCATCGCAATAGTTCGGGTTGGTCCGCATGGGCCGAGAGGCCATGCACCTCGCGAATGCGGCATTTCACCGGCACATCATCGCCAAAGACGCGGATGGTGGGCGCTCCCTCCAGCATGTCGCGGCCCCGTGTGCCTTCGCCCTGATAGCCGACAAATAGAATGGTGTCGCTCTCGCGTGGCAACCGGTGGTGGAGATGGTGCAAGATGCGACCCCCGGTGCACATACCACTGGCCGAGATGATGATGGCAGGCGACTTTCGCTCGTTCAACGCCTTGCTCTGGTCGCGCGTGTTGCAGAAGTGGATGTTGGGTGAATCAAATAAGCTAATCAGTTCGCCCCGCTCTTTGCGTACATCAATTTTATGGTTGCTGGCATGCCGCTCGTACAGGTCGGTGGCGTTGATCGCCATCGGACTATCGATGAAAATGGGCAGGGTTGGTATTCTGCGTTCGGCCATCAGGTGATGCAGGTAATAGATCAGCGTTTGCGTTCGCCCCACGGCAAAGGCCGGAATAACGATGCAACCCGAGTGTTCCACCGCTTCGTTCACCACTTCGGCCAGCCGGCTTTTTACGTCACCCATGGGATTGGTGCGGTCGCCATAGGTGGACTCTACAATCAGCACATCCGCAGTCGTGAGGGTGTCGGGTGGGCGCATGATGGGATCGTCATACCGGCCCACGTCACCGGAGAAGACGATCGTTTTGGTTTGCGAATGGCCTTCCAGCGTAAACGTAACAAAGGCGGAGCCCAGCAGATGGCCGGTGTTGCGAAACATCACACTCACATGCTCGAGCAATTCAATCGACTTGTCCATGGGGTAGCTGCGTACCATGCTCAGTACGTTCAGGGCGTCTGCTTCGTTGAACAGGGGCTCGGGTTTGGCGTGCTTGCTGTAGCCGCGTTTGAATGCAAACAGGGCTTCTTCCTCCTGTAGTTTCGCAGCATCTTTGAGCATAATGGTCATCAGGTCGGCCGTGGCCTGCGTGCACAGGATGGTGCCGGCAAAACCATCGCGCACCAGGCGCGGCAGGTAGCCGATGTGGTCGATGTGGGCGTGGGTGACCACGATCATATCAATCTGCTGCACATCAACCGGCAGCGGATGCCAGTTGCGTTCGCGCAATTCTTTCAGGCCCTGGAAAAGGCCACCGTCCACCAGGATGTTGGCGCCATCAACGGTTAACAAATATTTGGAGCCGGTAACACTTTTGGCCGCTCCGAGAAACTTCAGGGATACATCCATGAGCAGGGGATAAGTCTGCTCAAGTTAGCAATTCGTCTGCCTCAGTCAATTTTTCACTACTTCGGGCTGGCCCGAATATTTTACGGAACTGATCAGGTCGCTTTCAATTTCAAGTCGTTTTCGCACGTTTACGCGCGCACTTGCGCCTTCCTTCACCTCCACCAGTGCGCGGTTCACTTCATACCCATTGGCTTTTAGGTTGCTCAGTTTTTCGAAACTGGCTTCGAGGTAATCACCTTCGCCATCCAGTTCTACCGCAATCGGACCACGGGCGGTAACGTACAGGTTGGTTACATCCACACGGGCATCGCACGCGAGGGCCCCCAGCAAATCCAATTCGAGCCGATCCTCACGAAAGCCGCGGAGGTTCACCTCACCGGCACCCGTGAAGCGCACTTTTTCAATACTGGGCAGGGTTACCGTGATTTTCATTTTGTTGTCGTCCAGCAAAGCGCCCTCCCAAAATCGGTTTTTTCGGTTGGCGTAGTCGATGTGCAGGGTCGTGCCCACTACAGAAAGCGAGTAACGTTTCTTTTCGCGTTCGTTTCCTTCCAGGCGGATGGCAAACTCATCGCCCTGAACCAGATTCAGATCAGCGTAGGCGGTGGCTCGGATCTCATTGAAGTCGCGCAAACCAAACTGGTCCGGTGGTGCGCTCACCCGGTCGGGCGAGGTATTCGGGCAACTGATGCATTGAAGCCCCCCGTTCTTGTCAATGATGAACGTTTGCGTCATGTCATCTACGTCATAGTAGTTGCGGATGAGGCGCCACACTTCGGGCTCAATGGCAAAGGGTCGGTTGTAGGGCACAAACAGATCAATGTCAAGGCGCTGAAAGCTGAACCGTGTGTCCGGGCGAAAGCGAATGTTCGAGTCGAAGACCAGGATGCTGTCTTGCTGTTGCACCGTGTAGTCGACCAGCTTGGCATTTTCCTGCGCTTTTTTGATGTCATTCCCCTGTGCTTCGAAACGCAGCACCAGTTTCAGATCATTGCCGTCATAGCCGCGAAGATCCAGATCGGTCACCCGGTAGTCGTTCATACCCACTTCGTTGAGCCGCAACACGGGAGTGCCCGCGATGGCAAATGTTTTTTCCTCGCGCACTTCACCTTGCTCTTTGTAGTTCAGGATGAGAGCGGGCACCATGGCACTGAGCACGGCCACACTGACGAAGAACAGCACAAACATCGTCCACCCAACCACTGAATTGATGATCAGTTTTCGTACGATAACCGAGATGCCCAGAATCAACAGAAATGCAGTGGGGATGATAGCCGCCAGAAATCCGAAGAGCAGCAGCCAGCCGGAGAAAGCCTCGCGAATGGATTCGATCGGCAGGCTGGTGTAAGGCTCAAGTCCCCAGAAGGAGGGAAACGCGGAGGCGGAGATGAATCCAAGCATGATGGCAAAGCCGAACAAAACGGAGAGGGTAAGGCCGAGGCCCAGCATGACCAGCACCAGCCCGATGAAAATCCGGGCAGCCTCCAGCGCCACGTTGAATATTGGCCCGATAATGCGACCGAGCCCGCTCAGAATCGTGGCCAGCAGGCGGAAAGGGAAGAGGATAATGCGCGTGAACGTGCTTTCTTCTTCCTCCTTCTCATTTAAATTTTTTTTTACGGTGGACTCGATGTTCGAAAGCGTGACCGGTTCACCTTGCATTTGCATACGTTCGGTAATGGATCGTGCTTCAGGCAGCACAATCCACAGAATGATGTAGGTGATAATACCGACTCCAAAAATGCCGAACACAACAAAGAGGATTCTGACGATGGCGAGGTCCATACCAAAGAAGGCCGCAATACCGGCTGCCACACCACCAATTACCCGCTGTTCAGGGTCGCGGTACATTTTTTTCACACTGGGCTGCTCATCCAGTTTGTCGTTACCCGGCAATACAATCCACAGAATAATATAAAGGAGCACGAGTCCGCCATAGCTGCCTAACACCAGCAACGCAAAGAACAAACGCGGCCATACCGGGTCAATATTAAAATAGTGACCGATACCGGCACACACACCACCCAGTACTTTTCGTTTAATATCGCGCTCGAAACGGGATGATGACTGGCCCCCCGAAGAGGAACGCCCGGATGAAGCGGGGGCCGCAGCGGGTGAAGGCTCGGCAGATTCCTGCTCTTCGGCCGCTTTGAAGTCGCTTACATTACCCATGGTTGCCATCAGGGCCTGCACATCTTCGGCCGTGATCACCTGCTTGCCTTCATTCAACTTGGCCAGAAAGAGTTCTGCGATTCGGCTTTCAATGTCGGCCAGGATTTCGCTGCTGTCTTCGAACGAGGCAAAATACCGGTTCACCGAGTCGAGGTACTGCCGGAGTGTTTCGTATCCGTCTTCCTCAATGTGAAAGATGATGCCGCTGATGTTGATGGAGATATTCTTTTTCATAACGCGATAAAAGTCAGATTAGGCTTGAGTAGTGGTTTTCGAATTGATCATTTCGGTGGAGCGCACGAGGTCGTCCCACGTTTCGGAGAGGCCTCGCAGGAAGGCATCACCCGTTTCCGTCAGTTTGTAGTATTTCCGGGGTGGCCCCGATTTCGATTCTACCCATTTGTACTCGAGCAACCCGGCATTCTTCAGGCGGGTGAGCAGCGGGTAAAGGGTACCTTCAACCACAATCAGCCGGGCGGCCGTCAGTTCGTCCAGCAAATCAGACGCGTATACCTCGCCCCGCGAAATGATGCGCAACACACAGTACTCCAGTATCCCTTTTCGCATTTGTATTTGAGCGTTTTCCAGATTCATATCGATGTCGATCTGCGTATATGTACGGCAAAAGTACTATGCATGGCCAAGTACTGGATGAAAATTTTAAAGAAATCTTTCAAATACCCCTAAATTTGTCAAAAATGGCCACTTACCGGGTTGGGAAATTGAGCATAGAACGAATTGTGAGCCGTATCAACCGGTGGGTTCGCCCCCTGATTATTTCCCTTTTTGCCTTCGCGATGGCGGCAGGCGCCCGCGCCCAGTCACCCCAGGCGTGGATCGACTTTTCACAGAGCTATTATAAAGTGACGCTCGCCCAGGATGGTCTGTATCGTTTAACGTATACCGACCTGCAAGCGGCAGGATTTCCGGTCAGCACTGTTGATCCGCGAACCCTTCAACTCTTTCATCGCGGGGTTGAACAAGCCATTACCGTACAGGGCCAGGATGATGCGCAGTTTAATCCGGGTGATTTTATCGAATTTTTCGGCAGGCGAAATGACGGCACACGCGATGCAGCACTTTATAAACCCTCTGCGCTGCAGCCCCATCCTTACCAAAATCTGTATTCCGATTCGTCTGCCTATTTCCTTACCTGGAAACTGGCCACACTGGGCAAGCGCATATCCACTTTTTCTGAAGTCAACGTTGGTCTGCCGTTGGAGACATCGCAGACAAACGAGGTGCGGTTGGTTAACGCTAACGAGTATTCTACGGGCAACACGGTTAGTCTGTATTTACAATACACCCATTTCGATCAAGGTGAAGGGTGGACGGGCCAAACCATTTGTTCCGGCAATGCCGGATGTACCGGCCAGTTGGACTACGTTCTGGAAAACCTCACCCAGGGTGTTGTGCCTGCGGGCTTGCCGCAGTTGTCGATAATGGTGGTTGGCCGCGATGCCATTCCGCATCAGGCCGAAATCTGGGTTGGACCCAACTCCGGGGCGTTGCGGTTGTTGACTACGCAGAGCTTTTTCAATTTTCAAACGGCACTGGTGCAGGCGCCTTTGGCGTGGACCGACATTGGTGCCGATGGCCGGCTGACGGTGCGCGTGCGAGCCATCAATACTCCGCGCGATCGATTAAGTGTCTCTTACGTGCAGGTCCAACATCCGCAAAATTTCAATCTTCAAAATCAAAATAACCGACTGCTGCAGTTGGCGGTGCGTGCGGTGGGCAAGGCCTATGTTGAGTTGCAAAACGCATTGCCGGGCTCACGGCTATTCGACATCACGGACCCGAGTGATGTTGTGCGTGTGGGCACCCAATCGGGCGGTGGGCTGCTGACTGCGGTAGTGCCGAATGCCAGCTCATCAAGAAAAATTCTGGTGACCAACTCGTTTGCCACGCCACGCGTGCGGGCCGTTCGTTTTCGGCCTATTACGGCCGCGGCTCACAACTATTTGATTATCTCACATCCTTCGCTGATGAAACCCGGTGGCAGTTATGCCGATCCGGTTCGCGCGTTTGCTGCGTATCGGGCTTCAGCCACCGGGGGTGATTACGATACGCTCGTGGTTACTACACCGCTGTTGTACGATCAGTTTAACTACGGTGAAACCAGCGCGCTGGCCATTTACGAGTTCATGCGATTCATGGTGGAGCAGGGTAATCCCCGGTACCTCTTCCTCATCGGTAAAGGTTTGGATGTGTCTACCGGATTTCATCGCGGACGAGTCACCACGTATAGTGACCTCGTGCCCTCTGCGGGTATTCCGGGTTCGGATGGGGCGTTTACCGCTGGACTTGGAAGTGCTGGTCCTTTTGAACCGGCCATAGCTACCGGCCGCATCACGGCCTCGACACCGGCTGATGTTTCGGCTTACCTCAACAAAGTGAAGGAAATTGAAAGCCAGCCGGTGACCGAGCCCTGGCGAAAGGAGTTGCTGCACCTCAGCGGGGGCATTCAACCCAACGAGTTAGTGGCGTTCCGTCAGTTTCTTGATGGATTCAAACAGACGGCCGAAGGGTTATGGCTGGGCGGACGCGTCACCACCATAGCCAAGCGCGATCCTTCACCCGTGGAGGTGATCAACATTTCTGACAAAGTCAATGAAGGCGTTAACCTGATTACTTTTTTTGGCCACTCATCGCCTGGCACGATTGATATTGATATCGGGTTTGTGTCTAACCCCGTATTGGGTTATAACAACACCGGCAAGTATCCCACCTTTTTGGTTAATGGTTGCAGTGCGGGTGCTTTCTTTTCCGACTCCGAGGCATTTGGTGAAGACTGGATCCTGACCGCCAACAAAGGCGCTCGGGCATTTATCGCGCATAGCGCGTTTGGCTACGTGGCGGCATTGCAGCAGTACTCCAACTTTTTCTACAACATTGGGTTTGCCGATCAGAATTTTCTGGCCAGCGGCATTGGCGATGTGCAGCGCGAAGTATCGCGTCAGTTTCTTACGCAGTCCTCGCAGGATATTCAGGCCGTAACCCAGGTGCAACAGATGGTGTTGCTGGGTGATCCGGCCCTGAGACTATTTGGAACGGCACTTCCGGACTACGAGGTGTCCAATACCGGAGTGGGCCTCGAGTCGCTGGATGGCAATCCGGTGACCGCGCTGAGCAATACGTTTGGTGTGCGCTTCATCGTGCGAAACCGCGGTGCGGCCATCGGGGGCACGTTGCCCGTGCGGCTTACCCGTCAGTTGCCGAACAACGCGGTCCTTACCTACGACTCACTTTTTGCCGGGGTTTCCTTTCGCGACACGCTGGTCTTCACTCTTCCCCGCGAAGCCCTGGGATTTGGGAATAACCGGTTTACGATTTTGCTCGATCCCGACCAGCAACTGACCGAGTTGGAGGAGAACAATAACACGGCCGTGTTTGAAGCGCTGATCCCCCTCAGCTCCACCCGCAATCTTTTGCCAGCCCCTTACGGCATCGCCACTCAACCCCTTGTCGAGTTTGTTTTTCAAAATGCGAACACGGCAGCCCAGCCGCGGGCCTACCGGTGGGAACTGGATACGGTAGCGACATTTGACAGCCCCTACAAAAAACAACAGATCATTCAGGGATCACCCCTGGTGAATCATACGTTTGGCGTTCAAACCACAGACTCGGTCGTTTACTACTGGCGCACGCGCTTTGATCAACCGCTGCCTACCGAAAGCGCTGACTGGGCGGTGTCGTCATTCACATTCATTTCCAATGGGGCACCGGGTTGGGCACAACTGGAGTTTGATCAGTTGAAAGAGAATGCAACGGTGGGCCTGGTGCAAGATCCCGCGATTGAGGGTTTGCGGTTTGAAGAGTCAACGGCCTCGGTTTTCGTCCGGACATTTGGAAGTGGCTTCCCGTCACCACCAACGGATGTGTCATTCAAAGTCAACGGCAGCGAGTACAATTTGTCTACGCAAGGTCAGCCGTGCCGCAACAACACCATCAACCTCGTGGCATTTAATAAATCGGCACTCGTGCCGTATGCGCCTGTGCCCCTCAATTTTCAGGATCCACGCACGTGCGGTCGCGAGCCACAAGTGATCAACAGTTTTTTGTCGACTGAACGCGAGACCGGTGTCGATGACTTGTTTCAAGCCATTACCAACACGGCATTCAGCGACTCGGTGATTTTGTTTTCCATCGGTGATGCTGCGTACAGCACGTGGACCACCGCGCTCAAATTCAAGTTGCAGGAGATTGGCGTTGCCGCGGGCCAGCTCAGTTCGCTTGTCGATGGAGAACCGATTGTCATTTTGGGCAGGAAAGGTGCACCCGCGGGAACGGCCCGGCTGTTTCGCGCGGCTGCGCCCGCCACGGTCGGGGAGGTGCTCGTTTCCGAAGAGTTGACAGGCCGTGTAACTACCGGGTCGATGACATCGGTGTTGGTGGGACCCGCTGCTGCCTGGCAGGAGTTTATTCCATTTGTGGAAGATCGGGAGGCATTTGACCAGGTAGATTTTTCGATTTCGGTCGTGTCACTGGCCGGTAACGAATTTCCCCTGTTGAATGGCGTGACGAGTCGCAGGGATCTCTCGTTCCTGCAGGCGGCTGACTATCCCTATGTGCGTGTCACCTACCATGCCACGGATGAAATTAGTCTGACACCCGCGCAGGTCCGCTGGATGGTAACCTACACGCCTGTGCCGGAAGGTGTGCTGTTGCCCGGCCGCGATTCGGGTACTTCGCCCCAGGGCGTTGCCGAGGGCCAAACGGTGGCATTTGATTATCGCTTTGTTAATGTATCCACGTACACGTTTCCCGATTCACTTACGGTGAATGCCGGGCTACGTAATCCAGCAGCCGGTGCGAATCCGGGTAAGACATTTAGAATTAAACCGCCAGCCCCGCGCGATACGTCATCCTTTTCCGTCAGCTGGTCAACGATCGGGCAGGCTGGCGAAAATGATGTGTGGGCCTGGGTCAACAACCGCGTGCTGCCGGAGTTGGCGTATGATAACAACATCGTGGACCGCCAGCGGTTTTTGATCGTGGCTCGGGACGGATTGCCGCCTGTATTAGATGTAACGTTTGACGGCCGTTATTTACGAAATGGCGATTTAGTCAGTGCCAGCCCAACCGTTTTGATGACCCTGATCGATGAGAATCCCTTTTTGTTGAAACAGGATACCACAGGATTCCAGATGTGGCTGAGTTCCCCGTGCGCAACCGGGGTGTGTGTGCGGCAGATTTATTTTTCACAGCCGGGCGTGAGTTGGCAGGCTGCAACAGCCTCAAGTCCGTTTCGCGTTTCGCTGAAGCCGGTGTTGATGCCGGGTACGTATACGTTGCGTGTAGCAGCGCGTGATGCCAGCGGTAATGCCAGCGGAACAGAGCCGTATGAGGTTACCTTTTGGGTGGAGGAGGGATCGGCTTTCGAGTTGAAGTCGGTGTCCCCGAATCCCAGCGCAACCGATGTGGTGTTCGAGTTCCTCTTAAAAGGTCAAGACGTTCCGGACGAGTTTTCACTTGAGATTTTTGCACCCGATGGGCGAAAGGTGCACAACTTTGGCGATGCCGAAGTGGCCGACTTCTTTATTGGCACCAATCGGCTTGTCTGGCAAACCGGAGGCCTGGCTGCCGGTGTTTATTTGTTTCGGATGAGTTTCCGCGTAGCGGGCAATCCGACAGTCACCACCGGTCGCGTGGTTAAACTCTGATCAGTGGTGGTGGCCGCCCGGGCCATGTACATGGCCATGACTGATTTCTTCGGCCGTGGCGGCCCGCACATCCATTACTTCAACAGCAAAATGGAGTTCAACACCCGCCAATGGATGGTTGGCATCCACTGTTACTTCCTCGAGACCCACATGGGTGACGGTTACAACCGCACCCTGATTGGTGGAGAATTGCATTCCCTTTTCAACCGGTTGCTGGCCAAACGCTGACCGTGGCACTTTATGCACCATGTTTTCGTCTTTTACACCATAGCCGCGCTCGGGGCTCACCTTGAGGTCAAATTTATCACCCTTCACTTTGCCCTCGAGGCCTTCTTCCATGCCGATAATCAAATTGCCTTCACCGTGGAGGTAGGTCAATGGGTCGCGCCCGCTGCTGGAATCCAGAACCTGGCCTTCCGGGTTGGTTAGGGTATAATGGATTGAGGCTACGGTGTGTTTGGCAATTTTCATTCGGTTAGGGTTTTCGAAGGCAAAGCTATCTTTTTTTCCACCGCCACCATGAAATGACTGATTAAATTTGGGGCCTCGTTAAACGGAAAACCGTTGATGAGGTCTAAGTCGAAACAATAAAACCTACTATGAAACGCACTTCATTGTTCATTCTGTTCTTTCTCGCAGCACTGGCGGCTGCCGTGGCGCAACCCACGGGTGGTCGCGGCAGAGCTGCCGCTATTCGTGAGTCCAATCAAAAAACCGTTGATGCTGCTGAAGTTCCCGAGGCTGTCAAGCAGGCCCAGGACGTGGCTTTTCCCGGGTTGGCGGTAACGCGATGGGAGCAGCGGTCCGGAAAAAGCGATCAGCGAAACTTCACCCACTACGTGGCAGTTTTCAAGCAGGAAAGCCGTACCACGCGTGCCCGTTACGATAGCAACGGTAAATCAGTGGCCATAACCAAGTTTTTCACGGCTGATAATGCACCGGATGTCGTAAAGTCAGCCGCTACCCGTTATTCCGGATACACCCTGGCAGGCGGGGAGGAGGCCCTTACCGACAAGGGTACGTTCTATCGCGTACGATTTCGTCAGGGGGCAAAAAAATTGATTGTATTTTTAGATCAAACCGGAGCCGAGGTTGAAAAGAAAAATCAGCCGAAGTTACTCGACATCGAAGACGAGGGGAATTAGAGACCCGACAAGTATTGGTGTAAAAACGAAAGAGGCTGTCTCAAAACGGCTAGTTGTTGTCAGGTTGAGTTCGACCCGTGTCGGACTCCGGCTGATACAATTGACACGGACTTTTGAGACAGCTTCGTTTTTATTTCTTAGAACCCAATGTGGTAGCCCAGGCTGAACGAGACCGGGAGCGGCTCAGTGAACTGAATCCCGATGCTCTTCAAGGCGTTCAGGTCATTTTCATACTCGCTCGGGCGCACCGGCACGAGTAGTTCCACGTTGAAAAAATTTTTCGGATTCTTTCGCGATTTGAACTGAACTCCGGCACCGAACGAAGGTCCGTAGTAAATCTCCCGTACATCCAGCGAACCGGTTACCCGAATCACAGCGTTGTACCCGTACATGGCCAGCAAAACGGGCACCACTCGCTTGTCCGGACTCAAGCGAGCGTTCAAGCCCACATTGTAGCCGAATCCTGCCAGGTTATAGCCACCGCCAAACATGATGCCGAGCACCGGTGTGGCCTGCACATTAACCCGACCACCAAAGCCGCCATAATCAACTCCAATGCCAAAGCCAAAATCCCCTTTGGCGGGTTTTTCGGATGTACCATCAGTTGCCGACTGACCAAACGCTTGAACAGACGATAACACAATTGCCGTGAAAAGTATCTTGACGTTTTTCATACTACAACTTTTTTGTTCGAGATGAAGCTACAAACAAAAGCGACTATTCCCAAAAATCAGATAAAATCAATATCGGCACTCAACGGAAAGCGCATCAGGAAATCCAGGGCTTCTTCCACGGTCATTCCCTCAAACAGCACTTTGTACAGGCGATCGGTAACCAACGCGCGCACTTTATAGTGATCTGCACATTTTTTGGCAATGCGCACGGTATTTACCCCTTCGGCCACCTCCGTCATGCTGCTGAGAATTTCAGTCAGCGTTTCGCCTTTGGCCAGGCGGTAGCCCACCGTAAAATTTCGGCTCATCGGACTATTGCACGTGGTCACCAGGTCGCCAATGCCCGCCACTCCGAGGAACGCTTTCGTGTCGCCACCCAAGGCCCGGCCGAGGTACACCATCTCCACGGCCCCACGGCTGATTAATAATCCTTTCGCATTTTCACCGTAACCAAGTCCGCT
>ERZ1066128.339-NODE-339-length-19935-cov-22.870523_pt1 | contig 19935 bp, 20 predicted proteins | sample MGYA00382775_ERZ1066128 | MGnify/ENA primary metagenome ERZ1066128 (study PRJEB33369, sample SAMEA5778358) | biofilm metagenome | biome: Industrial cooling water; feature: Water cooling tower basin; material: Biofilm | place: United Arab Emirates | collected...
CGTGGGTGCGTTCATCTTCATGCCGTTTCCAAAATAAAGCGATGCATAGCCTGAAATATCCTGTGCGGTAGCCCGGAATTCGTACGCCATGCCGTCATCTGGGATTTTAATTTCTACATCGTAAGTCTCGGCAATGGCCACTAATATCTTATCCACCTCAACCGGCTGCACGGCAATGCCATCGGCAGCCACCACTTTCATTTTGCCACCGGCATATTGCACCCATTGGTATGACGATGCACTACCGTTAATGATACGAAGGCGCAGCGAATCGCCCGGTTTCACATCGCCAAAAACATCATCTGATTTTCCATTGATGAAGAAGCGGTTGTAGTACACATCCGAAACGTCCATGGCAGGCATGCGCATCCACTCGGTTTTGGCGCGATCTTTCAAATATCTTTTTGCGAGAGCCTCGCCCCAGCTTTGCACGGAATTCTTTTTGATGGCATAGTAATCGAGGCCGCGCTTCAAATTGCGCAACACTTCGTGCGGATTTTCATCCGTCCAGTCGCTGAGCATAATCACGTGTTCTTTCATACTCGCTGATTCATTCCAACCACGTGGATGAATAACAATTGAGCCATAGATACCGGATTGCTCCTGCAGCATGGTGTGCGAGTGGTACCAGTATGTTCCCGTTTGGATGAGCGGAAATTCAAATGTGTGTGTCTGGCCTGCTTTAATGGGTGCTGTAGTCAAGTACGGCACCCCGTCTTCTTCATTAGGCAACAACAGGCCGTGCCAATGAATGGATGTTTCTTCGTTCTTTAATTTGTTGTGCACACGGATGATGGCCGTATCTCCTTCGTTGAAGTGCAGCACCGGCCCCGGTATGCCCCCGTTGATGGCCATACCCATTTTTTCTTTGCCAGTATAGTTTACCATCAGGTGGTCAATGTAGAGATCATACTCTACACGCTTGCCGGGTGCGGTGGGCTTTTTATCGTGCATGTTGTTATGCTGAGCCAGCAAAGGCATGTATGCTGCAACAGTAAGCAGCATACAAACCCCGATGGAAGAAAGAATTACTTTTTTTGCTGGTTTAATGATCATGCCCTTTCATTTCTGTGGAGTCCATCTTTTGCATTTCAGTGGAATCCATTTCCATTTCATCGTGGTCATGACCGGTAGTGTCACCCGCTGCGTGCTCGTGTTCTTCGGTGCTTTGTTCTTTCTTGCCTCCGCAACCAACAACGAACATTGAGGAGACGAATAATCCTGAAACCAGGATAGCGATTGCTAAAATTGATTTTTTCATAGTTATGATTTTTAGGTTAAGAATTTCAATGTTTATGTTCCATTTCCAGGTACTTGCCTTGCGGGCCAATGCCTTCGATATGGACCAGTTGTGAACCGTAATGCCCTGCACGCGAAACACTGTAAGCCGACACTACCAGCACAGCGGCCACAACAACTGCTGCCCATCGAGTGCCCTTAAATACAAACAAATTGACGATCTGCAACAGCAGCGCTACGATGCCGGAATTAATAGTCCAGTCGGCCCACTTATCGTGTTGATCCAATACAAGTTGTGCGTGCTCACTGATACCATGCGTGTGAGGGTGGAAATTTCTACTGGCAAACCAGGCCGCTAATACCCCTGCCAAAAGAATGGCCGTGATGATCCATGAAATTTCTTTCTTCATGAAATACAGATTAAGTAATTGGATGCCTGCGGCTACCAGAATCAGTACAATAGCAAAGTGTACGATGAGCGGGTGAAGCGTTGGGAAGTCAGTTAGGTCAGCGGTTATTTTCTTTTCATCATGTGCCATACTTTCGTCATGATGATGGATTGTATCCCCGGCTATATGTTGTTGTGACATGGCTATGGAGTCAGCAGTTTTAACAGAATCTTTCTTGTGCTTCTTTCCATCATGGCCAAACCCGGAAGAAATTGTTATGAGCAGCACAAGCGTACTTGCAATAATTGTTTTCATGGTAGTTAAGTTAGTTTAGGTTGTTAGGAAATTGTTTTAGCAATTTTTTCCAAGATCATGTGATTGTCGCCAAACTTGCAAAGAGCATCACAGTGCTCCCGTAAGTCTGAAAAAAGAATATATTTTATAAGTACCTGACTTTTCTTGATCGATGGCCGGCTCAGTTGAAGAAGTACATCCTTTTCACGCTTGTCAGGAATAATAATGAATAGGGATGAACTGTGATCCGGCAACGAAAAGGCCAGGTCGCTTAGTCGAAGAATACCTGAGTAGATCGAGGTACTTTTCTCAACTTCGAAGGCACACACTACTTTATTGGTGCCCTTCTCAAACCAGATCACATCAATCAGTTGAACAGTGGCCAGCGTCTCTTTATCCAAAGGCATTTGCGGAAACTGGTTGAGGCTGATGAACGAAAAATTGACTTCGCCATGACACTTACCGCGATCATTCACCGCGGCTATTGGATCGTATCCCAAGGCCTTTCCAATTTTCAGCAGATGATATTGCATTTCCGTATGCAAATCTTCCTCATGCTTTTCACTTAATACTTCCTTGTGACGTTTGTCATACTGTTTCAACAATTTGGCCTTCTCTTCTTCTGATAGGATCTGTCCCTCGATGATGATGTTCCTATTTCCTATTTCAAAAAGCAAACCCGCTATAGCCCCGAGGTCATTGGATAGTTGATCTTTGTTCTCTTTATTCGTCTTCAAAATAACTTCCCGCATTTTGAGATATTCCGGCCAACTGCCAAGCTTCTTATTGTCGCGAAACAAGTAGTTAAATCCATTTACAATGGCTGTATTGAATGGTGGTAGTATAGTGGGATGTAAAAAATATAAGATGCTCGCCACGGCTGGCCCAAGCCCTTTTATTTTCAATTCATCCAGCTTGATGATTTCGCGAACAAGTTGCTCTTCTTTCGTGGCATAAAAACAATTCTCCAGAAACTGACCAAAGGCCTTCTTGTTGGTTTGGTTCTCATAAATATCCGGAATACGCATTTTAGGCTTCCAGTAGAAAGGGTGTGCTGCGCCTTCAAACACTTGCTTTTGTTCGGTAATGGCCGTGAGCACAAATTCAAGTGATGAGCCTTTAAAATCGTTTCCGAATTTTTCACTCTTTATATCTTCTACTACCTGCAACACGCCCCGCCTGATAGCACGAAAGGCTTTCAAACGTTCTTCGCTACCGACAAACCACGTGTTATAAACCGAAGCGGGGTCGTCTTTGTATTGGCGAATAATGCTATCGAAAAGTTTTTGTGTTTCCATCAGGCAGGTTGGTTTGCTACACTATTTCGACTTCACTCGCGTCTAGGTTTTTGCTCTTGCGCGGCAAGGGTGACTAAATAGAAAAGTAAGATGCTGTCTTTTGTCATAGTCGAGATTCGTTGAAGATAATATTGCTATGCGATACGAAAAATGGTAGACGTTTCGATTGTTGTGTCAGCATGTAATGTAGCCTCACAACTGCCAACGCACTGAAAAGGAATGAAATCAATGAATTGACTCAAATTTGTAAAGTACTCAACACCATACTTCTGCGTACCCTTGTAGAAGACTTGGTTTACCAATAGGTATTTCCCGGAAAAATGCTGCTTCAATTGCGAAAGAATATCGTTTAAATTTGGCAATATGTACCATATTATTTCTGCGAACATCACACAATCTACGCTCTTATATTTAGACAAGTCAGTTGTAATATCTGCCACTTCGAAATGTAGTTGCGGAAACAGTTTTGTTGCTTTTTCAATAGCCACCTTAGAGATGTCTACGCTGATGGGAACAATACCTGTTTCGCGATGAATCCAGTTCGCGTAATAACCCAATCCACATCCACATTCCAGCAGACTTTTTATCTGAAACGATTTGACATGCTCAATGCCCGCCCTCCGCGAGTATTTGTTGGGTTGACTTGACTGCATCCAGGGATCTCCGAACTTGGAATACATCTCATCAAATTTACCAATAAACTTCCCGTCTTTGATCACATAGTCATGATATGATTCCATAACATCAAGATTTAATTACTTATAATTTGTTAAGATACATGCGGTTAATAAAGGGTTTCTCTACTCTGAAGTAAAAAAAGAAAACCAGTAATTGGTTGAGGGCACCAAAGGCGAGGCCATAAATAGAATTGTAGTATATGGCAATGGCATAAACCTGCACCTGCCCAACCCCATACATGGGATTATTGAAAAACTTATACGGTCCTGCCTCCACAAAGTCAGATATCTTTTTCCTAAGAACATATCCTTCCAATAGTAAATGGGTATGCCCACCAACCAGGCTGACCATAGTTTTATAACAAAGCCAGTCAAAAATAAAATAGCCGCAATACTCATCATTACTAGAGGGGGTAAGTTGCCCCAAAAACCACTAGCTTGCGAACTCTCGCTTATGAAACCAAGGGATACACCATTGTGTAAGAACGCAAACGCCAAAATACCCTCGCATTGCAAATAGGCTTGTTCTTCGCCCACGGCAGCAATCCATTTGAGCCTCAGTCCCTGCTGGGGTAAGACAAGAAAGATAAAACCTATGTAAAAAAGTGTGCTGATGGCAAAATAAAGAACGGCATAGTCAAGACGCGCAAACTTTGGAAGCAGAAAAATAGCCCAGGCAACCGAGCTCAACCAGAAAAAACCCCTGAGAAGGGTTGTGTTTTCTGGAATCAATCCTGAAATAGACAACAGTGTATGAATAAATTTTTTAATGATTTTCATTTTAAAAGTTTAGAGTTAGCATAACGTATGATGATTTCATTGTAGGTCTTTACTTCGATCAAACTTCTTGTCAGGGAGCATTCACTCGAGTCCAGATTTCTGAATCGCCTATCCAGCGAAAACCTTTATAGCCAGTTACCTTGAGGGTGTTCGCATCTTTCAATACGAGATAACCAGATGACTTGTGGCCATGCCGGGGCTCAAACACGGTGCCGCTGTTCCATTCTTTTTCCTTCTTATCATAAACGAAATCAGCGAGAATCACCGTGTTCAGTTGGGCGGAATGCTTTTCGTCCTTTACCCACACAATTTTCCCTACATACATGTCGCGCTCGATGTAAATAAGCACGTGTGCATCACCCTTTTCGGTAAGCCAATGGCCAATGATTTCTTGAGCTTGCACTTGTGCTGATCCGTTGAGACTCATTACGCAGTAAAACAAAATTATTACGCTCGATCTCATGGCCTGCGTGCTGATGTGTGTGTTTGCCATATTTTCCAAGTCCCGTTTTCCTTTCTAAGAATCGTAGTAGCAGCACCTTTGCGCTCAATTACAGCGTTGTCTTTTTTCAGAACAATGGTGTACTTATAGGTCTCCACAGCAAATGCGTAGGGCAGATCGACTGTTACATCAGCCTTATAGTCGCTGAATGCGAAAGATTTAAAATCACCGAGTTCAGGCCCCAGGTGATGAGCCAGGTAATCCTGGTACCTGCCTTCAACCTTGCCTGATTCTATTACGATTGATTTAGGCACAAAGAGTTTTCCTGTTCCGGTTGTATCCAGTTTTTCAATGGCCTTCTTGTATGCCTCCAGCGTAGAGACAACAGTGGCTACATCGTCAGCATTGGGTTTCTGGCCTTGAACCGAAAATGCGACCGTTGCAAGAAAAATGATTAAGCTTAACGTTTTCATACGATTTTAATTTAGTGGTGATGTTTACTTTATGTTTATTGAATGGTTTCTTTCACTTTTCCGCACGAAAGCATTTCGTTCCCCAAATAAGGATTGCGAATTTCTTTGGTATCGCTAAGCCAATATGCTCCGGCATTATTGTTTGCCATGGGGCATTGTATGTAGTAAACCATTTTACCTCCGGCACCCAATTCTTTCAAACTCTTGTATAGTGCATCGCTGAAAGAAGAAAATGCAATGCGCTGTATGGCGAGATCATTTGAGCCTTCAATCCGTTCCAGATTCTCATTGAGTATTTTCAAGTAACCCATCCAGTCCATCAGCGCTTCATCTTTTAGCAAAGTCAAGTCGACTTTTGATAATGCAATCCGAATTTGGGCTACAGCTTCTGCAGCCTTGGCTGCATCGGATAATATAAGCGCATCTTTTAGCTGTAGACTTGTTGCAAAGGCTTCGCGGAGTTGCCCTTGAAATTCAGGCACAGCACGGTGCGAGTGAGCAGTCTCCTTTTTATTGTGTGCAGGCATATTAGCATGCCCCGAGCCATGATCGTGCTGGGCTGCTGCTGAGCCAGCAAACAGAATCAGACTTACCATTATGATGATCTTTTTCATTGGTAAAGAAGGTTTAATGTTTATCAAACAATTTCAAAATTCAGCATCATGCCATCGTCTTCGTGTTCTAAGTTATGGCAGTGAAATACGAACAAGCCCTTTTTCTGCGGGAAGGTCATGATCACGCGCACCTTCTCGCCCGGCATCACCAGTACGGTGTCCTTCCAACCTTGCTCCGTAGCAATGAGGGCGCCTCTTCCGCCCGTGCGCGAAAGTACCTGGAATTGCACTGCGTGAATGTGCATGGGGTGAATCTCATCACCCTCGGAGTTATCGAACTCCCATATCTCCGTGTCGCCCGCTTTTACGGTCTCATCCACTCGGTTGAGGTCGTATACTTTATCGTTAATGGTGTGCATACCGCTGCCCATACCACCCATGTTCATGTTTCCATTTCCTTCCATCATGCCTTTAATTTTCATGATGCGGGTTTTCACGGCAGAAGAGGCAGGCAAAGGTTGAATAGTTGATAACTGACCAGGCTTGACAAAGGAATCATTCACTTGCTGGTTAACAACAAACTTCATGATCTTGAATTCCTGTTTGCCTTGTGCGCCACCATTAAATGTTTTATTCACCAAAAAGACTTCTGTACCTATTGCATAACTTTTAAATGACACCAAAATATCAGCCCGCTCACCCGGGGCAAGCATCAGTGAAGTAACGCTAACGGGCTGCGCAAGCAGGCCGCCATCGGCACCAATCACATCAAAAGCTTGGTTGTCGCTCAAAGCCAGATTATACATGCGGGCGGTAGAACTATTTAACACCCTGAGGCGGTAATAGCGTGTAGCCACATTGTGGAAAGGAGCGTTGCTTCCGTTTACCAGAATATACTCCCCGGTGTAGCCGGTCATCACCTCGCCCATGGTGGGCGCGTAGTTCAATTGAGAATTTTTAATCCGCTTGTCTTGAATTACCAAGAGAAGTTCCTGATCGCCCGAAGGTAAATTGAGTGCCTGCTCTTCTGCATCATTTACGATGAAGAACCCGGCCAACCCCATGAACACCTGCTTGGCTGTTTTGCCATGCGGGTGTGGATGGTACCAGTAGGTGCCGGCACGTTGGTCAATGGGCAGGTTGTAGTTAAAATTCGCCCCACTGTTCACCAAATCTTTCGGGTGGCCGTCCATGTTGGCTGGCACTAATAGTCCATGCCAGTGGATGTTGGTTTCTTCCGATAGCTGGTTTTGGAAAGGTATGGAAACCGTAGCACCGGTATTCACTTTGATGGTAGGCCCCAATATGCCGGTGGCGTATCCCAATACCGAAGTGCTTTGGGAATTAAGCAACGCAGCCGTATTGCTTTTGGCTGTCATTGAAAAACTACTGGTCATCACTCCGGGAAATGAGAGCGGTGCGGAGAATGCGCCTTCTATTACGGGCACGGCATCTGCTGCCATATTCATATCCATGTTCATGTCATTCATGCAACTCTGCAAGGCTGTGGGCATTGCCAATAGGCTGGCCGCACCGGCCGATAGTTTTACAAATTCTCTCCGTTTCATTTTTTTAAATAGTTTTTAGCGTTCTGTTCTGATTCGAAATACAAAATCGATCCCTTTTTATTCGGATTAATGGTGATAAAGGCATTTGCTTTATCTACTGATGCTTGACTATACGGGTCTACCGCAAAACGGACTGATTCATCTGTGTTTAGATCACGAACACACTTGTCACAGCAACCGTAGTAAGTTTTGTTTATTACCGTTACTGGAATTTGATCAACGCCCATGTACGTGTTGTTCACCATGCATACTAGCTTGTGATCAACGGCTGTACCAGGTACCGGAAGAGAGGATTGATATTGTTGCTTCATCTCACTTTCCTGTTTCTCCTGCTGGTAAGTATGCACCGCCAACCACACAAACCAACCTCCAATCATCACAATGGCCAAAGCCGTGATGAAGATTTCACTCCATTTGAACTTCTTTTTTTTATTCGCTGTCGGAGGTCGGTAGGTTTGTTTCTTTTTCATAACTCTGATGAAAAATGTTTTACGAACGATCTAAATTTAAGAGTGAGCGAGACGTTTCAATGTGCATTTACTCCGTCTCATCTCTCCACCCGCTATTAGTGAATCATTTCTTTTACACTACCGCATTTCAACATTTTGTCTCCGAAATAAGGGTTTTTAATTTCCTTTTCGTTGGAGAGCCAATAGGCACCACTATTATTGTTTGCCATGGGGCAATACTCTAGATAAAGCATACCCATTGACAGTTTCCCATCCTTTACCAAAGTCGCCATTTCGTTACTAAGCGTGCTAAACAACTTACGTTGCTCATCTAAATCTGAAGTATTAGCTAACTTAGTAGCCGCTTCAATAGAAGCTGTTGATACTTTGGCATTTCTTAATGCTTGACTCAATTCAATAGCGCTAGCTTTTGCTTCCTCGTTGTCCGAGGCTACCAATGAGTTCTTCACATGAATGTAGTGCTCATATGCCTTGCCCAGTTTAGGATCTTTAAACATCACCATCGCTTGATCGGTCTTCTTCTGTTCATGCCCGGCATGATCGTGTTGTGCAAAAGCTCCCCAGCTACCTAGAACCAGGATAAGCATCATCATTTTTGTTTTCATGGTTGTTATTGATTATCATTAGTTGTTTATAGAATCGTATTGGTTGTTTTTCTTGCTTTGATAAGTCTTACTGTGCCGACCATCGACTTAAAATGCGCAGTCTCTTCTGCCTTTTGAAAAGTTTCTTTGATGGCTTTGGCTAACAAATTCTCAACGTTATCAGTCGTTGTCTGAAATCCATCCAAAAGTTGAACGGCATAAAATCCTACCCTCTGCAGGGCACCAGCCGGTTTGCCAAAATCTGCTATGTGAAATTCTCCGGAAGGCTTAAGCACCCTGCGGATTTCTTCCAAAGCAAAATATTTCTGTCGCAGCCTAAGATGATGAAATACAAGGCTTGACATAACATGATCGAACGAGTTATCCGGGTACGGAAGTTTATTCCCATCGTATTGCTGCACGTCAATGTTTAGACCTGTCTTTGAAAGTTTTTCGTTCGCGATGGAAATTATTTTTTCATCGATATCAACGCCAAAGAATTGAGCACGCGGATGTCTTTGAGCCGCCATAATGGAGAGCGTGAGCGATCCACATCCAAAATCCAGAATCCGATCATTCGGTTTGATATTCATTTGGTCGATCAATGCCGATTTGAACTTTCGTTCGGGCATGGTCAGTTGCAAGACAGGGTCATATACTTTTGTAAGCCAGTCGTACTTCAATGCGGGTATGTAGTTTTTGCTTTCAGTCATTTTTTGTTTTTTATTGTTGTTGATGCATGAGTTGGCTCCACAGAACGAATAGTATTATTCCAATCAGAATGGCATAGACTATTCTTCTTGGCCACACTTTCCAGGATGGTGGTGGTTTAAGATCACTATTTTCGCAACAAGGCTTGGCCATAAGGTTATTTTAAAATCTCCTTTGTTTCTCCACAGCGCAGCATCTGCTCACCGAAATAAGGATTGCTGATTTCCTTTTTATCGCTGATCCAAAAAGCACCTTTGTTATCGAATGCCATTGGGCAAAACTGGTAGTACGCCTCAAGTCCGTTCACTCCAAACGTTTTAATTGATGAGTAAAGAGCATTTGTGAGTTGGGAAAATGCCCCCCGTTGAATCTCAACATCCGTTGCAGACGAAATGAGTTTGGTAGCTGTCTCCAAACTTTTCAGTTGGTCCATCCACTTCATATGTGCATCTCCTTTTAGCAAACCCATATCGACATTCTTCAAAGCCGTATTGAACGCACTTGTTTGAGCAGATGCAGACTTGGCATCAGATGCTACAAGGGCCTCTTCTATTTTGAAGTAAGGGGTCAGTAATTCTTTGAGCTGTTTTGTAAATGCCTGATCTACCACCATTGACTTTTCTACCGTGGTAACTTGCGTTGCATCATTTGTTTGTGCAGCCGCGTGATCGTGATTATGCCCAGCCATTGGGTTAACTCCTTTCTTGAGTACGATTTCACTGTACAGCAGGTAGGCGCCCGTCACAACAATTGAATCACCTTCTTCCACACCACTCGTAATCTCGACCTTGTTAAAATTCTCCAGCCCGGTAGTGATCATTTGTGGTCGGTACTTACCAACACCGGTTTTCTTATACACATGATTACCCAACTCTTCGCGGATAACGGCATCCGCAGGTAACGTCAACGCTTTCTTTTTGGAATGTTCGAAGACGATCTCCGCCTGCATACCGGGTGCGAAGAGATGCTCATTATTAGCAAGGGAAGCACGTAATACAAATATCTGGCTGGACTGTCGGTATTCCGGGGAAAGAAAGATGACCTTGCTTTCAATGGGTTGATTTTCGAATCCGTTAACATAAATGGTTATGCGGTCGCCCAACTTAATAAGCGATGCTTCTCGCGGGTACATTTCCGCTTCCACCCAGAGTTTGCTGAGTTTTTCTAAGCGATAGATGGCTGCGCCTTCGGCAACGTACTGTCCTTCGGCAACAGGTATTTCGGTAATGATGCCTGCGGCAGGGGCTACGAATTGTATGCGTGGGTTAGTGGTTTTCGATTTGGATAGTTCAGCAATCTGATCTTCTGTCATTCCGTACAACCATAACTTTTTCCTCGCAGCCTCCAGGTAAGAGGAGTACCGCTTATTGTCAATAGATTGGGATTGCGCAAGAGCAAGTAGATATTCATTCTGGTATGTGAGCAATTGCTCACTGTAAATTTCATAAATCAGTTGACCCTGATTTATAGGGATGCCAGTTTCTTTGATAAAGAGTTTATCAATCCGGCCCGGAACCCTGGTGCTCACTACTTCAGTCTGCGTCTCATCCGCCCTGAGGCGGCCGTTCAGAAGTATGCTGTTACCAATTTCCTGAACAGACACTCGCTGCACGGTAATATTAGCAAGTTCAATCTGGCTTTCACTGAGTGTTACTTCTGACTTATCACCACCTGCTGTAATCGGAACCAAGTCCATACCACAGATAGGACAAGTGCCGGGTTTATCCTGAACAATCTGTGGGTGCATGGGGCATGTATAAGTTTGTTTTATTTCAGAGGACTGACCATCTTTTTTTCCATTGCACCCGATCAGTAGTATGATGATAATAACAACTGAATATTGAATTGTAGTTTTCATCGCTGTTATGGATTAATTACTTTTATAAAACTCTCGCTGTCTATCATGTATTGAGCGTTGGCGGCAACGTCTGCCGATTCGGTTAACCCTTCAGTTATTTCAACCCAGCCATCTGCCTCTAAACCCGTTTTTACTTTAAAGGGTGTGTAGGTACCTTTCTCTTTGATGAATACTATTTGCTGAACACCTAAATCAAGAATTGCTTTTTTGGGTACCCACAACGCCTGATCATGTGCCTGCACAACATGCGCAGTTAATAGTTGTCCGACACGGATTTCATTTTTGCCTACATCGATGTAGGATCGAACCTGTAGGAATTGTTTGCCTTCGCTGAAAAAGGGTTGAATGAAGTCCACCTTAGCTTGGATGGCTTTTTGCGAACCTTTCACGTGGAGTTCAATCTGTTCGCCTTTTTTGATTTGTGCGCCTTCCTTTGCCGGAAAGTATACTTCGGCCCAAAGGCGAGTGTCATCTACCACTTTGAAGAGGCTTTGACCTGTAGACACATACATACCTTCGCGAACTGAAAATTGTCCGCCCATTACCGGTGACGGATTTGCAGCATTCATTGAGTTACTTGACTGCGTCCCGCCACTCATGGCACCCCCCGCCTTTTTGTTCATTCCGCTACCGCCCATTGATGATGGTGTGCCATTCGATGTGCTACTCTCCGGGAGTGTTGCAGTTGCTTCCAGGATGTACCCGGAGTATGGACTCAGCACTGGTAAGGCGAAAGTTTCTTTTCCGGTTTTGATGATGTTCCCTATTTGATCATCTGTAAGTCCGAGCAATTGAAGCTTTTCCTTTGCAGACTCAATGATTTCGATATGTTCCTTATGCTGACCTACCACGTAGAGTAATTCCCGTTGGGCTGTGATCAACTCCGGACTATATATCTCCATAATCACCTGGCCTTTTCGCACGGGCTGGTAATTATACTTCAGATAGAGCCTTTCAATGCGACCGCCAAAGCGCACCGGAACTGAATAAGTTTTGCGCGTATCATAATTGATTACTCCAGCGGCTGTAATATTTACAGGCAACGTTTTTCTTTCGGGCCGGATTGTTTCTATAGCAGATATCACCGAGCTATTGGTAGGCTTGATCAGGTCTTTCATTTCATCCGATACAACTACTGGTTGTGTAGCGCCAGACTTCTTTACCAAATCCATTCCGCAGATTGGACAAGTCCCTGGTTTATCCTGAGTAATCTGGGGATGCATAGGGCAGGTGTATTCATCGTGAATATGCGCCTGCTTTTCTTTTTCTGAATTGCATGCTACCATTAATCCCAGCATGAGGATGAGTAGGGCGAACGTCTTCAGCGTTTTATCAGTTGCACGTTGCATATTATTTCTCCAATTGCTTTTCATAACTCACGATCATCTGATAATATCTTTTCATCACATCTAAGTATTGGGTTTGTGCCATAATGAGGGCCTCGTATGCATCAATCACAAATGGCAACTCCTCTCGGTTTTCTTCGTATGCCAGCATTACCGTTTCATAGTTTCGCTCAAGTGCCGGAATAATTTTTTCCTCATAGTTATCCAGTTGTTTCCTTGTGGTTTGAATTTCCCAAGCCATCCCCGCAGCCATACCCTGGGCTTCGTTTAGAATGGCCTCGCGTCCGCGTTTCATCGCTTCGATCTGCAGGTTCATTCCTCGCACGTTGGCCTTATACATTTTTGAAGACCACGGAGCGATTGGTATAGAGACCATACCCTCAATCGTGTAAGCGCTGGGCATCATCTGTCCCAATGGAGCCATGTGGTTATATCGGATTCTGAAGTCCGGTTTGGCCTGGTAGCTTTCCAACTTCACGGCATAACGCATTGACTGAATAGTGTTGTTGAGTTGCCGGATATCGCTTCGGCTGTTTGCCAGCACGGTGGTGTCTATTGCAAGTTCTACCGGATCAAAATCCTGGAAGACAGTATCAATGTCAAAGCGGACATCCTTGGGCAGATTCATCAATGCATTGAGTGAAATATTTTTCTGAATGATTTCATTTTCCGTCATAAAGATCATGTTCTCGACTTCATGCAATCTTCCCTCTGCCTTAAAGCTGTTGCCCAACGGACTTTGGTTATAGGGGTAACGTGCTTTGGCAATGTTGAACATGAGTTGAATGATTTCCTGATTCTCGCGAAGAATTGCCAGCTTCTTTTCCAGTACGAGCCATTCATAAAATGCTGTTTTTGCCTGCGACCTCAGTTCGTTGAACGTGTATGAACCCGCAGCTTCTTCAATGGCCGCTTTTGATGAGAGCAGTTGCTGATTGGCTCGCAATTTTGCCGGATTCGGTATGGACTGTTCAGCGGAGAGCATCACAGATCCCTTGTCCCTTTCGTCCATCACCATTTGACCAGGATAAGGAGTCATAAAAGTTCCGAGTCCGACCATCGGAGCCATCCAACTTTTCGCACCTTTTGAGATTTCATTTAGCGCCTGTGCTTTGTATCGATATTCTTGTAACATGGGATTGTTGTGTTGGATCACAGTGAGAATGCTGTCCAACTTTAATCGTTGCTGTGCCTGGGCAGTGAGACTGCCCCAAAGCGCAAGCCAGAACAGGATTATGGTTTTAATGTTTGATTTCATGGATTTCAAGTTTTCCGAATTTTCTAAGCTCATATTCTTTGGTCATCAAAAAGATTAGGGGCGTCACCAAAAGGATGTGCGTGGAGGATGTGAGTACGCCTCCAATCATGGGCAACACAATGGGTTTCATTACATCGCTGCCGACACCGGTAGCCCACAACACCGGAACGAGGCCAAATAGAGCAACGGACACAGTCATCAGTTTTGGTCTGAGGCGTTTTGCCGCTCCGGCAATTACAAATTCCTTCAATTCAGTCATTGAAATGGTTTCGCGCGAGTTGCCTCTTAACTCTACCAGTTGCCTCATTGCATCGTTGAGATAGATTACCATCACAACACCTGTCTCTACGGCAATACCGAACAAAGCAATGAATCCAACCGCTACGGCTACCGATAGGTGAACACCCCAGAAATAAATTATATAGGCCCCTCCAATAAGCGCAAAGGGTACGGTTATCAAACTAAAGAATGCTTCGCGTATGGAATGGAAAGCGAAATAAAGTGAGAGGAATATGATGATAAAAACTATGGGAGCAATCAACGTTAATGTTTTCTTGCTTCGGATAAGATTTTCGTACTGGCCGCTCCACTCAATATAATATCCGTTGGGAAGGCTTGAGAGGTCACTGTTTAATTTATCAATAGCTTCTTGTACTGTGCTGCCGAGGTCACGGTCGCGCACATTAAAAAGTACAGCACCGCGCAACATAGCATTTTCTGAGTTGATCATCGGTGGGCCATCTTCAAACCGAAGGTCGGCCACATCTGATAATGGAATCGTTCCCAATGCAGGGGTCTGCACCGGAATGCGTTTAAGTTGGTCCAGGCTGTTCCGGTAGTCTTGTGCCAACCGTACATTCACTGAAAAACGTTGACGGCCTTCAATGGTACGCGTGATGGGTGTACCTCCAATAGCGGATTCTACCATCATGTTTACGTCATCTATATTGAGGCCGTAACGTCCAATCTCTTCACGTTTAATATCAATGACCAGATACTTGCCCCCTGTGATGGGCTCAACATAAAGGTCTTTCACTCCCGGAATACCTTCGAGGGCTAGTTTAACTTTTTCCGAAACGGCATAGATCGTATCCAGATTCTGACCATACACCTTTACACCTACATCGGTCCGAACTCCGGTAGCCAACATATTGATGCGGTTAATAATGGGTTGTGTCCATCCGTTAACCACTCCGGGAATTTGGAGTTTGGCATCCAATTCATTAACGATATCTTTTTTCGTTATCCCCGGTCGCCATTCACTTTTTGGCTTCAGCATGATAATTGTTTCGATCATGCTGATGGGTGAATTATCGGTTGCAGTGCTGGCCCGACCTGCCTTCCCTAGTACTTTGTCAACTTCGGGAACTGAGTGAATCAGTTTATCTTGCACCTGCAGAATTCTTTTTGCCTCTGCATTCGATATGTCTGGAAGCGTAACGGGCATGAACAGAATGGACTGCTCATCAAGCGGTGGCATAAATTCTGAACCAAGGCTGATGATTAAGGGAATGCTGATGACGAGTGCAGCGATGTTAATTCCAATTGTAGTCTTGCGCCATTTCATACACCAGCGGATAATGGGTTCATAGACCTTCTCCAGTATTCTGTTTACCGGGTTAGAGTGTTCGTCTTTAAATTTCCCCTTCATGAAAAACGAAATAAGTACGGGTGCAAGGGTAACAACCAATACTGCATCCACGATCATGATGAAGGTTTTAGTATACGCCAGTGGGTGAAACAATTTGCCCTCTTGCCCGGTAAGCATAAACACCGGAAGAAATGAAGTAATGATGATAATTGTTGAGTAGAAGACTCCCCGAGAAACCTGCTTACTTGATTTTTCGATGACCGCAAGACGTTCCTCTTCGGTGATCCATGGTTCTTCTTTTTTGCGTGAGAATATTTTGAAAAATTTCATTGCTGTCTTTTTTAAGGGTTCCCTGATTTTTTTGCCATTTCTTCAGCGTAGCGTTGACTGAGGTGTTTGTAGGCATTTTCCGACATGATAATTCCGTTATCAACAATTACCCCGATTGCCAATGCAACCCCGGTGAGGGACATGATGTTGGAAGAGATATTAAAAGCATTTAATAAAATGAAAGCGGTGGCCAACGTAATGGGTATCTGTATGATGATGCTCAATGCGCTTCGCCAGTGAAACAGGAAGATGATCACCACCAGTGAAACCACGATCATTTCTTCAATTAGTGTTTTCTTAATGGAAGAAACAGACTCTTCGATTAATTCGCTTCTGTCGTAGGCAAGATTGAATTTCATGCCTTCGGGAAAACCCTTGGCTACTTCTTCCATCTTTTTCTTTACTCTCTTGATTACCTCATCTGCATTTTCACCATAGCGCATCACCACAATGCCTCCCACAGCCTCACCTTCGCCACTCACATCAAAAATGCCAAGACGAAGTTGACCGGTCATCTGTACAGTAGCGACATCCTTGACCGTAACTGGTATGGAGTTTACTGTTTTAAGCGGGATCATTTCAATAGCTTCAATGCTCTTGATATACCCGGTAGTCTTGATCACGTACCCGATGTCGTTTACTTCAAACTTCCTTCCGCCCGCTTCATTATTATTGGCACGAATGGATTGAATCACCTGCGGGATGGAGAGGCCATAGTATGTAAGTTTGTTTGGATTGATCGTAACCTGGTATTGTTTTTCGAACCCTCCAAAGGAGGCCACCTCGGCAACTCCAGGCACATTCTGCAATCCGAATTTTATATACCAGTCTTGTATAGCACGTTGTTCACCCAGATCCATGCCGGGCGCTTCCAATGTATACCACAGAATATGGCCTACACCGGTGCCATCAGGACCAATGGTTGGAACAACACCCTCCGGCAATAAGCGCGATGCGTAATTTAACCGCTCAAGAACGCGTTGTCTAGCCCAGTAAACGTCAACATCATCTTCGAAGATCACGTAAACAAAACTCATCCCGAACATGGATGTACCGCGAACATATTTTATCTGGGGCAAGGCCTGAAGATTGGTAACCAATGGGTAGGTAACCTGATCTTCCATAATCTGTGGGCTCCTTCCCATCCACTCCGTGAACACGATAACCTGGTTCTCAGAAAGATCAGGGATGGCATCAATCTTATTCACCTTTACGGAGTGTAAACCCCACCCGAAGAGGCCTGCTGCAATAAGCAGGATAATGAAACGATTGTGTATAGAGTATGAAATTATTTTCTCAATCATAGTAATCGAATAATAGAAATGAAGTCAGTTATCCTAAGGAAAAGGACATGAAGAAAGGGCGGAGCTAATCTTGCAAATGCTTTAAAACAAGATTAATTGTGTGAAGAGGCTATTCGCACATGCGAACACAATCCACACGCCCCTAAGCGCAGTTATTAAATAAGGAAAGTCTGAACGAGTATTGTAATGTCTCGTTCGATCAATGGCGGTCGATAATTGAAAAAGTGTCCACGTTCAACCGCAACAGCAGAATTCAGGTGTTCTACAGACGGAATGATTAAAGGCAACCCATCCGTAAGTGGTTTGATTGTAATGGTTTCACTTACCTTAGTTGAATATTTTTCAGAGTCGATAATAACGGTGGCATCTTCACAGCACCCTTTATGCCCAACGGATGTATGATCGGAAGGATCCCCATCATGATCACAACCACGTGTGTGTTCCTCGCAAGCCTGAGCGTGGCCAAAAATTGCCATGCTTTGGACTTCGCCTCCACACAAATGAAAACTAACCGAATGGCTGATGGAAGACATCAGCACAAGCGATGCAAGAATACCGGTTAGTATGGTGCGAAACTTCTTCAAGACTTTGTAAATATACGGGGCTTACGCATATAAGTTATTATACATTATTGCTGAAATGTTATAAAATTCTCTGTAATATCTTCCAAAAATCGCAAAAAGGCCTCATTTCGGGGCTTTTATAAAAACCCAATCCCTTTTGATCCAGCCCATGACAATTGTCAGAAGTTAAAAATTTCAGCCAGAATCACGATCAACATAATGGCAAGGACAATAGCAATCCAAAATCTCCTGATCCACTTCTCTGATTCCGGTGACGGCTTGGGTGTCTCTATTTGACAACAAGGTTTAGTCATAATTTCAAATAGTTGGTTTTACTATGCCGCGCTTCGCGTATATTCAGTTTTAAACGCAGACACTGAAATTCCTGTTATCGCCCGGAATTGTTTTGACAAGTGTTGAACGTTGGAATAGCCCATGCGATACGAGATTTCACTCAAGGTCAGTTCCCCTTCCCTGAGTAGTTGTTTAACTCTGTCCACCTTTCTTTCAATAGCAAAGGCCTCGATTGTCTTATTCTGGTTTCTGCTAAAGAGTTTGGTCAGGCTAAAGTAATTCCTAGCCAGGTGATCGGACAGGTAAGCCGATAGTCTGCTTACATTATTCCCCGCTTCCACTTCATTGAGGTATTTAATAATATGAATTTTTATTTCTTCTACCGTCACCTCTGTTTTGTCGTAAACGACTTGCAGACCGACTTCACGTAGTTTCTTTTCAAGCGTTGGTAAAATTGTATCACAGGGGCTTGAAAAAATTACGCGACCCAATTCAACCTTTTGAGGAGGGGTATTTAGTTGCTGAAGTACCTGCATGACGTAGATAACACAGCGTTCACAGACCATATTTTTTATATGAAGTTCGTACGTTTTCATAACCAATAGTTAATTTTCGTTTTGAAGAAGAAGACTTTAGAATTGACGAGTGTCGCTTTACGCGAAACACGGATTAAACAGGAAGCATCTCGAAAACTAACTATCAGATTTGAAAGGAATTTAGAAGAACTCTTTTGTAAGTCCCCTCATTGTTATAAAGAAATTGGGGATGTGCCACACTCGCGGAGAAGGTGGTATTGATGTTGATGAGCGAAACGGGGGTAACAATGTTGAATAAAGGAGCAGCATTGGCGGCTACCTCCACAATCAATGTCTCAGTGCTTAAAGAAAGAGCCGCAAAAAACTTGGTCATCCCATCCGCACAGCAGCAATCCTCGGGAGCGATTTCAAAGGCAACATTCTTCGTAAGCCAATGATGTACTTTTGCCGATATTTCCTTTGTGTGTTTACAATGAGAATCTGGACGATCTGAGTGCATTACCATGCCTGATGTACATACGAAATTGCAAACAATGGTTGTCGAAACCGATAAGGTAAAGAACAGGGACAGGAAAAGGCTGTATTTTCGTATGGTTGTCAGGGGAGTCATCCAATGGCAAAGTAGTGAGTTCTGTTTACTCGTATCATGACCAATGTTGGCTAAGACAATGACTTTTGTCAGGAGTGGTCTCTCAAAAAAAAAGCGCATGAAAGTTTTTTCCACGCGCCTTATTTCACTTGCAACCAGATCAAGTGAGGATCAATTCAAGACCATATCCGGTAGTCCTTTCGATGATACCCACTTGCCTTCTGGCGTGAATTTAATCTCTACATTCTTGCCTTCTTTTTTACCCCTGTAACTGTAGTGAAGGGGAATAGCTCTCGATGTTCCCGGTTTTCCCTGATCACCGGGGATCGCGGTGGTATGTTCAAAATGAGCATACCACACGCCTCCTTTGATGTCTGCTTTTGCAGAGGCAAACTCATTTTCAAAGGTCTTTAAGACAGATACCGGCACCTGTTCGTCCCTGATTTTCTCTACCATGTTCATGGGAATGGTTTGCGCGAATGTCCATACAGCACTTAGTAACAGGAAAGACAAAGTGAATTTTAGCGTTTTCATATTATTAATATTTAAAGGTTTGACAATAATTATTTATCATGAGTATCCAGAATCACCGGCAGGCCATCCTTACCAATGGGCACAAAGAAAAATTTGGTATTTGGGCTAGACGTTAGCTTATCCTGCACTTCGAGTGCTTTGAACTGCAGGTACCGTTGGGTTAAGCCAGCATCAATGATTTGCTGTGCATCGCGCTGCCCTTTAGCCAACACTCTTTGTATCTCCGCGTTTTTCTCTGCAATCTTTAATTCGT
>ERZ1066128.342-NODE-342-length-19747-cov-9.519957_pt1 | contig 19747 bp, 20 predicted proteins | sample MGYA00382775_ERZ1066128 | MGnify/ENA primary metagenome ERZ1066128 (study PRJEB33369, sample SAMEA5778358) | biofilm metagenome | biome: Industrial cooling water; feature: Water cooling tower basin; material: Biofilm | place: United Arab Emirates | collected...
ACATGCCGCCATCCACCGCCAGGATTTGGCCCGTTACCCAGGCCGAATCGGGCGTGAGCAAAAACCGCGCAGCAGTAGCAATGTCATCAGCATTTCCCACGCGCCTGAGCGGGTGGCGGTCGCCTGAGGCTTTTCGTTTTTCTTCCGAAGTCAGCAGCCGGCCGGCCAAGGGTGTGTCGGTTAATGACGGAGCCACGGAATTGACCCGAATGACGGGCGCAAACTCAGCGGCCAGTGACCTTGTGATTCCCTCAAGGGCGCCTTTCGCGGCCGCAATCGAAGCGTGAAACGGCATACCCTGTGATACCGCTACGGTACTGAAGAATACGATGGACGCGCGGGGGCTTGCCTTCAGTCTCGGTAGCAACGCGCGGGTGCACCGCACCGCACTCAAAACGTTCAGTTGAAAGTCATCAAGAAACTCCGCATCCGACAATCGGTGAAAGGGTTTTAGGTTAATGCTGCCGGGGCAATAGGCGAACCCATCTAAGGCATCGGGAAGTGCAAGGGCAGCGGCATCGTCCGTCAGGGCATCAAAAACCAGATGGTTCGCGCGCGGCTCGCCTGTCACCCGCCTCGAGGCTGTCCATACCTCATGCCCAAGGTTGGTCAGTTGTTGGGTCAACGCCAGACCAATGCCTGAGGTGCCACCGATAATAAGATATTTCCCCTGATCGTTCATCTTTGCCGAAGTTTGCACGAACAACACGGGCTGCTCTTATTTGTTTCATGACGGAAGACGAAAAAAACAGACGATTGATTGCGTTTCTGGAGCAATATGCAACGGAACATAAGCGAAGCTTTATGGATCGTGTGCTTCAGCAGCGCACCCGCCATGTTACCGTGGTGATGGAGGATATTTATCAGTCGCAGAATACCAGTGCAGTAATCCGTACATGTGAATGTTTGGGACTTCAGGAGGTGCACATTGTGGAGAATTACAGCAAATACGGAACGAATAAGAAAGTCCTGAAGGGCTCACAATATTGGATTGATTTGGTTCGCCACAAATCGCGATCGGCCGACAATGCCGTTGCCTGTTTCCGTCAACTCAAGGAGCAGGGGTATCGCATTTTAGTAACCGATCCATCGCCCGATGGTGTTTCAATACATGACGTGGATGTGGTTACGCGCCTGGCGCTGGTCATGGGTAACGAGCAACGCGGTATTTCAGACCAGGCATTGGCGATGGCCGATCAAAAGGTTCACATTCCGATGTTCGGGTTTACCGAGAGTCTGAACATTTCGGTGAGCACGGCCATTTGCCTGAGTACGTTGCTGGCCAAACTCCGGCAGCGTAATGATGTGCCCTGGCATTTGTCGGATGAAGAGCAGATTCGCATTCGGTTGAAATGGCTGCGCAACGTAGTTAAGCGCTCCGATCTTCTGGAGCGTGAGTTTCTGAAGTCCATTTCGTAAATTTGTTTGGCTTTAATTGAATCTCAATGTGGGGGAAGCGGTTGCTGAGGTGGGGTAGTGTCGCAGTGGTTGTGATGGTGGCGTTTGTGTTTGCTTCCAATATCTGGATCATTCGGAGCACGCACCACCAGGTTATCACAAACATCAACGATTTGCCTGCGCAGGATGTGGCTCTTGTTTTGGGTACCAGTCACCGGCTGGCCAATGGCTCGCCCAATCCCTTTTTTAACAACCGCATTGAAGCGGCTGCAGCGCTGTATGCGCAGGGAAAGATTACTCACGTGCTGGTGAGCGGTGACAACCGGACCCAGTATTACAACGAGCCGGTGGAAATGAAGAAAGCGTTGGTTAAGGCTGGTGTACCCGATTCTGCCATTACGCTGGACTTCGCTGGCCTACGCACGCTGGATTCGATTGTTCGCAGCAAAGAAATTTTTGGACAGAATAAGCTCGTCATCATCACCCAACCTTTTCACAGCTATCGTGCCCTGTTTATCAGCCAGTACTATCAAATTGATGCCGTGGCGTTGGTAGCCGAGGAGCCCCGTAATCACCCGGCCGCGCAGGTGCATTGGCGCGAGTACCTGGCGCGAACAAAGGCCGTGCTGGATCTGTATGTTTTAAAAACGGAACCTCGTCATATGGGCCAGCGGGAGCCCATTCGCATCTAAACAGGTGTTAGCGGCTGAGGCGTGCAACCGTTCACCGCCAATAATCGTTAATTTTGTGTTTCGATTTTTTTGTGTTGAGAGCATTTCCACGGTTTATCCTCGTTTTTGCCATGGGGTTACCCCTTTGGCAGGCATATGCGCAGGAAACCATCGTAAAAGGAAAGGTCACGGATGCTAATTCCGGTGATCCGATCCCTTTTGCCAACGTGGTATTCAAAGGAACATCCGTGGGCACCACTACCGATTTCGATGGCAACTACCTCATCCGGACCAATAATCCAACCGATACCCTTCAGGTATCGTACGTGGGATATCTGCACAAGACAAAACCGGTTAAGAGAGGAATATCCCAGACCATCAACTTCCAGTTGGACGAGGAGCGCACTTCCTTACAAGAGGTGGTGGTTTATGCCGGGGAAAACCCGGCCTTCGATATTCTCCGAAAAGTAGTACGCAACAAGGACCGGAATGATAAGCGCAAGTTGACCGCTTACGAATACGACACCTATACCAAGATTGAGGTAGACGTGGATAAAATAAGCGAAGAACTTCGTGAGCGAAAGATCATGAAGAAGATTTCAGCCGTGCTGGACAGTGTGGATCGTATTGCAGGTGAAGATGGCAAGCCGATCCTGCCGCTGTTCATTACGGAAGCGGTGTCAAAGGTGTATTACCGGGACGCGCCATCCCTGAAGAAAGAGCACATCCTCAAATCGAAGATCAGTGGAGTAGGGGTGGAGGATGGATCGTTGGTGACGCAGGTCATCGGCTCTTCCTTTCAGGAGTACAATTTCTACGAAAACTGGTTGACGATTCTAAATAAGGAATTTGTATCGCCTATTGCGGACAGTTGGCGGCTGTATTACGATTACGACCTCACGGATAGCCTGATGCTGGGAGGCGATTTTTGTTACCGGCTCGACTTCTTTCCGAGAAGCCCGCAGGACCTCGCATTTGCCGGCACCATTTGGATTACCAAAGCGCATTACGCTCTGAAACAAATCGATGCTACCGTGGGTGCACAGGCCAACATCAACTTTGTGGAGAAGATCAAGATACAGCAAGAGTTACAAAAGACGGAGTTGGGGTACTGGCTGCCGGTGAAAAACCGGGTGTTGATTGATGTGGGCGAACTGTCGAAGAATTCAGCCGGGATGCTGGCCAAGTTCTACACCAGCAACCGGAATTTTGTGGTTAATCAGCCGCGCCCGCCTGCCTTCTACGAGCCGCCAATCCTTACGGCTGAGGATGCCCGTCAGCCGGAGCCGGATGTAACGTGGGATACCCTGCGTCACGAACCGCTCACGTCAACTGAAAAGAACGTGTACCGCATGATTGACACGCTCAAAAGCATCCCGGTTATTCGAACGTATACGGACATTATTAAAACGTTGGTGAGTGGTTACTTCAAAGCCGGTAAGGTGGATGTTGGACCTTATTTGGGGCTTGCGTCCTGGAATACGATTGAAGGCGTTCGCCTCCAGGCTGGTTTGCGTACCAATGCCAAATTCAGCCGCAGGTGGGTGTTTGCCGCCCAGTTGGGATACGGATTTGACGACCAGCGGATAAAGTACTTTGCATCTGCGCAACGAATTTTGTCCCGAGACCGGTGGACCACGCTAACCCTAAGCGCCCACCGCGACCTGGGTAGGATCGGCATTGATGAAGACAATCTGGTAGATAATCCCATCTTCCTGGCCGCATCGCGTTGGGGAAATTTCAGACGGGGCTACTACAGCTACGACAACCGGGTAACGTTTAAGCGCGAGCTATTCAAAGGTTTTTCCGGCAAAGTGATGGCCCGCTACTTCACCTTTGAACCTACGTTTGCGTTTGGGTATGTCGCTAACCCGGAAGATGTCAATTCACCCGTGATCGATCAATACCAGTCGGCTGAGGTGGTGCTGGAATCTCGGTATGCCCGCGATGAACTGTTCCTGCAAAACGACAACGAGCGCATCAGCCTGGGCACTACCAAATGGCCGGTTATTACGCTTCGTTATACCCGTGGCTTCAGTGGTGTTATGAGCAGCGATTTTGATTACGATAAGTTGCGGCTGTCGGTCACGAAACGTATGGCGGCCGGCACGCTGGGCGTGGGCTATGTCACGTTGCAGAGCGAATATGTTTTCAATACGATTCCGTACCCGCTGCTTTCGCTTCACTTGGGTAACCAAACCCCCATTTACTCACCAGTCACCTTTAACCTCATGAATTTTGGCGAATTTGTGAGTGACCACTATGCGTCCCTGCAGTATCGCCACTATTTTGAAGGATTCCTGTTTAACCGTGTGCCTTTACTTCGCAAGCTGAACTGGCGCATGCTGGCAACCGCCAATGTGTTGATGGGCGGCATGCGCGACTCCAACCAGGCCTTGATTGCTGCGCAAACTCCGGATGGCGAACCTACGTTGCTGCCGGGGTTCCTGGACAGCCGGCCCTATGTGGAATTGGGCTACGGAGTGGAAAACATCTTCCGCTTTCTGCGTGTTGACTTTGTGCACCGCCTGACGTACCTCGATCGCCCGGATGTTCGTAACTTCGGTATCCTCTTTACCGCCCAGTTCCAGCTGTAAAGCGCTTCATCCATTTCGGCTATATTTGCAGCCTTATTGTAGATATGAGTCAGGTAAACATCACACTGCCCGATGGAAGCATTCGTACGTTTCCCTCCGCGGTGAAAGGAATCGAGATTGCGCAAAGCATAAGCGAAGGTTTAGCCCGTAATGCACTTGCCATTGAAGTGAATGGAGAGATTTGGGATCTGTCGCGGTCCATTCACCAGGATGCCGCGATACGCATCTTTACATGGAACGATAAAGGCGGCAAGTACGCCTTTTGGCACTCATCGGCTCACCTGCTGGCCGAAGCGCTCGAAGCGCTTTACCCGGGCGTAAAGTTTGGGATCGGGCCACCGATTGAAAATGGTTTTTATTACGATGTCGACCTGGGCGATCGCGCCTTTGGGGAGGAAGATCTGCTGGCGGTAGAGAAGAAGATGGCCGAGTTGGCCAAAGCGAATAACGCGTTTCAGCGCAGCGAGGTAAGCAAGGCCGAGGCCATCGGTTATTTTACGCAGAAGCAGGATCCCTACAAGGTTGAATTGTTGAACGATCTGGCTGATGGTAGCATCACATTTTATAAACAGGGTAACTTCACGGATCTGTGTCGCGGTCCGCACATTCCGCACACCGGATTGATTAAGGCGATCAAGCTTACCAATGTGGCTGGCGCGTATTGGCGCGGGAACGAAAAGAACAAAATGCTCACGCGCATTTATGGCATCACCTTCCCCAAGCAGAAAGAACTGGAAGAATATATTCATCTGCTGGAGGAGGCGAAAAAGCGCGACCACCGCAAACTGGGTAAAGAGTTGGAACTGTTTGCGTTTTCGGAAAAGGTTGGCATGGGCTTGCCGTTGTGGTTGCCGAAAGGCACCATTTTGCGCGAGCGCCTGGAGCAGTTCATGCGCAAGGCACAGGTAACGGCCGGCTACGATCCCGTAGTAACGCCCCACATTGGCGGCAAGCAGTTGTACGTCACGTCCGGGCACTATGAGAAGTACGGAAAGGATTCGTTTCAACCGATTCATACCCCGGATGAAGGCGAGCAGTTCCTCTTGAAGCCCATGAACTGCCCGCATCACTGCGAGATTTATAAAGTGAAGCCACGCTCGTACAAAGATCTGCCGATTCGCCTGGCGGAATTTGGCACTGTGTACCGCTACGAGCAAAGCGGAGAATTACATGGCCTTACGCGTGTGCGCGGCTTCACGCAAGACGATGCTCACATTTTCTGCCGGCCCGATCAGGTAAAGGAGGAATTTGTGAAAGTAATTGATCTTGTGCTGTTTGTTTTCAAGTCTTTAGGATTCGAAAATTATACGGCCCAAGTATCGTTGCGCGACCCCGACAATAAATCCAAATACATTGGGGCCGATGAACTGTGGGAGAGGGCCGAACGTGAGATTCAGGAAGCAGCCGATGAGCGTGGATTGAAGACGGTGGCCGTCAAGGGCGAGGCCGCCTTTTACGGACCCAAGCTGGACTTTATGGTCAAGGATGCCCTGGGGCGAAGCTGGCAGTTGGGTACCATTCAGGTGGATTACAACCTGCCGGATCGCTTTGAATTGGAGTACATTGGCTCCGACAACCAGCGCCACCGGCCCGTCATGATTCACCGCGCTCCGTTTGGTTCCATGGAACGGTTTGTAGCCGTCTTGATCGAGCATTGTGCGGGCAACTTCCCGCTTTGGCTTGCTCCCGAGCAAATCGCGGTTTTGCCCATTTCCGAAAAGTTCAATGACTACGCCAAGCATGTGCTGGATACTCTGAAAGACCGGGATATTCGTGGCTTTTTGGATGACCGGGACGAAAAAATTGGCCGGAAAATTCGGGATGCGGAAGTAAGTAAGGTGCCGTATATGCTGATTGTGGGCGAAAAAGAGGCAGCCGAAGGGAAAGTGGCCGTGCGAAAGCACGGGGAGGGCGACAAAGGCGCGCTTTTGCTCTCGGAGTTTGCCAGCCAATATGCCAGCGACTTCGCAATGCCCTCTTGAAAGGGTAAAAATTCGTTTTCAGGCCAAATTTGCAGGATTGCGGATTTGTCCGATATTTGCACCCTGTTTTTAAAACTTAAACCCAATAAGTGGCATTTAAACCCAGTTTCAGTGGAAGCCGACCTCCGAACAGGCCCGGCAACAGACCTTACGGCCGGCCTTTCCGGCAGAATGTAAAGGAAGAACCGTATCGTATCAATGAGCGTATTTTGGCTCAGCGTGTGCGGGTGGTGGGCGAGAACATTAAAGTTGATGTTTATCCTACTTCCGTTGCCATCAAGATGGCTCAGGATTTGGGACTGGACCTGGTGGAAATTTCACCGAATGCTGATCCTCCGGTTTGTAAGATAATCGAGTACAGCAAGTTTAAGTACGAACAGAAGAAGAAGCAGAAGGAGATCAAGGCGAATGCCCAGAAGACCGTTGTCAAGGAAATTCGGTTTGGTCCCAACACAGACGATCATGACTTCAACTTTAAGGTGAAGCATGCGCTGAAGTTTTTGGCTGAGGGAGCGAAGGTAAAAGCCTACGTTCACTTTGCCGGCCGTTCGATTGTGTACAAGGAGCGGGGTGAGATTTTGTTGTTGAAGTTTGCCCAATCCCTTGAAGAAGTCGGCAAAGTAGAGGAGATGCCGAGACTGGAGGGGAAGCGGATGTACATGATGGTAGCCCCGAAAGGAAAGAAGTGATTTTAAATTGAGATAAAATGCCGAAGCTGAAAACAAAGTCAGGAGCAAAGAAAAGGTTCAAAGTGACCGGAAGCGGAAAAATCAAACGCAAGAAGGCCTATAAGAACCACATTCTGACCAAGAAGGAGACCAAACAAAAGCGGAGACTCGGAAATAAGACCACCGTTAAGAAAGTTGACGAGGGTAATATCAAGCCGATGCTGCCGTATTTGGTATAAATAGGTTAATCAATGTTCAACCCGGTTTTTGGCTATAAGAGCCTGGCAACAGGACGCCAACAACCAAAAACAAAAAATGTATGCCTCGTTCAGTAAACCACGTTGCATCACGCGCACGCAGAAAGCGAGTGCTCGAATTGGCCAAAGGGTTCTTTGGTCGGAAGAAAAATGTATGGACGGTAGCCAAGAATGCCGTTGAAAAAGGTCTGGTGTATGCCTACCGCGATCGTAAAGCCAAGAAGCGTGACTTCCGGGCTTTGTGGATTGCCCGTATCAATGCCGGTGCCCGTTTGCACGGTATGTCCTACTCCGAGTTCATCGGTAAGGTGAAGAAAGCCGGAGTGGATTTGAACCGAAAGGTGCTGGCTGACCTGGCCATGAATCATCCCGAAGCGTTTGAGGCCGTGGTGAAAAAAATCAAGTAAATGAAAAGGGCCGCAAGGCCCTTTTTTGTTAGCCATGACACGGTCAAAAAAAATCTTCTTCGGATTCCTGGTTGCCTTCGTGGTCTTCATCGCGCTGGTGAGCTACGACATTAGCCGAAGGACCACATTCCCGGGCTCCAAATCGCAACTGAAGGAGCGCCTGAAAGAAAAATACCTGCCGGCAGACTCGGTTAAAGACGACTCGTCCAGGCTGCTCAACGGGCAATAATGCAATTCATCAGGTAAAACGGTAACTGGTCGGAATGATATAGGCGCCATTTGGAGCTGGCTATACCTTAGTGTCAGATTAAAGCCAACTATAGACAAGATTATCCCCCGGGGTCAAGGACTTTGGGGGATTTTCTTTTTTGGCGGGGTCGTACCCAGGCGTTTCTTTTTGGTGACGTTTAGTTGTATGTTGTAACACCTTTTCGGACCAAACCCTTCGAATCATGAGGAATTTCGGATTGCTGGCTTCGTTGGTCATAGTCGGTGTTATCATTGGCCATCTGGCGGGGTGTAGCAGCGAGGACGCAACCCCCGCTGTGGATTGTTCTGTTTCGGGTTTAGCCCTCAGCCTCAATTCGAAATCAAACCCAACGAGTTGCACATCACCTAACGGTTCAATATCAGTAACCGGCATTGGGGGCACCGGACCTTATCAGTACAAAATGGATAATGGGCCTTACCAAGATGGCTCCACGTTCAGTAATCTGGCAGCCGGCTCCTTTCAAATATCGATCAAGGACGCGAATGGTTGTGAAAATACAATCTCCGTTGAACTTTCGTCACCCGGTAATTTGGTAATTACCAGTGTGGTTGCGAATAACACCACGTGCGGAGGATCGTCCGGCAGTATTTCCGTATCGGCCACTGGCTCCACGGCACTGAACTACCGGATTAACAGCGGTGCGTTTGGCCCTGCGAGTACGTTCAATAATTTGACGCCCGGTAATTACACGATTACCGTGGCCGATGCCAATTCCTGTACGATTTCCACAACGGCCCGGGTGTTGTCAGGTGTCAGCTACGTTAACGATGTTCGGCCCGTGCTGCAGTCGAGCTGTGGGCTCAATAACTCCGGTTGCCACAGTTCCTCCACGGGTCGCGATCTGAATACCTACAACAGTGTGCGATTGCGCGCGGGCCAGATCAAAACGCGCATTGCGTTGCCGGAGAGCAACCCATCATTTATGCCAAAAGACGGTTCCCGGCTACCACAGTCTGAGATCGACCGGATTGCCTGCTGGGTGGATGATGGAGCTCCTAATAACTAAGGTATGAGGCTATTTTTTTTCGTGGCGGTAGTTTGCGCGAACACATTCACGGCTCAAGCCCAGATTTACGTAGCATCACAATCTTCCATCACGTTCTTTTCCGATGCCGCCATTGAAGACATCAAAGCGGAGAATCGCAAGGTTGAGAGCGCCCTCGATTTGGGTTCCGGGGTCATCGAATTTCGGATTACCATGAAAGACTTTGTTTTTAACAAATCCCTGATGCGGCAGCATTTTAATGAGAAGTATGTGCATTCCGAAAAGTATCCGCATGCCACCTTTCAAGGTAAGATAGAACGTGTGTCCACTGTGCCGGGCTCGTATACAACCACAGCTACCGGCAAGTTGGTTTTGCACGGGGTAACCCGCGATGTGACGGCCACGGGTACCGTTGACGTTCAGCCGGGGCAGGTGAGGATATTGTCCTCATTCATGATTCGCCTGGTGGATTATAACATTCCGCGACCGCAAGTACTTTGGCAAAACATCGCGGAGGAAGTTGAAGTTAAAGTTGACATAACCTATAAGCCACAATGAGAAATCTCTTCTGGATCTTCACCCTCATTTCTTTTTCTGCTCTTGCTCAAGATAGTCCCTTGTCGCTGCTGAAGGAGCCGAAACCAACGACCGAATATGCCGAGCAAACATTCAAAAGCACCCGACTGGTGACCGGCCAAACCGTGGAAACCAAAAGTGCCCGCGAGTTGGAGTTCATTTTCGCCCACCGGTTTGGCCCGGTGAACAGCGGAGCGTATGAGCTTTTTGGGCTCGATCAGGCCTTTGTTCGTTTGGGATTGGAGTATGGAATTACCGACCGCCTGGGGGTTGGCTTTGGCCGCAACTCCGTGGACAAAACCATGGATGCGTACCTGCGGTACAAACTGCTGCGGCAGAGCACCGGTGAGCGCAACATGCCGGTCACCATCACCGCATTTGGAAATGCCGCTATCCGTCTTTCGCCCCGAAGCGAAGATTCACCAACGCCCATTACCACGCAGGATCGCCTGTCCTATACCGTTCAGGCACTCATTGCCCGTAAGTTCAACGAAAAGCTGTCCCTGCAGCTCATGCCGTCCTGGGTCCATCGGAATACGGTCGACCAGGACGTTGAGCTTAATGACCAACTGGCCGTGGGCGTGGGCGGGCGCTACAAGATTACCGGCAGCGTGGCGCTCACCTCCGAGTACTATTACCGGTTGAATGTGCCGGAAGGAAATCCTTACTACAATTCATTTGGATTGGGTGTGGATATCGAAACCGGTGGGCACGTGTTCCAGCTGGTCATTTCCAATTCGCAGGGCCTCACCGAGCGCGCTTTTATTGCCGAAACTACCGGCCAATGGAGTGAGGGTGATCTGCACCTGGGTTTCAACGTCACCCGAACGTTTCAGTTCCGCAAAAAGAAGTAGTTGCTGCGAAGGGTGCTTCTGCTATTTTAGCGCTGTTTTTGCCCGGCTACGTTGCTACTCGCATCCATCATTCTGTATCTGCTGCTCACCGTCTGGGTGGGTTACAAGGCGTCTCAGCGGGTGAAAACTTCGGGGGATTTTATGCTGGCTGGCCGCAGTCTTCCGCTGGTGCTGAGTTCAGCGGCCCTGTTTGCCACCTGGTTCGGTTCGGAAACGGTATTTGGCGCTTCATCTGAATTTCTGAAAGACGGCCTCATCGGAGTGATTGAAGATCCTTTTGGTGCCGCGCTGTGCCTATTGTTGTTCGGGTTTTTTTATGCACGCAGGCTTTACCAGATGAATCTGCTCACGCTGGGTGATTTTTTTGAAGTTCGCTATGGCAAAAAAACGGAATTGATCGCAGGAGCTTTCCTGGTGCCCTCATATGTGGGCTACATAGCCGCACAATTGGTGGCCATGGGTCTCATCCTCAACGTTGTCACGGGGCTTGCCGTGTGGCAAGGTGTTTTGATCAGCACCGTGGTGGTCACCTTTTATACTGTCATCGGTGGAATGTGGGCGATCTCGATTACCGATTTTATCCAGAGTATCATCATCGTGGTCGGCCTGATTGTGCTGGCTGTCGTGATGAGCGATAAAGCCGGAGGATGGGATACCGTGATGGCGAGCGTTCCGGCTGACCGATTCCGGTTTTTCCCGGAAGGCACACCGTGGGGCATCATGACCTGGCTGGCCGCCTGGTCGGTGTTGGGGTTGGGTTCTATTCCCTCCCAGGATGTCTACCAGCGAGCCATGTCTTCCGGCAGCGCACGTACGGCAGAGTACTCCTGCTACATCGCGGCCGCGCTTTACCTGACCGTAGCACTGCTGCCGTTATTCATCAGCCTGTGTGCGCAACATTTGTATGCCAATCAATTAACCGGTGATGGACAGTTGGTTTTGCCACGTATGGTGTTGGAACACACCAATATCGTAGTGCAGATCTTGTTTTTTGGGTCACTCTTGTCGGCCATCATGAGTACAACCAGTAGCGCCATTCTGGCACCGGCCGCGATCTTTTCGGAGAACCTGGTTCGGCCGCTGCGCAGTAAGCCCTTTACCGACCGTGAAATGTTACTGCTGACGCGCGGTTCCATTCTGTTGTTCAGTGCGCTGGCAACCGGCATGGCCATGTGGCGCAGTAATATCTACGAACTCGTTGGCGAATCTTCCATTTTGAGCCTGGTGTCGCTTTTTGTGCCCTTAACGTTCGGCTTGTATTGGCGCAGGGCCAACAGCGCGGGTGCTATTCTGTCCATGATTTTTGGGTTGGCCACCTGGCTGATTTTCAAAAATCTGGATACCGAATGGCCACCCCTGGTACCCGCACTGGCGGTGAGCCTGATCGTTATGGTTCTATCCGGATATCTCGTTCGGACTAAAACCACCTAGGCAGGAATAATCCGCTTCGTTTTTTGTAGTCGTTGAATTCCGGGTAACGGGACAGGGATTTGTCTTTCTTCAACATGTTGGGCAAGAACAAGCCCAGCCAGATGAAGGCGAGAATGGCGAACGGAATCCAGTGAAACACGGTAAGCGCGAAACCTCCGTAGATCAACATTTCCCCCAGGTAGTTCGTGTTTCGGTTCCGTTGAAAAAAGCCAGAGGTGATGAGGCCGCTTTTCTGCTGCAGGGTGAAATACTTTTGGGCGTCACTGGCAAAATGAAGAAATACTCCGATGATATTCAGCGCGACAGCACCCGCCAGGGCCGGCAGGGGAGTGTTCCAGCCATTGGCGATCAGCAGAAACGGACCTACCCAATAGAGCAGCAAGAAAGAAAATACGAGGAAAGCATACGGCACACCGCACGGCTGTTCCCACTGGCGGTCGGGGAACAGGCGATCCTTCATCAACCAGAGCAGGCCGTAACTGCCGTGCAGGGCCAGGTAAATCCAGGCTTCGACAGAAAAATTCTGGTAGTACCACATCAGGGCCGCCACCACCAGTGCCGTGGCACCCTTATGTAGATTGATGGGATGCTTGAGCTTCAATCAATACTTGGTTACCGTAGGATCAATCTGATCGGCCCACGCCAATATGCCACCCTTGAGGTTATACAGGTTCGTAAAACCGTGGTTCTTTTCCAGCCAGTTGACCATCGTGCCGCTGCGGCCGCCACTGCGGCAGTGTATCACCACCTGTTTGTCGCGCGAGATTTTGTCTACATTAAAGGGGACTTGCCCCTGGGGTATCAGCTCGCCCTTCAGGTTGCAGATATCGTATTCGTGTGGTTCGCGCACGTCAATGAGTTGAAAATCGGCACCGGTATCCATCAGGTGCTTCAGCTCTTGTACCGTTACTTCCTTCATATCGCGAGGGGGTTTTGTTCCACAATACTCGTCATAATCGATCAATTTTGTCACTTGCTTTCGTGCCTGCCGGTTGGGAATAGGGAAGAGGTCAATCCGGTTGGTGCGGGAGTCGAAAATCAGCAACGTGTTGCTCAGGGGTTGTTCGAGCCGGGCCAGCACCTTTATGGCCTCGCTGGCCATGAGGCTGCCGATAATGCCGGTGAGCACGCCCAAGACACCAGCCGTTTCACAGTTCTGAACCACACCCGGTTTTGGCGGTTCGGGGAACAAGTCACGGTACGTGGTGCTGCCGTTTGAATTGAACACCGCCACCTGCCCCTCGTACTGAAACACGGAACCATACACACACGGCATATTCAGCAACGTGCAGGCATCGTTGATCAGGTAACGCGTGGCAAAGTTGTCCGTGCAGTCGATGACTAAATCATGACCCTGGAGAAATGGCAACGCGTTGGCTGACACCAGTTTTTCGCTGATTGCTTTGACTTCAACAGGGTTGATCGCGGAGATTTTGTGGGCGGCCGCCTTTGCTTTGTTCTGGCCAATGTTCGATTCATCGAAGAGCACCTGGCGCTGCAGATTGGAGAGCTGCACGGTGTCAAAATCGATAATCGTGAGCCGGCCAACCCCGGCCGCGGCCAGGTAGTGCAGCACCGGACTGCCCAAACCGCCAGCACCGACCACCGCAACCCTCGACTGCAGCAACCGCTGCTGGCCCTCGGGCCCGAAGCCCGGCAGCACCAGGTGGCGGCTGTAGCGCTCGCGGTGGGTTTGGTCACTCAACGACATGCTTGAAATATCTGTATTTTTTTGAGATTACTTCCTACCTTCACCGGTGATGACAAAACGCAAAAACATTTCGACCGGTGCCCCGTGGGAAAACATTGTGGGGTATTCGCGTGCGGTTCAGTTAGGCAACCTGCTGGAGGTTTCCGGCACCGTGGCCGTGGATGAGAAGGGTGTGCTGGTGGGCCGCGAAGATGCAGCCGCGCAAACGCGATTCATTCTGGAGAAAATCAGCAAGGTGCTGACGCAGGCCGGCTATTCGCTCGCTGATGTGGTGCGCACGCGCATGTTCGTCACCGACATTAGCCGGTGGGAAGAAATCGGGAAGGTGCATGGTGAGTTTTTCAACACCATAAAACCGGCCACGAGCATGGTGGAGGTCAGTGCACTCATTGATCCGGACTACCTGGTGGAAATTGAAGTGACGGCTGTGAAGGGGTGACGTGATAATGGACAGTTTGACTGCAGAGGCGCATGCACGATTGCAATTAGATTTATGGATTTCAGATGCACAATAATATCATTATGTTTTTATTCGCTATTTTCAAATAGTTGCTCGGTTGGTAATCGAAACGAGACCTCGGCTAGTTGCATTAGCGACCTTGCCAATCAAAACGCATCATCCTCAGAGGGTACTGCTTTTGTGTCTCAGTTAAATGACACAATAACTTCTTGGAAGAATAAGGTTGAGATTGATGGCCTTTTTGACTATAGAAAAGAGGATTATTTTGTTAGTGACAAAGTTTTGTTCAACTCAAATAAAACTCAGGGAATAGGTTTTCTTTTACTATTAAGAACATCTAATGAGTACTATGACCAAGTTAAGATAGTTACAGGAGAGAAAATACAAGATAAATGGCAGTTTTACTACATAGGAAACCCAACTCTACTTTTTGCAAAATGTGATAATTGTGAGGATGAGTTAGAGGCAATTGCAGAGGAAGAAATCGAGGAGCGAATGCTTATCAATGTATTGTCCTTGGGTTATTTGAAATCTGATTGTCAGATTGATGAATCGAGTTTTGAAAAGATTTGGGTGACAGAAGACAAGCGAATTGATCATAGGCACAAGTTCCTCAGTGAAACATACCCAGCCTATGACAGGTACTACATTAAGGAAAGAAATAGAGAGTAGTGTTTTTAGCCGCAGATGGACTTTGCGGAACAGAAAGTGCAATTCTAGTGACTGGCTGCCTCTTGCTAGCTAATCCTGCCAACTGCCAGCTTGCTTACCGTTTCGCCAATGGCCAGGGATGAGGTGGCCGCAGGAGACGGGGCGTTACACACATTGATTACATTCTTCCCTTCCAGAATCAAAAAGTCATCGACCAGTCCGCCATCGCGGTCGCAGGCCTGCGCCCGAACGCCTGCACCACCTTCGATCAAATCGGATTCCTGAATTTCGGGAATCAGTTTTTGCAGCGCTTTGGTAAACGCAGTTTTGCTGAATGACCGGTACATTTCGCCCAGGCCGGTGCGCCAGTATTTGGCCGCTACTTTTTGAAATCCCGGCCAGGCCAGCGTTTCGCCCAGCTCGCGCAGGTTGATGTTGGATTTCGTATAGCCCTCGCGGCTAAACGCAAGAACCGCATTGGGGCCGGCTTCTACGCCACCGCGGGCCATGCGGGTAAAATGGACGCCCAGAAAGGGAAAATTCGGGTCGGGCACCGGGTAAATCAGCGTGCGGACCAGATACTCTTTTTCAGGTCGCAACTTGTAGTACTCACCGCGGAACGGCACAATGCGCACGTTGAGCTGCGGAAAGGAAAGGGCTGCAATTTTGTCGGAGTAAAGTCCGGCACAGTTGATGAGCAAACGGGTGGCGAAGGTTCGGTCTGCTGTAACAACCTCCAGCGTGTTACCCGATTCTTGCAGACCCGTCACTTTTTGTCCGAGGAAGATCTCGCCACCTTGGGTCCGGATCAACTCGCCATACTTTTCGGCCACGCGTTTGTAGTCCACGATCCCGGTATACGGCACATGAATGCCGGCAAGTCCGGCCACGTAGGGCTCATAGGATTTTATTTCATCCGGAGTTATGCGCCTGATCTGATCCAGACCATTTTGCAGGCCGCGTTGATACAGGTTTTCCAGCAACGGCAGTTCGTGCTGTTCGGTAGCCACAATCACCTTCCCGCAAAGTTCGAAGGGCACGTGGTGTTCGCGGCAAAAAGCCAGGAGTAGTTCGTAACCGCGGATGCAGTTCCTGGCCTTCAGGCTGCCAGGTTTGTAGTAAACGCCTGAATGAATGACTCCGCTGTTATTGCCGGTTTGGTGGCGGGCCAGTTCGTTTTCTTTTTCAAGAACAGCCAGTTTGAGGCCGGGCTTTTCCTTTTGCAGTTGCAGTGCGGTGGCCAGTCCCACAATACCACCGCCAACTATGAGCGCATCGTACTTCACGTTTGAAATTTTCGAAAAATACTCGAAATATGAGATTCTTAATCGGCTTACCCGCCATTTTGAACATTCAAGTGGCCGCCCGATGTTGGATTTCAAGTGCTGGCATATGCCGGGATTCCTGAAGCTACAACAGAAAGAATAGGCAGATACACAAGAATATACCGCAAATCAGACTCGCATTTAATGCCATTTCAACCCTGTTCTTGAAAACGATGCCGAGTACGGCTGCTAAAAACAGGATGATTGGGAAAAATGACAGTTCGCGATAGACGTACCCGGTGAACATTTGTTGATTGTCAAACTTTACATTGATTACGGTCGAAAAAAGTTTAGTGTAGTCCAGCGTCACTACGGTACCTGCGGGGACATAGGTATCCGTGGACTTAAATTTCTTTCCGGACTCCGTGAAATGAACGTAGGTTGGGCTACTTTGGCGTTTCCTACCGGTGACGCGATTCCTATGAGATATCTCTGTCTTATAGCTGTGGTCAACTTTTTCGGTCGCAGTGCTGTGCGGGAGCAAGAAGTCGAGGCCAAACGCAGAGGAAAAGGTTAGGCCAACCCAGCATAGCCAGTGAAAGTACGGCAAATAGCGAATCATGAGTTCTGCCTTGGTGTAACGCGATCTGGTTGTGGTGCCTGACCGTGTGGCTCGATAGGCGGGGTCACGGTGGCGGACTGTCCGGATAACCAACGGTTCATGTACATACTGCTGCAGTAGAAAGTCATACTGCGTCCTTTTTTGAGGATCACTCAAGACCTCATAGGCTTCGTTGATTTCCTTGAAGATGCTTTCTGCGTGTGGATCTCGATTTCGGTCGGGGTGATACTGCATGGCGAGGCTACGAAATGCGCTCTTGATGTCTGCCTCCGATGCGGTAGTTGAAATTCCGAGGATGGCGTAGTAGTTTTTCATCTGGCCGAAGTCCAGTTTTTGGTCAACTAGGGATTAAGCCTTTCGCGCTTCCAGCTAGCTTCGGCTTCTCGCGTGTACACAATGCGGTCGTGCAAGCGACTCGCGCGGCCCTGCCAGAATTCGATGCGTACTGGCGTTAGTAAATAGCCGCCCCACGTGGCGGGGCGAGGTATGGGTTGTCCTTCAAATTTCTTCTCCAGTTCGCGAAAGCGTTGATCCAATTCTGCGCGGCTGGTTAGCGGTCGGCTTTGGGCCGAGGCCCAGGCGCCCAGTTGACTTGACCGCGGGCGGCTTTGGAAATACTCGTCCGATTGGCTGGCCGGCAGCGGGGCTATCGAACCCTCAATTCGCACCGAGCGAAATAGCTCCATCCACAAGAAGGTAATGGCTGCCTGCGGATTTTCTGCAAGCTCATCGCCTTTGCGGCTATTGTAATGGGTGTAAAACTGAAATCCCTGGTCGTCAAATCCTTTGAGCAACATAAAACGCCCGGAGGGTGCACCCTGGGGGCTGACGGTTGCGAGATGCATCGCGTTGGGCTCCGGCAGCTTGGCTTTCACTGCTTCGTGGAACCAGGTTTCAAACTGCTCAATGGGATTGCCCGCCATTCGACTTTCGTCAAGGCCATGGGTGAGGTACTCGTTTCGAAAATTGGCGACCAGTTGCCGAATCGACTTGCCGCGAAGGATGTTCATGAGGTCGAAGAAAATGAAATGACTGTTGTTCTCAAGCTAAGTTGTAGTTGAATTTTGTATACTTATGAGCCAAGAGAGTTTTTGATACAATTTTTCTCGATTTCTTTTTATAAAAATATAGCAAAAATGGTACATCATGCTCTTCGATGTGTTTTTTTAGTGACAATATGGTCCTGTCAGTCACCCCTCACTGAACGAGACTATATCGACTGGGTTGAAGATACTCGCAATGGTTTGCGGGTAGTTGAGGTTCGTGAACCCTGGGTTTTTGATATCCAATTCAAACCGAGGGAATACGACCGATTGAAAGGCGGGAATGAGTTGAATCATGACCAGCACAGCATGGAAATGGCCTTTTTTGAGCTTCAGATTAAGTCGACCGGGAATGGTGCTGATTGGTTAACCGATGGCCTCACCCATGCCGAGGTTCAACAACGCATGTATTTCTTTTCGTACCTATTTGAGCAGCATATTTTTCTGGAAGTTGATCACGTTCGGATTCCCTGTCGCGCATTTCACTTCGAGCGAGCTGCTTACCCCGGACTACCTCAAAGGTTCCATGTTGGTTTTGAAATCGGTATCGAACAAAAAAAAACTTACACGTTAATCGTTGATTCCGATTTTTTTTCGACCTTCCCTTTGCGCTTTCGGTTCTTGCCGAAGCGCCTACCTAGACTTAAAGGCAAATGAGTTTTATTAGGGGTTGGCAAAAACCGATTTCGTTTTTTTTAGCGCTGTTTTTGCTTTTGCAGCCCCTCAGCCCGACTGCTCTGTTCGCGCTGACATCCGGCCCGACACAGCCTGAAGTTCAATCTTTTCAACCTGTTGGGGCATCCGATTTGGTCGATTTGTTCTCGGGCGATTTCTCTTATAATATCCCGCTATTCGAATTGCCTGGTCCAAATGGAGGTTATCCGTTTAATCTTTCTTATCAGGCGGGCATTACCACCGATCAGGAAGCATCCTGGGTGGGTTTGGGTTGGAATTTACAGCCCGGGGCGATTAATCGGCAACTTCGAGGTCTGCCTGATGAGTTTGATGGTTCTGACCAGATTAGAACAAAGTCATCCATGGCACCCAATGTCACAGTTGGAGTAGGCACGGGAGTGGGGGTGGAGTTGTTTGGCGCAGACGGATTGAGTTTGAGGCTCGGACTTACCGCATATCAAAACAACTACCGGGGCGCAGGCTACAGCATTGATGGCTCGCTTGGGTTCTCAAAGGCATCGACATCCGGAATGACAAGTGGTATCGGTCTGAGTTTTAGTTTGGATTCCAGAGACGGTGTCACGTTAAGCCCAAATCTTAGTTTAGGCTCGAAAAATGTGAATTTTGGTCTTGGTATTGGGTACAATTCAAAAGAGGGCCTCACAGGTGTTTCGTTTGATGCGGGAATCGATAAGCGTTGGGCTGTTAAGAATAACAAAGGTGAGCCGCAACAGAATCGGTTTACAGCTGGAAGCAATACAAGCCTAAGTTTTACCCACCCGGGTTATACTCCCCAGATTACTACTCCAATGCATACGTCAAGCATATCCGCAACACTAAAAGCAGGTGGTGCGTGGTGGGGTGTTTTTGGCGCACCTTACATCACCGGATTTTATAGTGAGCAGCGACTGGCGACTGACAAAAAGTGGGTTCAGGCGCCAGCTTATGGGTATCTGCATTATCAAAAGAGCGAAGGAGTGTCTAATGCATTGATCGATGTGAATCGTGAAAAGGATGGAATTGTTACCTCCTTCTCGCCTAACCTTCCAATTCCTTCTCTGACGTATGACATTTTCTCGGTCACCGGTCAAGGAATATCGGGAATGTACAGGCCATTCCGAAGTGACTTCGGAGTGGCCCGGGATCAGGAAATGACTTCGGAGTCCAACGGAGGTTCTGGTGGTATTGACTTCGGCCCTGGGTTGATTCATGCGGGCGTTAAT
>ERZ1066128.344-NODE-344-length-19723-cov-14.140228_pt1 | contig 19723 bp, 20 predicted proteins | sample MGYA00382775_ERZ1066128 | MGnify/ENA primary metagenome ERZ1066128 (study PRJEB33369, sample SAMEA5778358) | biofilm metagenome | biome: Industrial cooling water; feature: Water cooling tower basin; material: Biofilm | place: United Arab Emirates | collected...
GAAAAAATTGAAGAGCTAAAGTTAGTCGTTTGGCCGGTAAATCAGGATGGCAGCAAGGTGAGTACGGCAAAAAAATGGAAGATGCTGCCGGCCAATACAAATACATGCCACACGCTGTGATTATACCGTACATGGCTACGGGCATAAAAAAGGGTACCCAGGGAATACGCCACTCCTCCAATGACCATCAGGGAAAACCCAAGCCCCGACATTTGCTCGTAAAGGGTTTTGAATGCCAGGGCCCCCACCCAGCCCATGGCGAGATAAAGCAACGTGGAAAGCCTATCGCGGCCGCCCAGGTGTACAGCCTTGACTACGGCTCCCACGAGCGCGCATCCCCACATGATGCCCAGGAAGGTCCACCCCATCCAGCCGCGCAACACCGTAAGGCAAAACGGAGTGTATGTGCCCGCGATGAGCAAATAGATCGCAATATGATCAACCTTCCGGAAGATTTTTTTGAGTGGCGTGCGGGTGACACTGTGATAAAGCGTGGAGGCGAAATACAAGAGCACCAGGGTCACGCCAAAAACGGTAAACCCAACTACGTGCCCCACCGTGCCACGCAACGCGCTGAATACGACAAGGAAGATAAGTGCTGCCACGGCCAACACCGCACCAATGCCGTGCGTAACGGCATTGGCTACTTCTTCTTGCTGCGTCTGCTCGCGACTCATATCAGGTGGCGGCCAAAATTTGGCGCTTCTCGCGGAAGAACAATACAAAAAGAATCAAAACAGCGCCCGCGATGTAAGCCGGCATGAGCCAAATCGGAGCCCAATTGTGGCCGGTGCCTACTATGTAGTTGTCGGCTGTTCGACCACTGAACCATGTGCCGATAAACATACCCAACCCGTAGGTAGCAAACGTGAAGAGGCCCTGGGCCGCGTTCTTGATTTTTTCACCGGCCTTTTTCTCGGTGTACATATAGCCGGTAACAAAAAAGAAGTCATAACAAATGCCATGAAGAATAATGCCGGCATACAACATCCACAGGTTGCCGGCTGTATCGCCCCAGGCAAAGCACAGGTAACGCAAGATCCAGGCTACCATACCCAGCACCAACATGTTCTTCACGCCAATGCGATTGAACAGCAAGGGAATAGCCAGAATAAAAACGGCTTCGCTTGCCTGACCCAGTATCATTTTGCCAGCCGCATTCTCTACGCCCAGTTCATTGAGGAAGACGTTGGCAAATCCATAATAGAACGAGAGCGGAATACAAACGAGAATCGCGGCAATAAAAAATATGAAGTAGGGCCGGTCGCGCAATAAGACCAGTGCATCGGTGCCCAGTGCCTGGCCGGCTGACATTTGCTGGCTGGCCTGCGGTGGCGTATGGGGCAAGCCAAAACTGATAACGCCCAGCAAAACGGAAATGCCCGCGGCAACATGAAACGTGGACGCTGTTTTTTCAAGGGCGAGAAATCCGATCGTGAGGCCAGCCCCAATCCAGCCGATGGTGCCGAAGACGCGTATCCACGGAAATTGTTTTCCCGGGTCATTCATTTGCCTAAACGCGATGCTGTTGCTCAGTGCGATGGTCGGCATATACAAAAGAGAATAAACGAGAATGACCCAGTAAAACGCGGTGGTGTTGGAAACCCACGTGGCGGCCAGCAACAAAACGCCACCCAATACATGCAACACGCCCATGATCCGTTGCGCAGCAAAGAACCGATCGGCCACCAGCCCCACGAAAAAAGGCGAAATCATGGTAGCAATCGCCAGTGCACCATAAGCAGCACCAATGTGTGTTCCGCTGGCGTTCAGGTGCTCGGTCATATAGGTGCCCATGGTTACATACCAGGCCCCCCAGATGAAATACTGGAGCAGCATCATGAGGGCGAGCTTGATAAACGTGATCGGTGTCATGACATTGACATATTCATTTGATCTAGCCAAAAAGTAAAATGATTAATTCGTCTCGGGTCAGGTTTCGGTGAGTTGCAATTTCGTTCAATATGGCAGCGAGCGTGCCGACTCGAAGCGGATGATGGTTGGGTATGGTAATATGGTGTTGCGTAGGCGAGTCCGTTGTCAGCCGTATGTGACTGCCTTTTTGGCGAGTTGGCGCGTAGCCAATTTTTCGTAATGATTTAATCAGTTCCGCGGATGAAAGATCGCGGGGTAACTTCATATTTTGATCAACTCCTCTTTCACAAAGTGAAGGCGGACGATGGCCGGATTTTGGCCTTCGTCAAAGTGTGCCAGAACCGCTTCCTTTATGTTTCCCTTCAATTCGTCCAGTGAGTCTGCTTCGGTAAAAATACCTTCCCCTAACGCCCTCGCCTCAAATCCGCCCTCCGGAGAATCGGTTACCAAAAAGATGATCTCATTTTGCATATGCGAATGTACCCATTTTTTGTAAAAGTGCTCGCCTAACGCTCCACCGGCCGGTATCGCGATTCGCGCAGGATCTTCTCTGCCGAAGGCTCGGCCATAATTTGCTGTAACGTGAGGGAAGGATTTTTTCGCGCATACTCCTTTACGATCTGCCAACCGATGTACGTAGCAATGCGCCCCGGACAATTAGCGCCTACTTCCAGTGTCTTCGGTCGCTCGCTGATGTATTTCTGTTTAGCCTGGTTGCTGGTGGAGAACAACACTTCATCATCCACTAACTTTTTCCAGATCAAATCCTGGTTGAACCAGGCGTCCTCGGTTTCGTTGGCCGAATAGCCGATGAAAACGCTGTCGGGTACGCACGGCATCATCTGTTTGGCGAAGTAGTAGGCCTTGCCGTACGCCATCATATCGGCCAGCACCGTACGGTCTTTCAGGTCGGTGCGGTTATACCGCGTATCGATGCCCATCAACAGCAAAGCCGAGGGCACCACAAAGTTTTTCTCATACCGCGCCAGCATGTACTCATACATGTTGGGCCGATACCGCGCACCTGCCCCCAAAAAATAATCCAACCCAACGATGATCAGGGTATCGCTAACCACGAGGTCGGCCTCGAAGCCGGAGATCACGGTTTGAATGCGCGGTACCTGCAGCTCGGGGTAGTAATACTTCAGATTGCGAAAGGCCTCGGTGAATTGTTGCCGGAGGTATTCTCCTTCGCCAAATACCCGTTTGGCCTCCAGCCGCAGCGAGTCAAATGCCGGATGGGTAAACCGGTTGTACAGGGCGTTAATAAAAACCGAATCGCTTGGGTAGGCCTCGCGGCTGAAAAAATAATCGCGCAGCGCCTCGTGGCGTGAAAAGAAGGCGACCAGTTCATCCTTACTGCGCAGGCGGGTAATGGAGTCTTCGAGATTTTCCATGGCCACCTCAACGGTAATGGAGCCGGTGTTCGGGATGTTGGCACAACGTTCTTCATAATCCGAACCACAACCCGCCAGCATCCAACTACCCACCACTATTAACCAAACCAATCGCATCATGCGCGCAAAGATGCAAACAAACGATTGAAGTTTTTTGGCGGCCTCGATCCTCAAATTTGTCGCGGCACGTGTGTACCTTGACGTAATGAAATACACCACCCTGGCCATACAGAAAGTAAAAAATATTGCGCTGGTAGCGCACGATAACAAAAAACATGACCTGCTGGAGTGGGCGCGGTGGAACAAAACCATTTTGCAAAGCCACAACATTTTTGCCACGGGCACTACGGGTAAGATGCTGGAAGAGGTTCTCGAAATGCGAATCGTTCGCTTTCAAAGCGGACCGCTGGGCGGTGACCAGCAGATTGGAGCGCACATTACCGAGGGCAAGATTGACTTTCTGATTTTTTTCTGGGACCCGCTGGAGCCCCAGCCGCACGACCCTGATGTAAAAGCGTTGCTCCGGATTGCACTGGTGTGGAATATTCCCACCGCCTGCAACCGCGCTACAGCCGATTTCATCATCAGCTCACAATTGATGGAGAAATCCTATAACCGGATTGTCCAAGACTTTTCAGCTTATCACAAAAGGAAAATCTCACCGTAAAAAAATCGAATAGCGGATTTGTACCGCTACATTCAATCGCGGTTGGCCAGCTACAAACTTGGTGGCCGCCAGGCTCAGGGCCGAGCGCTCCGTGGCCATCCAACCGAAAAACAGTTTGAGATACAAAAAATAGGTACTCTCCGACAACGAATACTGAAACGGAGCATCAATACCCAGCCATGCACGCGCCTCGGGCAACTCCATGATCACCGGCAACTGAACCGACACCAACTGCAGGCGATTCTCTTCATCGGTATCTTCCGGATCGGGCAGTCCGTCATTACCTCCCAGGCTGTTGATGGTGCCGGCCGAAAACTGAAAACGCGCTTCCGGATAAAACATGACGCCCGGGGTCAGCGGCACCGTCAGCACCATCCCGGGTTTGAAAAGCCACGTGCCCACTCCGCGCCCGGCCGTTGGGTTGCCGGTAGGGGCGGAGAGCGCAGCCACTACGGATACGCGTTCGACTCCTTGCTGTTGGGTTGACTTAAACGGAACCCACCAATACGCAAACTGGATGTCGCCAATACCGGTGGTGTTCTCGAGCCCGCCAAAATCAGCATTGATAATCGTGTGAATGAAGGGCACCTGCAGACTGAACAAGTGACGCTCGTTGGAGAGGCCATACGCATAGCCTGCGGCCAGGGTGTAAAAGCGATCCTGACCCACAAAGAGATAGGTGTTGGCACCGAACATCCACCGGCTGGCCATCAGGGCGGGATCGTACGGCACCACCTTCTCGGGAAAAACGCTCTGTGCCCGCACGAATGGTGCGGTGGTGAGCCAAAGAAAAACGAAAAAAAACCTGACCATTACCCGGTTTTGAATTTCAACGTAAGAAAGGTAAAAAATTGCGCCCGGTTTGCCCATCTTGCGTCCCTATTCCTTATGGTTCCGGTTAAACACATTGCTATTGCGGGCAACATCGGCTCGGGTAAAACCACGCTGGCCGAGAAGCTCGGCAAGCAGTATGGGTGGGTGCCGCTATTTGAATCGGTGGAGCACAACCCCTACCTGCGCGACTTCTACAGCGACATGACGCGCTGGGCTTTTCACCTGCAGATTTACTTTCTCAACAGTCGCTTTAATCAAATCCGGCAGATCCGCGAAAGCGGGAAAACCATCGTTCAGGACCGCACCATTTATGAAGATGCGCACATCTTTGCCGCTAATCTCCACCGCAGCGGCCACATCAACGACCGCGACTACCAAAGTTATCTCGACATCTACAACTCGATGATCCACTTTGTGCAGGCGCCCGATTTGTTGATTTACCTGCGGGCCGACATCCCCAAGCTCGTACACCAGATTGCCAAACGCAACCGCGACTTTGAATACAACATCAAGTTAGAGTACCTGAAAAACCTCAACGAGCATTACGAAAACTGGATCAGCAGTTACCAACACGGCAAGTTGTTGGTGGTGGATGTGAACAACCTGGATTTTGTCGAGCGCGTGGAGGATTTCTCGTTTATTGTGAGCAAGATTGAATTGGAGCTGAACAGCTTGTTTTCCTGAATTTTGTATTCGGCCCTGATGGTGTATTTTAGGGCTTTGTTACCATGCAAATCCTGAACTCTATTCTCACCTGGGTCATGAAGAAGCGGATCCACCAGATTGAGCTTTTCAAAAAGTACCCCCATGATGTTCAGGATGAGTTGCTCAAGCGCCTGATTCAAACCGCGCGCTACACGGAGTTTGGCCAGCGCTACGCGTTTGACGATATGGTGAACTACGAGGATTTCAGACGAAGAATACCCGTGAGTTCCTACGAGGCCTTTTATCCGTACATCGAGCGGATGATGAAGGGCGAGCAGAACGTATTGTGGCCCACGGAAATCCGGCAGTTTGCCAAATCGAGCGGCACGACCAACGCCCGCAGTAAGTTCATCCCGGTATCGCCCGAGGCGCTTGACGAGTGCCACTTCAAGGGCGGCAAAGACCTGCTTTCCATTTACATCAATGCCTTCCCGGATACACAAATCTTTTCCGGCAAGTGCCTGGCCGTGGGCGGCAGCCACCAGGTAAACGAACTCGATCCGGGTTCGCAATCCTATTATGGTGATGTGTCGGCCGTGATCATGCAAAACCTGCCCGTATGGGCGCAGTTCATTCGCACCCCCAGCCTGGACGTGGCGCTGATGAACAACTGGGAAGAAAAAATTGAAAAACTCGCGCGCGATACTGCGCGGGTCAATGTGACCCATATTGCCGGTGTACCCACCTGGACGGTTCTGTTGCTTCAGCGCATACTCGAACTGGAGAAAAAAGACAGCATCCTGGAGGTGTGGCCAGACCTGGAAGTTTTCTTCCACGGTGCCGTGGCCTTCGGGCCTTACCGCTCACTGTTTCGGTCGCTGATTCCCAGCGATAAGATGCACTATTGGGAGACCTACAATGCCAGCGAAGGATTTTTCGGTATTCAGGATGAGGCACACTCGGAAGACCTGCTGCTGATGCTGGACTACGGCATCTTTTATGAGTTCATCCCACTGGAGGAGATCGATAAAGAATTTCCGGAAGCCGTTAGCCTGGCCGAAGTGGAGCTGGGCAAGAATTACGCCATGGTAATTACCACCAACGCAGGCTTGTGGCGCTACAACCTGGGCGATACCGTCCGGTTCACCTCCGTTTCGCCCTACCGCATACGCATCAGCGGGCGCACCAAACATTTCATCAATGCCTTTGGCGAAGAGGTGGTGGTGGAGAACGCAGAAGCCGCCATTACCAAGGCCTGCGAGGCCACCGGAGCACTTATCGAAAACTTCACGGCTGCCCCTATTTATCTTGAAAAATCAAAACGCGGTGGCCACGAGTGGATCATTGAATTTCGGAAGAACCCGGGCGACCTGGAGCGATTTAAGCAGGAGTTGGACAAAACCCTGCGCGCCATCAATTCCGACTATGATGCCAAGCGTATGCATGATCTGGCGCTGATCGCGCCTACCATTCACCCAGTGGCGGAAGGCACGTTCTACAACTGGATGAAGAAGCGAGGCAAGCTGGGCGGGCAAAACAAAGTGCCGCGGCTCAGCAACTCACGCGAATATGTGGATGACATTTTGCAAATGGTGGCCGTGAATTCCTGACCCGTGTGGCGGTATTGGCTTATCGGTTTTGTGGTGTTGTGTCTTTTGGCGTGGGCTGCCATGGGTTTACTTTTTTATCTGGCTGCCAAGGCAAACCAGGAAGACCTCGATCGGCACCGGGCATTTGAAGACCTGTTTTATCTCCCCAATGAGCTTCGGCCCCGCCCATTATTGACGCAGCCAGCAGCCGTTGAATCCGGCCGCGTGGATGTGCTGCCCATCACGCGCGACAGCGTTGAATTCTGGGTTGAGCGACAAATGTTTGACGATGGGTTTGGCTACCGACTTTGGGCTACGCAGCCGAGCGGGCAGGCTGTTTGGAAACAGGATTTTTTCCGCACCTACTGGAAGGAGGGTGTGGATAAACGCGCACAAACCATATTTGTGACCGATCTCTATTTCAAAGACAACGCAGTGTTTGTTAAATGGGAGACGGGTTCTATGATCGCCTTTGATATCAATACCGGGCAGGCTTTGAAGCCGTAGTCAACCGGAATCCATCAGGCTTTCAATTTCCAGATTTCAGTATGCTTTCCGACAAGCCCGTGAAGAGTTCACAAGGCGAATGGAGCGTGAGAAAAAGTTTGGGTTATATCCAGCGTAAACGCTGGCTAATCGATAACGATTCGCACCGATTCCTGCAAAAGTCCTTTACTAACGCGAAGAATATAGATGCCAGAAGCAATATTTTCTGGTTGCACTCGGGTGATGCTGCCAACCCTCTCTACTCGTGCCGGAATTTCACGGCCCATGATGTCGTAGATCCGCACATTTTCAGGCTGTAGCTCAAGGCCCGTAGCGATGTTAAACACGCCACTGGAAGGATTGGGATATACTTTAATAAATTCAAACGCGCTCATTTCCACTCTTCGAACTTGTGAGAAACTGAACTGCCCGTCAAAATCAGTTTGCTTTAGCCGATAGTATGAAACTCCCGGATAAGGAAAGTCATCGGTGGTTTGATAATCGGTGCGGACCGATTTTGTTCCTGCGCCCTGGACTATTCTGACCTCCTCCCACTGCTCAGCATCCCGTGAACGCTCAACGGTGAAGAAATCATTGTTCAACTCGGAAGCCGTACTCCAGTCAAGCTGAATTTCAGATTCACGAGGTCGTGCGGTAAAGGAGATAAGTTCGATCGGTAACGGATTACTCAAATTGGTGTTGCCCAGTGTAAACCGGTCACCGTTTTGAAGGTTCACATCAATAAAGGTGACAATGTTGCCTGAGAATGTCCCGCCTCCAATTGGGGTGACATCATTGTCGGCAAATCCATCGCCATCACGATCTATGAGCAGGCGCAGATTGGGGCCGAGGGGTGATCCGCCCAACCCACTGACATCAAATGACACGGCCACCGGCCCCACATCACCCGTTTCACTCACGCGCCAAATTCGGGAAAGGCGTTCCTGTATGATTATGCCATCTACATCCCCCACACTGCCAACTAAAAGTCCATTGTTGTGCCCCCAAAGGAGAAACTCATTACTTGACAGAGACGTTGGGCTTTGAACTCGGATGCCCACGATGCCACTACCCCGCGCATTCAGGTGGTTGGAGTTGTCAGCCGCCTGGCCTACACCTGCCACGTCAAAATCAAAATTGCCATTGCCCGGGTCATCCATCGTATACAAATCATTCGCTGCGATAGCCAATCCGTATTTGGCGGCAACGTAATTGTTTATAATGATTCGTTGCGCATTATTGATTGTTGATGAATACACAAAGAATTCGTGCAAAAAGCCCCTCAACCCCCCATTTGCCGTGGTGGCATGGCGGCCAATCCGTGGAATGGGTGGTGTCAGGTCTCCATCGGTATCCGCAATCGTATTTTGCAGTATCCCGTTGTAAAACAGACCATAGGTCACCCCTCGTCTCCGTTCCATTTCAATCCACTTCATGTTAGTATTAATGCTGGTCGATGACAAAACTCCCCCCAAGCCTCCGCCCCCATCAGTGCGTTTTTGAAATCCGTAGAAACTGCCCGTTATTGGTTTTAATGAAACGAGAGGGTTTGTTGCGGTGGTACGGTCAAGTATGAAGTGACCGCTACCATCCGTGAGGGCTCCAAGACCCGTTTGGGTATCCCTAAACACCACGAAATAGGAAAAGCCGCCCGCTCCTGAGATGCCGAGACTGGGCGGGTCAATAAACAAGTCGCCCGTAAACTCTAATGCCGGAAGCCCGTTATCTTGTCCTGTCCGAAAAATCGGTCTGTTCGCCAATGTATTCTGAAGGGCATTGTTCCCATTGCCTGATTGATCATTCCATTGGCGTACAGCACTCAGATTCGTTGCCGGGGTGGTGCCGGCATCCGTAAATGTACCCCTGTCTGCCCGTAGCCATATTCTATTGTTTTGCGAGACTCCAACTCCGCCAGGTCCAGTATTTCCTGTTGTAGGGGTGCCCGATCCGGCAACCGGAAATCCGGAGCATCCTGGACCGGTACAAGTAATGGTGAATGTCGAGCAGATTTGATTGACAGACGCTCCATTGGTATACGTGATCTGACTGCCGGCTCCGTTTAGCAAGTTGGTTACGCCTGTCCCGCATAGGGTAGCATCGGTAAAGTCGATCAGCAGGTCGTCTGCAGAAGTGGACGTTGTATTGATGATGGTAACACTGTTGCCCGTCAAGGCGAGATCATCCAACATAGTAAAGGTGGACGTAGCATCGGCCTGAAGATAGCCTACGTTTACCAAAGTGGACCCAAGAGTAAACGTTCCACCGGCCAATACGCGAGTGAATCCCTCTATCATCATCTCGATGCCGGTGATGGTGAGTGTTCCGGAAATCGAAATGTCGCCCGTGTGGTAAAACATATCAATGTTAGACGAAGTGAAGGCGCCTACATTCGAGTATGGCAGATCATCCGGGGCAACCCCGCATGATTTGTTATCGTTGGTTGCATTAACGGTAATGGTGTGACCACTTAGAATCACCACGCGATCGTGACGTCTGGGCCACACGCCCGCGGCCAAGGGGCCTCCTGTTCCATCTGAATTTGTTGTCCAGGAGGTGTTACTGTCCCATGCACCTCCAGAAGTAGCATTGCGGGAATAGTACGTTACTACTCCAAATGCAGCCCCAAAGAAGTTACAGGGAACATCAGCAGGAAAATCTGGAAAGCCATTCACCGAATCGTCTGCTCCTGTATCCTGGGTCGTCCACGAAGTAGCCGTGGCAATGGCGGTAGTACAATTGGCAATAGTGGATGTACAGTTAATGCTTCCGGTATACACCATCACATCTTCGTCTCCTGTTATGGAGATAGCGTTGGTTCCTGCCGTTAATCCGGTATTCGTGATAGATCCATTTGCAAAGGTATCATTGGCAATAGCCGAAAGAAAAGTTGTCGGGGTGCTGGCGTCTGTTCCGATGAACATGTAAAGGACTTCATTGCCTGGATCCAGGGCAATAGTGCCGGCACTAATGGTTCCAACAGTAGTGGCCGGGGTTGTCGCACTATTGGTTACCGTTATAACCGTTCCCGCGAAAATCACATTCCCGGTATTGTTATTCCACGTCATGGATCCTTCCCCGGCATTGAATGCACCACCGCCACCTATGGGTGAACCGTTCCATTCATTGTCGTTGAATCTGATATTGGTTGCATTCGCCAGATCGACAAGCGTTACAAATGAAAATCCGTCATTGCCATCGGCATTAAAGCCAACGAACATCACCTGACCGGCAGTCTGAGCCAAGCCTACCGAGGGAACTACGAACAAGAAGACAAATGCAAGACGTTTAAGCACTTTTCGAAGGATGTTGTTGGTAAACCAACAACAAAGGTAATCTTTCCGAATCAATCTTTTGTTTGAAATCGCAGTGTTCGTCAATGCTAACAGTCGTTTGGCACTCGTATCATTTCACTGTCATTTCAGTCGTCTTCCATCAGGTTATTCGCCCTGTGGAAGAATAATGGGCACAAAAATTTTTAGGTGACCCTACATCAATCGTACACAGCCATCAACAGGGTTTGTCACGATTGCAAGTTACCAGCTACTTGTACCGCTTCCCCTTCTTCACCACCATCTTCACATCTTGCAGCAGCGCCATGTGCCGGAGCACATCGCCCTTCACGGCTATGATGTCGGCATACTTGCCTTCGGCTATGGTGCCGTAGTCTTTTTCTACGCCCATCATCACCGCTGGCCAGTAGGTGGCCGCGCGGATGGTGTACATCGGGTCGAGGCCGAATTTGTTCACCCACACATCGAGTTCGTTCCACGTGCTCTGACTGTGGAACTTCATGGGGATACCGCTGTCGGTACCGATGAGCAATACCACGCCAGCCTCTTTGAGTTGTTTGATCTTTTTCTCAAGCGTGGGTTTGCGGATCGGGTTGAGACCGAAATAATTTAAGCGGCCCGGGTACTTCAGTGATTGTTTAATATCCTGAATGATGGAATCCGGCAGGCCCAGGTGCCAACTGGTGTTATCGAGGGCTTCGGGGTTGTCGCGTACGTACTCGTAGTTGAACAGGCCTTCTACCGTGGGTGTCCAGAACAATGGGCCAAGGCTCATCTTAGCGGTCCGCTCTTTGATCATAGCAATAATGTCCTCCGGGTACTCAGGAGCGGCTGCGAGCCCGGTGTGTTCAAAATTATCCACGCCCGCTTTCATGCCTCTGCGGATTTCATCGGGCCGGTGCGAGTGCGCCACTACTTTCAGTTTGTTTTTGTGTGCTTCATCTACAACGGCCATGTATTCGGCTTCCGTCATTTCATCCTGGTCGATGAGCTTGATGCAGTCCACCCCGGCTTTGGCCAGTTGTTTTACTTTTTTTCGGGCATCTTCCGGGCCCTTCACACCCCAGCGAAATTCCTGCGTGCCCGGATACGGCTCGTGCTGGATAAAAGGACCACTCATGTACATGGTAGGCCCGGGAATTTCACCTTTGTTGATTCGGTCGCGCACGGAAAGGCTTGCCTCCAGTGAGCCGCCCAGATCGCGCGCACTGGTAACGCCTGCCAGCAAGAGTTGGTGCGCAGACGAAGGCATGATGACATCTTTCTGCAACTTCATGTACTTTTTGTCCCAGTGTGCGTAATCACTGTGACCGTTAATCATCAGGTGCACGTGCATGTCCCACAGGCCGGGCATCACGCTCATCCCTTCGGTAGAAATGATTTCTGCGCTTTTTGGAATCTCGATATTGCCCACCGTGCCGATGGCTTTGATGCGCTCGCCTTCAATGATGATCACCGAGTTGGCCAGCGGCTTACCGCCATAACCATCGATGAGCGTGCCCCCCACCAGGGCTTTGGTTTGGGCGTGTGAAAAAAGCGGAAATGCAATGATCAGGGCAAACAAGGCTCTCATGGGGATTTAGGTTTGAGGAAATGTAATCATCGGACTGGTTGAAATGACGGGAATTGTGTTGAGCGGAGATTTGCACTCTTGCGAATAGTTGGTCGCGAGCGCGAAAAATTCAGCCATTTGGGCCCAAAAAAACTGATCTAAAAAATAATCGAATTTCATTCTATATTTATTGTTTATCAATAAATTATAATTGATATTTGTGCCGTCAACGGAGAAAAACTGAAATCAACACATGAAAACAAAAACCGAAACGATTCTGAAATTTATGCATGTGCTGGCCTGGATCGCCTTTATTGGCCTGGCCATCGAAACGGGCGCTATTCTGATTTCATATGGCGTGAGCTGGTTTCACCCCATCGCGGCCAGCGACTTGTACCGCGGCATGAACCTGTATGACGTAAGCCAGTACGACTTCTGGCTTTACACACAGATGGTCTCGTATGTAGTGGCCCTGTTGGTGGTCAAAGCTTACGCGGCTTATCTGGTGATCAAGATTATGATGAAGGTCAAGCTACAAAGTCCGTTTACCCTGGAGATCACGAGCCGACTGGAGACCATTGCCTACGTGCTGCTGGGAGGCGTTGTGATTTCCCTCATCAGCCAGGTGCAGGCCGACTGGTTGCAAAAGCATGTGCGTGATTTTAACCTGGGCTGGATCGGTGAGAACGCGGGCGAATTCCTGCTGGTAGCAGGGCTTGTGTTTATCATTTCACAAGTGTTCAAGCGGGGCGTGGAACTGCAGGCGGAGAACGAATTAACCGTGTAGCGCTATGCCTATTGTTGTCAACGTAGATGTAATGATGGCCAGGCGCAAGATGTCGCTCAACGAGTTGTCGCAAAAAGTGGACATCACGCTGGCCAACCTTTCCATTCTCAAAACCGGTAAAGCGAAAGCCGTGCGCTTCAGTACGCTCGAAGCCATTTGCAAAGCACTCGACTGCCAGCCGGGTGATTTGCTGGAATACAAGAAGGACTAGTTGAAAATCGAGTTACTTACGCCCCAACACCCAGCCAATCACGCCACCGGTAAAGCCCATCATAACCGTAATCACAATCGGGTCTACCAGTGATGAGGTCAGATTCGAAATGTTGGTGGTGCCATACATGTTCAAACTAAAGCCAAGCGACATGATCAAGCCGATGATGGCCCCGGCCTTCAGGCCTCCTCCAAATGTGGTGATGTTGGCCCAGGTGCCGAAAATGTACACAAGCAGGTAAGACATCATCACGTTGCCGGCAATAAGTGCCCACCATTGCATGTCGTCATCGGTGCGCATAACGCCAGTAGCCGTGCCGGCATTGGCCGAATAGAAATCCATGAGTAACACGCCATAGAGCAGGAAGCCCAGCATGAAATACACAACGAAGCCAGCGAGCGTGGCCATAATGCGGTTTTTGGCAGTCATAAGTTGGGGGGTTAGGTTTGAGGAAGTGAAGGTACGGAAACGCGAGAGATCTCTATGACGCGAGCTGCGCCACCCGTTCAATGAACGCTTGATATTCTATTCTCCAGTCAATGGCGAAAAGAAGCTTTTCATTTTCGCACCGTACACTACCTTTAAGCCTCGTTACCTTCATGCGCCAGATCCTCTTTTTCCTGCTTGTGCCGCTAACGGGCATCTCCCAGACACTCGAGCTGGAAAATCTTGAACGGCAATTACAAAAATCCGACAAAACAACCGCCCGGGTTGAACTTCTGAATACCCTCTCCAACCGTTATCTGGCCTACAAACCAGAGCGAGCTAAGGAATACGCAGAGCAAGCGTTGGCTCTCTCAAGGGAACTACACGATATCCCGGGGGAAATTCTGGCTCTCAACCGATTGGGTGAATATGAGTTTCGCCAGAGCAATTATGCAAGGGCCGTTGAGTTTTCAACCCAATCGCTGAAACTGGCTCAGCAGCAGCACGACTCGTCTGCCATGGCAAACGCTTACCGCGTGCTGGGCAATACCAACACATTCGGGTTTAAACAATTCGACAAAGCGCTGGACTACCAATTAAAAGCACTCGCGATCTACGAGAGGAGGCGCGACTTGCGCAGCATGGCCTCGCTGTATGGAAACATCACCTGGATTTACGGACAAACCGACCAGCATCTACCGGAAGCCCACAAAATGGCAAGGCGAGGCGCAAAACTCGCTGACTCGCTTCACCATGATCAGTTACTCAGTTACAACTACAATTCGCTGGGGCTCATTTTCAGGCAGGAAAAAAAGTATGACAGCGCCTTGTACTACCTGGACCGTTCGAACGCTTTGGCCCAGAAGGCCAGCGACCGTGCCGTCATATCCTACAACAAATGCCTGATGGGTGATATTTACCTGCGGATTGGTGAGGTGAATAAAGCACGAATGATTTTTTTAGAAGCTGAGCTTGAAAGTCATCAACTGAACTTGCGAGAGGTGCGAAAAGATGCGTATCGCGGGCTGGCTGAGAGTTATCACCGTCTGGGTGACTACCCGAGAGCCTACAGCTACGAAATCCGCTACGCTCGACTGAAAGATTCTCTGGTAAACTGGGAAATCACACAAAAAGCGCTGATGATGGAATTTGAATTGGACGAACAGAGACGTCAAATCAAAATGGCCGAGCTTGAAGCCGCTACAAAACAGGCGGTGAGGGAAAAAAACGTCTACCTGCTGCTCATCGGCATCGTGGCCGTTTCATCCCTCGTCATCATTACCCTGATCATACGCAACAACCGCCAACGAAGAAAAACCAACGAATTACTTCAACAAAAAAATGCGGAGCTGGCTCAAGCTAACGGTATCAAAGACAAACTTTTTTCGATTATCGGGCATGATCTGCGCAGCCCGCTGGTAAGCTTGAAGGGTCTGCTTGGCATGGCCGTACGTAACGAAGTAAGTGAAAACGAATTCAAGCAGTTTGCGCCTCAACTTAATCAGCATGTGATTGGCGTAAACGAGACTTTAGAAAATCTGCTACAGTGGTCGAACTCCCAAATGAACGGATGGCAACACCACCCCGAGAAGTTGCCGCTGAAAAAAACCGTAACGCTCGTGCTCCAACTGTTTCATGAAACCGCGCATACCAAGAATATTGAACTTCAGACCGAAGGGGCCGATGTGAATGCCGTAGCCGATCGCAACGAGGCCGAACTCATCCTTCGCAACCTCGTACACAATGCAATAAAATTTACGCCCGATGGCGGGCGTGTTTCTGTTTCGACCGCGCGGGAAGGCCGCTTCGCAGTGGTGCGCGTGAGCGACACGGGCGTTGGCATTCCCAAGGATCAAATCCATTCCTTATTTGTTCGACACGATATTCGCACTACCCGGGGAACGCGCGGGGAGCGCGGCACAGGCCTCGGTCTTTCGCTTTGTTATGAAATGACCGCACGCAACAATGGCGAACTGAGCGTGGCGAGCGAAGAGGGGCGTGGCAGCACGTTTATCTTGCGCCTGCCCTTGGATGAATAGTTTTGTTCTGAAACCAGTCGGTTTTATCTTTAGTTGATTTCCCGCCTGCAGCGTGACGCCTGAAAACACAACGTATCTCCGCGCAACGGTATGGCCGCTTTCTTGTCGAGGATGCCATCGAGCCGGAGATTGGCCAGCGATGGACCTTGCTGGGTTACGGTAACCAACATCACGTGGTCAAACGCCATGTCGCTGTTCGGATCTTGTCCGCCACCAGTCGTGGCCACCATAATGTAATCGCGCTCGTGGCGCTCGGTGTAGCTGTATTTGTGCAGGTGCCCGTTCAGCACGGTATAGTGGCGTTTGGCCAGTGCCGCTTCGATGCGATCCAGGTTGCCGCTTCCTTCACGCTGCCATACGGGTTTGTGCATGAGCACAAAGGTCCAGCGCACGTCCGGATGTTCGGCAATTACCTTTTCGAAGTACGCACTCTGCGCGTCACTGATCTGCCCGGTTACCCGCTCGGGCATTTTGAAATAGTCGGTTTGTTCGGCCTCCGCGCGCCTGCCGCTGTCGATTAACGCGATGGCTTTTCTGCGGGCGTGGTAGATCTCCCACATGCGGGATTCCTCAAAATCTTCGGAGTCAAGCATCAGAAACAACACGTTTTGGTAGACAAAATGATAATACCGCTTGCCGTAGCGCTGTTCCCAAAACTGGCGCATCACCGGGTTGGTGAGATCGTGATTGCCGCCCAAATGAAAAAGGGGAGCGGTGGCTTTCCCAACCCGTTTGTCAAAAAAATCATACTCGCGCTTCAGTTGAGCGGTGTCCTCCGTTCCGCCTTCCACCAGATCGCCAATGCTAAGGATGAATTCGGGGCGTAGGAGGTTGAGTTGCTCCACCGCTACTTCCAGCACACCGGCACGTTCACCGCTGTTGAGATCGCCTATGACGGCAAAGGTGAATTGATCGGTCGGCTCGCCCGAAGGCTCGTACGTCCAGGGCTTGTGGTCTGTTGTCAGTTGGTGTGAAAATGGCTTTTGCTGTTGCGTGCACGCGGTGATCAGCGCCACTGCAAAACACAATGTCAAAGTCCTCATAACTTCCGTTTGAGCAATCATGCCGCGGTCAACGCAAGGCCGAGTCTACCGGACTGCGGTCACCCGTCATTTCCCAGTGGCCAAGCGATATCGGGATGCAACCCACCGCATTGAGCTGATCAAAAAACTCCTTCACGCGAAAGGGTTGCTGCTGCATTTCTTTCATGCGGGCAAATTCGGCCAGCGTGTTTTCCAGCAAATACTTGCCGGTAATGTAACTGGTGCCATAGCCCGGCTGCCGTAAATACAAGTGCTGTTCAAAAATCAAAAGTTCTTTCTCCACTTTCATCCAACCGCGTGGTGTGTAATCGGCATGAATTTTTCCCGCCTGCTCCATCGTCATCTCGTTGGCGTGGGCATATAACGAACCCAGGCCACGCGCTGCCCGCTGAGCAACCATGATATATACAATTTCGCGCACGCGCGGATCATCATTGTATAAGCCGGCCTGCATGAACATTTCCTCCACCGCGGTCGCTGTACCTTCGTTGCGCGAATCGAAAATGTTGTAAAGCAACGGCTCGCGCCTGATTTCACTGGCGTGCGACTCAATATCCATGCGGGCGAGTTCAAACCAATGGTAGAAGTGCGAATACAGCGGGCGCGGGTCGTGGTGCATGCCGATGACAAAAAAGTTACGTTTATCGGCCGGTACAAAGCCACCGAGATGAGCGCGCAAAGCCGGCTCGAAATAATCTTTCACCGTTACGATTTCGTCCTTTTCCAAAAAAGTAAGCAAACTCTTCGCGGAGCGCTCCGCCAGCGCAGCAAAGGCTTCGGGGGTATCGGCCGGTTTTAACTCGGGTAAATGGCGGTTGTTATGTTCCTCCAGTTTCAGGCCGTTCCACGCGCGGGCCAACTCACGCTTCAGCAATAAAACTTCATCCTCCCAGGTGAGCGGCACGAGGTGCACATTCTTCTGGTACCAGGTGTAGTTTTCTTTTCCGATTCCGGAGGGGCCGGTCTTTGAGGTTGACTGCTGCTCCAACCACGTGGCCAAATCATCGGTAGATTGAATGGCTTCTTTAATCACCGCCACAAGGTCAGCCTGATCGCTGATGCCCGGCAAGGAGAGCAGGCCTTCCAGATCGCGGCTTTGTGTTTTGATGTCGCGTATGCCGGCAATCCACAAGTCTTTGGCATTGCCCGTGAGGTTCACTTTGGCCTGTTCATTCAACGGTGCAATGGCGCGCAACTGATTCAGCAACTTTTCTTTGTTCTCGGTTGATAGCGGAAATGGATATCTCCACAGGTCGATGATGGCGGCATGGGCTGGGCCTTCATGGGCGGGCACATCGCTTCGATCCATCCAAAGCGTTTTATAAAAAGCCGGGTCGCGCTCCCAGGGGCGCATGACGCGATGGTCAAAATCAAGACCATTCATTTCGGCACGCACAATGTGCCAATCCACCTGGTGAGATACCGGCCAGCCGGTGGTATCGAAGTTATTCAGGCGCTGCTGCCAGGATTTGAGCGCCTCGTGTTGCTTCTTCATGGCAGCCGTGGAGTAGTCCGGCACACCGTTCTTGAGCTCCGGCTGCTGAAACACGCGCCATTCTTTGAACAACTTGACGAGGTCTTCATAGCGTGTCGACTTTGGTATTTCAGCTTGTTGCACAGGCGTATTGCATTGTGCCAGCAATAGCAAAAGAATTAGTCCAAGTGTGGCGTTACGGGTTTTCATGGGTAGAGGCTTAAACCTTGTTGGCGGTTTGTGGTTAGATGGTCAAAGGTAATGATATGAACAAAACCAAACTGACCGTTAACAGCAACGGTTCCGTAAAAGTGGAAGGAGATTTTGAGATTGTCGATATGCAAGGCAACGTCTACGGTTTACAGGGCCGCACCGTGGTGTCCCTTTGCCGCTGCGGGCACTCGGCCAACAAGCCCTTTTGCGATGGGGCTCATAAAGGCAAGTTTGAGCATGAGGCAACCGCTTTCGAGCTGCCGCCCCGCAAAGTGTAGCGGCCTACACCCGTAAGCAACCCCGAAAACCCCTGGCGGCATAGTATGACTGCGCCCCGTTGTGATACACAAATACCTGGCCGTAGCGATAATCGCCAAAAAGAGCCCCGCCCAGTTTTCGGATTGCTGCGGGCGTTTCTATCCAACTGGATGTTTTTTCATCACAGGGGCTCAGTGACTGCAAGTACCGATACTGCTCTTCCGTAAGAAGTTGAATGCCCATCGCGCTGGCCATGTCTACAGCACTCGTCTTGGGCTGATGTTCCTTTCGCGACTCAAGCCCCGCGCGGTCGTAACATACGCTTCTGCGCCCGGCTGGGCTCTCCGCGGAGCAATCGAAAAAAATATACGCACCCGTCTTTTTATCCAGTCCAACAACATCCGGTTCACCACCGGTTTTTTCCATTTCATTCAACGACCAACAGGCCGCGGGTGATTTCTCCAGCCGTGCCTGAACCTTGGCCCACGTGATGCCGACATGACGATGCTGGTTCTGCTCAAACCGGGTTTGCAGGGTACGAAGCATCTCGAGCATTTGTGCGGATCTTAATCGTTTTTTCAAAGCGTTGATGTTGGGTTCATTTTACTATCGCGAAATTAGGGATTTTGTCAGCGTTCCGGAAAAGCCCAAATGCGTGCGCGTTTATGGTCAGCTGGTAAGACCTTGTTAGCTCGTTGTAAAAATTCCTTAGGTTTGTTCTACCCAAAAATCTGGATATGGCTAAGCGTTTGGTAAAAGGCGAAAAAAAGTTGTTTGGTGTTTGCAGCGGGCTCGCCAACTACTTTGACATGGATCCCACGGTCATGCGCATCTTGTTTCTGGTGGCCTTCTTCATGTTTGGAACCGGGGGCTTGCTGTATGTGATCTTAGCTATCGCGATGCCGGAAAAATAAAGCCAATGGCTTCGCTGCAACCC
>ERZ1066128.357-NODE-357-length-19363-cov-11.387819_pt1 | contig 19363 bp, 16 predicted proteins | sample MGYA00382775_ERZ1066128 | MGnify/ENA primary metagenome ERZ1066128 (study PRJEB33369, sample SAMEA5778358) | biofilm metagenome | biome: Industrial cooling water; feature: Water cooling tower basin; material: Biofilm | place: United Arab Emirates | collected...
ATTTTGGCGCGCGGTTTCTGGCGTGGCTGGTGGGGCATTTTGCGAGGCAAGAAGGGAAGGACATTACGATTCTGGTGGCTACTTCGGGTGATACCGGAGGTGCCGTGGCTCAAGGATTTTTTCAAATTCCGGGTACACGTGTGGTCGTGCTCTATCCGCGCGGACGAGTGAGTCTGCTGCAGGAGAAGCAATTCGCCACGCTGGGTGCTAACGTCATCGCTTTGGAGGTGGACGGCTCCTTCGATGATTGCCAACGACTGGTGAAACAAGCTTTCGCGGATACTCAACTTCGTCAGGAGGTCTTCCTGACATCAGCCAACTCGATTAATATCGCGCGGCTGATTCCGCAAATGTTTTACTACTTCCGGGGATACGCCCAGGTGCAAGAACGAAAACAACCCGTGGTCTTCTCAGTACCGAGCGGAAACTTTGGCAACCTGACAGCCGGCTTGATGGCGCAACGCATGGGCCTCCCGGTCCATCATTTTCTGGCAGCCACCAATGCCAATGATGTCGTTCCGGAGTATTTGCGGACCGGCACGTTTAGCCCCCGAGCCTCGAAGGCCACCATCAGCAATGCCATGGACGTTGGTAATCCAAGTAATTTTGCCCGCATGCTGGCACTATTCAATCAAGATCATGCTACCATGGCCCAATACATGACCGGCTATCGGTTCACCGATGAGCAAACCCGGAGCGCTCTGCGGGATGTTTATTCGCGAACCGGCTACGTTTTGGATCCGCATGGTGCAATAGGTTATCTGGCAGCGCACGATTATCAATCAAAAAATCAGAACAGTGTTTCTGTATTTTTGAAGACCGCGCATCCGGCCAAGTTCAGGGAGGTTGTGGAACCGGAGATCGGTTCTCAGATTGCCGTGCCTGAACGCTTAAGCGATTGCCAGTTTATTGAAAAAAAATCGACTGCGATCGGGAATTCTTTAACCCATTTACGAGAATTCGTTCGTTGATACCTGAAATCAACGATATCTTTTGACAAGCCAATGGTTGAAGATACTTAATGCAACCATTGCCAAACCAGAGACCGGGATCGCGAGCAATGAACCTCCGGTTTTGTATAGGTATTCTCTAAAAAGGAAAATTGACAAGCCAAAAGCTCCGCCCACACAAACATGATAGAACACGTCCGAAAGTGGCTTTTCGGAATAAATAATCGCGTGCTGAAGGTAAAAACTGACGATTCTGTTTTTCATGTCCGTAGCGCTAGTAAGTCAAATACAACTGATCTGTAGAAAATCTTTGGACATCCCCCCGGGAAGATTCAGCCGAACCATCAGGCGCTTTTCCACCCCTTTTCACCCAGCAGGGGTACAAAGGCGAAATAGTCGAATTCCTCTTTGATTAGTTTGCCCTTCACCTTTTGGATGCGAACCATCACTTGTTTCTCACGGTCGCCAACCGGAATCACCAGAATTCCGCCCTCGGTTAGTTGGTCGGTGAGCGTTTCGGGCACCACTGGGGCACCAGCGGTTACCAGTATTTTGTCGTAGGGCGCTTTTGCGGGATACCCCTTGGAACCATCGCCAAACAGAAAAAAGGGATTGTAACCCAGGTTAGGCAAAAAGGCGCGGGTGCCCTCATATAGCTTTCGGTTGTACTCAATCGTGTAGACTGTTGCGCCCATCTCCAGCAATACGGCTGCCTGGTAGCCCGAGCCCGTGCCAATCTCCAGCACTTTGTCCCCTCGTTTCACCTCCAGCTTTTCCGTTTGAAATGCCACCGTATACGGCTGCGAGATAGTTTGGCCCTCGCCAATGGGAAACGCCTTGTCCTCGTACGCGTGGTTGAGTAGGGCATCATCAAAAAAAACGTGGCGGGGCACCTTCCCAATTGCTGCCAAAACGGCCTCATCGCGTATACCCTTTTCCCTTAGTTTCTTCACTAGCTTGTTTCTCAAGCCCCGCTCGCGATAACCGTCTGATTTCATTGAATACAAGTCATTTAAGTGACTGATAAATAATTGATTAGTGCTATTTGTTTGCAAGTCGGATTAAACGTGCTGGACATGCTACCAATGCCAAAAAAGGCCAAATTCCAGCCGTTTCCAAAGTTTGGGAATTTCTTATAGGAAAAGTGAAACCTTACGGCATAATTTTGGGTTCTCATGAGCACAGTGAAAAACTATTTTGCCATAGCGTTTGCCTGTGTTTACCTGACCCTAACAGTAGGAGTGGCTAAAACCACCCACTACTGTATGGGCAGGGATAAAGGTACCTCGTTTTTCACGTTTGCGGCCGCCAATTGTGCTTGTTTTATGCCCGAAGGCCATGCCATGCCTTGTTGCGAGGATAAGCATGATCTTGTGGTTTTGGAGGCTGACCAATCGGTGAGCCAAACGATTTCCATAAACCCTTTGGTTCCGGTGCTGCTTGAGGTAATAGAATTGCCTGTTGTACCTCACACAGGCGATGTTTCGGGTTCCACTGATGACATTCGGCCCCAGCCCGACCGACCGCCTCAAATTCCGCTTTTCAAAGTTTATTGCTCCCTCAAGTTGGATGCCACGTTAAGTTGATTCGCACCCGATCGGTGTATTCAGTTTTTTTATTAGTCAACTTAACTTCTTAGAACATCATGAAATCAAATATTATTTTTTCCTTTTTCTTTTAGCAGCATCCTCGGTTGCTGTTGCCCAAGGCAAAGTTCAGAAAGCCACGATTACGGTGTATGGCAATTGCACCATGTGTAAGAACCGCATTGAGCAAGCTTTGGACAACAAGGGAATTAAACAGGCCGTTTGGAGCCCGAAGACCAAGAAACTTGAGGTAGTTTACGTGCCCTCAAAGATCACCGAGCAGCAGATCCATGAGATTGTGGCGTCAGTCGGCCACGACACGGACAAAGTGAAGGCAAAAGATGAGGTCTATTCAGAACTGCCGTTCTGTTGCCTGTATCGCGACCACGATCATAGTGGCATGAAGGACAATCGCTAAACGCAACCTTTTAACATTATGAAACGATTTGTGATCGCGTCAGCGATTGCTGCTTTTGCCTTTACGGCAAATGCGCAAAAATTAATGGGACTGGTGGTTGAAAAAACGGCTAAGGGAGTAGATCAACCCTTGCCGGGCGCTAATGTGTTCTGGCTGGGGACAACGATTGGCACCACTACCCGTGACAATGGTGTGTTTATGATTGATCGCCTCGCGGGTGCCGATAAACTCGTGGTGAGCTATGTTGGCTACCGGCCTGATACGTTGTTGATCACGGACCAAACCAGCGTAAAAATTGAGCTTCGCGAAGACAATCAACTACCGGAGGTGGTGGTGGAAGGTTGGCGCCCTACGTCACGTGTGGATTTGTCCAGCAGTATCAACACAGTAGTAATGGATGAAAAAGAATTGTTCAAGGCTGCCTGCTGCAACTTGTCCGAAAGCTTTGAAACCAATCCTTCCGTTGATGTTGCGTTTACGGATGCCGTGACCGGCACCCGCCAGATTCAGATGCTGGGTCTCTCCGGTCCCAACACCCTGATTAGTCTGGAAAACATGCCGGGCGTCCGCGGGCTGGCGTCCAGCCAGGGCATTCAATTTGTTCCCGGTACGTGGATCAACTCGATTCAGGTTACGAAAGGGGTAGGCTCGGTTGTGAACGGATACGAAAGCATCGCAGGGCAGTTGAACGTGGAATTAAAGAAACCGCAAGAGAGCGATAAGGTATATCTGAATGGGTACGTCAATAATGCCGGGCGGGTAGAGGCAAATGCCATTGTCACCTCGCAGGTGTCGCCCAAGTGGGCCACGACCACGCTGCTCCACGCGAGCGCCAGGCCATTTGAGATGGATCAGAACGGTGATACTTTCCTGGATTTTCCGCTTGGCTCTCAGGTGAACCTGGTGAATCGATGGGTCTACAATTCCGGTAAGGGATGGCTGGGGCAATTTTCCTTCAAGTATCTTAATGACCAAAAGCTTGGCGGCCAGACCGGATTTGATGCCGAAACGGACAAATTCACCACCAGCCGGTATGGGTTTGAGATTGATACCCGCAGACTTGAACTGGTCGGTAAGTTGGGCTACCAGTTTCCGTCCAAGCCCTACAAAAGCGTAGGCTTTCAGTTCAGCGCGCTTACCCATGCCCACGACAGCTACTACGGCTTCAATGTCCATGACGCAACGGAAAACTCGGGTTATTTCAACCTGATCTATCAGTCCATCATCAGCAACACGCAACACAAGTTCAAGACCGGTGTGAGTTTTCTTTTGGATGACTACACCGAGCGACTGGCTCGTGCCGATGGGGCCATGTTGCCTGTTGATTTTGATCGTGCCGAGCGCGTGCCGGGCGCCTTTTTTGAATACTCCTATGATGATTTGAAGCGCTTTTCGCTCGTGGCGGGGATTCGGGTCGACCAGCACAATTTGTTTGGCACCATCGTTACTCCGCGAATCCATACCAAACTGAACATTACCGAGACCACGACATGGCGGCTCTCCGGAGGTACCGGTACGCGAGTGGCCAACATCATCACCGAAAACACGGGCTTTCTGGTGTCATCGCGCGTATTTAATCGTCAGTTCTTGCAGAGTAATAGCGCATACGGCTTTAGGCCAGACCGCGCTCTTAACGTTGGTACCAATCTCCAGCAGGACTTCACGCTTAACTACAGGCCCGGCTCGCTCAGTGTTGATTATTTCTACACCAAGTTCCTCAACCAGGTAGTTATGGATCTGGATGCCAACCCCCAAACCGTCTCGTTTTTTGGATTACAGGGGAATTCGTTTTCACACAGTTTGCAGGTACAATTGGACTATCAGTTGGTGAGGCGATTTGATGTGCGCCTGGCTTACCGGTACCTGGATGTACAAACGGATTATCTCAATGGCCGCCTGGAGCGTCCATTGATTTCGCGTCACCGGGCATTCTCCAATTTTGCGTACACCACCAAAACGAAGTGGAATTTTGATTTGACGGTGCAATGGCTCGGCAAGCAGCGACTGCCGAACACAGCCTCGAACCCGGCCCCGTATCGCCTGGCGCCTTACTCGGAGGACTATGTACTGGTCAACGCTCAGGTGGCCAAGGATTTCAACGAGCGATGGAGCGCCTACGTAGGTATCGAAAACCTGACCAATTTCAAGTTGTCGAATCCAATCATTGCGGCCTCCGAGCCCTTCAGCCCGTATTTCGATACCAGTTTGGTGTGGGGACCGGTATTCGGACGAATGGCCTATGCGGGTTTCCGGTTTAGAATAAAGTAAACGCAGTCGATGCTCAATCGCGGCCGATCAGTACAAAGGGTGCCCAGTGATAGGGGGTAATCTTCGGGCCTTCCTTCAGGAGTTGCAATTTGGCTTCCTGCAATGCCTTCGCGAAGGAATGCCCGGAGATGACCACCGGCCGGTAGAAGTTGGTCATTAGCTGAGCGGTGGATTCATCGGCTACGCTCCAGAAGGAAACCATCAGATTTTTTGCTCCTGCGTATAACAACGCACGTGAAAGACCAATGACACCCTCTCCGCGCGATATCTTACCCAAACCGGTTTCGCACGCGGAGAGCGTGACCAATCGGGCGTTGAATTTTAGATTGTAAAGCTCACCGGAATACAATTGCCCGTCCTCTCCCTCAGTTGCGGTCAAAAAAATGCGCGAGAGTTCGGGCTGGTTCTCGTCAACCACACCGTGAGTAGCCAAATGCACCACATCATAACGCGATAACAATCCTGACTTGAGTGCGTGTTCGGATGCCTCTGCGCGCAGCAATTCATTAACCGTGCATTGGTGCTGCAATAGCAAGGCGTTGATTTCCCGTAGTTCTTGCTCGGTGCCCGGCAGGGCAGCCAAAAATGTTTCCGGAAATTCGATGGGCGCGCACATCAGCACGTTGGCTGCCTTTACGCGGGCAGGTGTTGAGGCGGTCAACATGCCAGCTGAGAAAAGATAGGATGTGGCATAGTTGCGCAACAAGTACGGGTACGCCTGAAATCCGCTGACCTTGGGTCGGCTGAGCGGCAGTACCTCATAAGGTATGGCACTTAATCGTCCGGTCGGTAAAATGATCAGATGATCGATTGAGCCGGGCAACACCGGAATCAGCAACTTGCCTAACGGACCGGCCGTTCGTTCAAACGTTTCGAAGTTTTGAAATTGCAGGCTATTGCGAAGGCCTGTAATGTAGCGTTCAAAATTTGCAGGTAAGCTGCGCACGTGGATCCGGTAATGAGCAGGCGTCACGACAAAGATGTATAGCCGCTCTTTGGGCTCATCCACAAAATAGCTGATGAGGCCCTCGTTTTCTTCCAGTTTTTCTTTGACCTGCCGCACCGTGGTAGCCTGCCGGCTGAATTTCAGGTTGTAGTATTCCGGGTAATTTTTTTCCAGGGCAGCGACAAACTGCTGGTAGTTCCGGTTGAGTTGAAACAAATCCTGACGCAGAGCTTGCTCAGCCGAAGGGTCTGGCTTTTGGGCCAGCTTTTGCGCCACCAGGGCCAAACCGGCCTTCAACTCAAGTTCTTCGCGAAGCAAACTTTCGGGAATGTTCGCAAAAGACTTTGCATTCGACTCGGCAATGGCATCCTGAAGCACAGCTGACTTGCTCTTTTCTGCGAAATAGAAAGCCATCTCAGCATAGTGCTTTCGGTTTTTGAGCGCGGTAAGGCTCAACTGATAACAGACCCGCACGGCATTACCATAAACCAACTGGGCGTTGGTGCTCAAATTGATCTTATCCGTGTCTAGATTGATTTGCTGGCGCAGTCGGTCAATCAGCGTGTCGGCCGTTTGAAGGGCGGAGAGACTGGCATCCAGATCGCGTTGTTTCAGCGATTTGCCGAAGTGGCGTTCTTCCAGGGCAAGGGCTTTCCCGTTGAGGCTGTTTAAGAGCACGGAACCGTCATCGAATTGGGTTGTAGGCGGATTGATATCTACGCGTGTCGTATTGAATCCTTCCACATTGGCCACAATACCCCGATGGTAAGCCAATACCGAAGAGTCAAACTGCGATTGAAAGAGATGGAGTTCGCCCAATGAATTCCAGACACGCGCTAATTCCGGATGGCGGTTGCCATAACTTGCCTCCAGTTCGTTCAGGGCTTGTTCATAATAGCCGCGGGCGGCCTGCGCGTTTCCCATTGCCCGATAGGTGAGTCCGAGGTTGTAGGCCACAAAACCTTTTGATGGATGCGAACCGGTGTAAATTTTTCCCCAGATGGAACGTGCCTCTTCAAAGTTATTCACCGCATCACCATATAACTTAAGCTGGCGGTAGGCCATCCCCATGTTGGTGTACGCAATGGCAACTTTCGGATGAGTTTCGCCCCGAAGTTCGCTGTAGATGTCCAACGCCATCTCATAATAGTCCAATGATTTATCCGGATCGATCGTAAGGTAAATCAAACCCAGATCATTGTATGAGGCAGCCATCAACTCGGAACGGGGTTGCACCAATTTTTGCCGGATGGCCAGTGCGACTTGCATTTGTTGTTCCGCCTGGGCCGCTTTTCCCTGTTGAAGATAGACCGTACTGAAGACGGTAAGGGCCTCCGCAGCATCCAGGGATTCACGTTGTCCGACTTTTCCGAACGCGTCCAAGGCGAGATTAAGTTGATCCAACGCAAGATCGGCCCGGCCCTGGTTGAGATGCAGAAGGCCGCGTACCGTAAGTAACCGCGGCCCGGTTTCGTCTGGCGCGAGCGTTTGTAAAATTTTCGATGCTTCGTTGAATCGCCCCAAACGAATAAGCACCTCCGCCTTTTGGAGGAGGCGAGCGGTGTGATGGGGATTTACCTGCAGTTCGTTGTCCAGTTGGTTGAGCGCTTCTGGGTATCGGGCATCGTCCAGCAGGCTTTCCAGCGTTTGCGCGAATGTGCCAAGCGAAAGGATGCAGCAGGCGAGAAGGAATAGGAGACGCATCTTCAAAACCGATAGCTGTAACCGATGCTGGAAACGAAATTTCGGGTGAGTCCGTCAGGGGACTTCTCGCGCTGAACAATTTTGTGGCCAAGCAGCAACCGCATGCTGGAGCGTACATTAAAGTTAAAGCCGAAGGTAGCGATGGCGGACAACGCCAGCCCGGTGGTGCTGGCTACTTTTACCCGGGTGCCACTGGCATTGGTAATTTCGTCAGCGTTTAAACGCCAGATCGGGAGGAGACCCAACGAGGTGTTGAATCGGGCAAAACGGAAGTTGCGTTCAGCCCGAAACATAACATCGGTACCACGCATAAGTTCATTGGCTTGGGAATATCTCAGAATATAGTCCTGGTCTTCGGTACTGGCCTCCCATGTTTCCCAGAGAAACGCATTGCCATTGCGGTTTAGCGGAATCTGAATACCCGTTGCAAACAACCACTGCCGGCTGATAAGCGAAACTCCCGATATCACATCGTACGTACCCAAAGAAGTCTGGTAGTACATGGGCAAGGGCAGCCCCTCGGCAGAGAGCAGATTGGAGTTATTGCTGGGTAACTTTCCGCCAACCGAGACGTTGATATCGAACCGATCGGACGAGAAAATATTCCGGGTGAAGCAGAGCGAAATGTCGCTGACAGTGCCCGTCTCGCCCAGCTGCCCGCGAACAAACTGATACGGCAGTTTAACCTGAAAGGAGTTTTTGTTCCCCAGGCTAAAATTGAATTCGGCATTGGCCACATACACAATAGGCGTCAACGTTGTGGTGCCGCGGTAAAAGCTGATGTCGAATGAGCGGAGCTTTAGTTGTGCTCTTTTATTGTAAGGTTGATCGGGCTTCATCGCGCCCATGGTACAGAACCCCGCATCGCTGCATCCCTGCGCAAGCACGTCAAGGTTTGCGATCAGCAGCGCCAGGCCCCAAAAAACAAGTCTCATGCGAGGCGAAGATAGCAAAATAACCAACCCAGCGGGGGCATCAATGACCACCCAACGACATGTTGTCGATTGAGGCCAGCTCGATAATCTTTTCGTATTCAGCCGGGCTGAGATCATTAAAGAAATAGTGAATGGGGTCGACCTGCTTCCCATTGATTAGCACCTCATAGTGCAGGTGCGGGGCAGTGGAGAGTCCGGTGTTGCCAACGTACCCAATCAGGTCACCCCGCCTTACCTTCTGGCCTTTGCGCACTGAAAATCCGTGCATGTGGGCATACCGCGTGCGGTATCCGAAGCCATGATCAATCTCCACCAGTTTTCCGTACCCGCTGAAGTTGATCTGCACTTCTTCCACAACGCCATCAGCTGTTGCATAAATGGGGGTGCCAATGTTGGCTGAAAAATCAATGCCCGTATGCATTTTGCGCACCCGGTAAATGGGGTGGATGCGTACCCCAAATCCCGATGCCAGGCGAATGAGCTCTTTATTGGATACCGGTTGGATGGCGGGGATGGCAGCCAGCAACATCTCCTTTTTTGCGGCTAACTCCACCACCTCATCCTGCGATTTGGTTTCGATGTACATCTTGCGCTTCAGCCGGTCTACGCTCTCGGTCAGTTCAATAATGATTTCTTCGTGCAAAATATTTTTCTCACGGATTTCTTCGTAGCGGTCGCGGCCGCCAATGCCCGCATCCCGCACACTCTTCTCGATCGGTTCTGCACCCAATACCGCCCGGTAAATATTATCGTCCCGGAATTCCATGTCGGCCAGAATTTGATTGAGGCGGTCAACTTCAATCTGTAAATTATCGTAGTAGTACTCGAGCTCCTTCACTTCGTTTTTCAGCATGAGTTCCTTTGGCGACTCAAAGTAGTTGACGTACAGCAGCAGCAACCCGGCCGCCATCGCCACAGTTAAAAATATGATGCCCAGGAAGTTGAGAATGATATCTCCCGTGCTGGTTTTAACGCGTTCGTATTTGCACGTTTCCGTGTCGTAATAGTATTTTATTTTAGCCATTCAGATCAAAAAGTTTGGTTCGGTAAAGCCAACTACCTACGGCTGAGGCCGGAAAACTTTTATCACGGCATCGTGGCATTCCAAATAAGGCCCGCCAATCAGGTCGATGCAGTAGGGGATGGCCGGAAATACCGCATCAAGGCATTGGCGAATGGCCTTTGGTTTGCCTGGCAAATTTACAATTAATGTGCGATTACGAATGCCGGCCGTCTGCCGTGAGAGGATGGCGGTGGGCACAAAATGCAAGCTTACCTGGCGCATGAGCTCACCAAAACCCGGCATCATTTTTTGACACACCGCGGTGGTTGCCTCCGGGGTTACATCGCGAGGGGCCGGGCCGGTGCCCCCACTGGTTACAATGAGGCAGCAGCCCTGCCGGTCGGCCATATCGATTAAGGTTTGCTCAATGAGTGGCTGCTCATCGGGAACAACAGCGTATATCTTTTCCCAGGGCGATTTCAGGTACTCAGTCAACGTGGTGACAATGGCTTTTCCCGGAACGTCTTCATAGATGCCTTGACTGGCCCGGTCAGAGACATTGATGACGCCAATGACAATCTTCGTGTTCACGACTTGAGAGGAGCTGTGGCTGACTTCCAGCGGCCCTTGTGGAACACCTGTCGCCCTTTGTTGATGCCTTTCCGAATCTCTTTCTGCTGCTCAGCCGGCAAGGCAATAACATCCCGGCACGCTTCTGAGCAGCAACCATCGTACGTTTTGGCGCACTCGTCACATTGGATGAACAACAGGTGACAGCCATCGTTTTTGCAGTTGGTGTGGTTGTCACACGGCTTTCCACATTGGTGGCACTGACTGATGATATCGTTTGAAATTCGTTCGCCCAGCCGCTCGTCAAAAACAAAGTTTTTCCCGATGAACTTGTTTTCCAGTCCCTGCTCTTTCACCTGCCGGGCGTACTCGATAATGCCGCCCTCCAATTGAAAGACGTGCCGAAATCCGTTGTGCTTCATCCAGGCGCTGGCCTTCTCACAACGAATGCCGCCCGTGCAGTACATCAGAATATTCTTGTCCTTTTTACCCGCCAGCTCTTCTTTAACTACCTGCAGCTCCTCGCGAAAGGTATCCACATCCGGGGTGATGGCGTTTTTGAAATGCCCCACTTCACTCTCGTAGTGGTTGCGCATGTCAACAATGATGGTATTGGTGTCATCGGCCAATCGGTTGAATTCTGCTGCATTAACGTGAACTCCACAGTCGGTGACATCAAATGAAGTATCGTTGAGTCCATCGGCCACGATCTTCTTGCGCACGAGAATTTTGAGTTTGAAGAAGGATTTTCCCTCTTGCACCGCCTTGTTCAGCCGGATACCGTTGAGGAACGGCACCGCATATATGATTGCTTTGAACTCATCAAAGTGAGCTGCTGGTACACTGAGCTGGGCATTAATGCCCTCACTGGCGACATAAATTCTTCCGCGAACGTCCAATACGTTCCACTTCAAGTACAGCTCGTCCCGAAAAGCAGGCGGGGCCTGGATGTGGTGGTATTTGTAAAAGGAGAGGGTCACCCGGGGTGTGGTGTCGGCCCTGAGTTGTTCTTTTAATTCTTTTCCGTTTATGCGGTTGTGGAGCGGCATAGGATGCAAAGGTAAGAATCGCTACGGTGTCTTTTCCGGCTGCAATTGGCCGCGTATCAACTTGTTGTATTCATCGCACGTTAAGGTTCCGCGTTGGTGACAGTAGCCACAGGTTTTGTAAGAGTCCTGGCCGAGATACCCTTTGCGAATGATTACGGTTGTACCCGCGCACACGGGACAAATGACCTTGCCTGTGGGGCCGCAATCGATGAAAAAATCGCGACTGAATACCTCTACGGCATTTCGAGTTTGTTCCTTTCGTGCATTTACCAGTTCTGCTTCCGACTTTTTCAGAAGCTCGGCTGCTTCAGCCGAGAAGGCACCGCTCGCACCCTTGAGTTGGATATATTTTGAGAGCCAGTCGATGCTTTGCTTGTATTGCCCCATGTAGTACGAGTTCTTACCGAAATAAAACGCGAGTTCGGAGGGCACGCTTTTAAATGAAGCGAGCATGTTTCGGAACTCCTTGTCAGCCAGTGCATAGTCGCCTCGCTCCATGATCCGGGCTGCGGAATCCAGCCAGAGTTGATTGGTCCGTTGTTGCTCCAACGCCCGTTGCTCCTGTGCCTGACGTACTTTTTCGCGCTGATCATCCTGGGCATTTGCGTTTGCCCACCAGGCCACCAACCCCACTGCTAAAATCCACTTCATGCTTTTTAATTGTTCGTCAATTCCTCTTTCTTCATCCCCAGCCATTCGAGTGCGGCCCGGTGGAAGATGTCGGCTTTGGCTTCCGGATCCAGATCCATGTCTTCAATAAACCTGCCAATCTCCAGGTCACCCAGGGGGAATGGGTAATCGCTGCCCAGTGTAATTCGATTTGTTCCAATCATCTTCATCACATAGCGAAGTAGTTCGGGGTCGTGCGTTACGCTGTCGATCCAAAACTTTCCAAGGTATTGCCGGGGATCCACGGGGTTATCGATGGCCACCAAATCCGGCCGGCACTCAAACCCGTGAACGATTCGCCCGAGGGTAGGCAGAAAGGAACCGCCCGCGTGTGCAAAGTTGACCCGGAGTTTGGGTAGCCGCTCAAACACCCCTCCGAAAATCATCGAGCAGATGGCCCGGGAGGTTTCGGCCGGCATGCCGACCAGCCACGGTAGCCAGTAGCGTTGCATGTGTTTTTCACCCATCATTTCCCAAGGGTGCACCAACACAGCCAGGTCCAGTTTTTCGCAGGCTTCAAAAATGGGGAAGAAACGATCTTCATTCAGATTCTCGTTGTTTATGTTCGAACCAATTTGAATGCCCCGGAGGCCGATTTTTTTGCATCGTTGAAGTTCCTCTAGTGCTAACTCGGTGTCCTGCATCGGCAGCGTGCCAAGACCAACGTATTGTTTGGGGTAATCTTCTGCCAATTGAGCGATGTGGTCGTTCAGGTACCGCGCCACATCAAGGCCGTCCAGCGGCTTGGCCCAGTAGGCGAACATGACCGGTATCGTGCATACAACCTGTACCTGTGTGTGGTACTGCTGATACTCATCAACACGCAGTTCCGGGTTCCAACAGTTCTCTTTGATCTCGCGGAAGAATTGGTTCCCCCGCATCATCTTGGCAAAGCCTTTCTTGTGGTGCTGGAGGTAAATGAAGTCACCGTAGCCGAATTTTTCGCTCCAATTGGGGAGCTTTTTCGGCAATATGTGCGTGTGACTATCGATTTTCAGCATTTGGGCCCAGAACGATCGGCAAAAATAAACAATAAAGGGGTGAACCCACCCCTTTATTCAGGCTCGGGGAGTGGCAGGTCTACCTGCGTTCGCGATACCGTTTCACCCGCTTTTTCTCCTCTTCGGTGGCCGGTTTGATCTTCAGGGCGGCACCACCCCCGGCTGCCAGTGTCACTTTTACAATGCTGTTGTTGGTGACCAGGAACTGCTGAATGTTGTAATTCATGGGGTTATCTTTCCAGTGTGCGTCCAGGGCATCGGCATACAGCGTCACCAGGTAATCTTGTCGGGGATCGAGAAAATCAAAGTTGATGGGCACCGCGCGTTTTTCTTCGTCTGTGATAGCCCCCACGTACCAGGTGTTTTCTCCTTTTCCCTTACGCGCGGTAATGATATAATCGCCCGGCTCCGCAGCCAACACCCGGGAAACGTCCCAGTCAACCGGAACATCTTTGATGAATTGAAAGGCATCGGGCCGCGATTCGTAGTTTTCCGGTAAATCGGCTACCATCTGCAAAGGGCTATACATCGTTACATAAAGTGCCAGTTGCTTGGCCAGGGTAGTGTGAACCTGGAAGGCCGTGCCCGGCTTGTACGCACTCATTTTGATTTCAAAGATGCCGGGGGTGTAGTCCATCGGGCCACCGAGTAATCGCGTAAATGGAAGAATGGTTTCGTGCTCAGGCGGATTGCCCATACTCCACGCATTGAACTCATTGCCGCGTGCCGCTTCCGAGGCCATCCAATTGGGGTAGGTGCGATGTAAACCTGTAGGCCGGACCGGCTCGTGGGCATCTAACATTATTTTTTGGCCGGCCAATGCCTGCGCCACCCGGTTATAGTGGTTGACCATCCATTGACCATCGTGGTGTTCGCCACGGGGTATGATGCGGCCGACATAACCCGTTTTTACAGTTTCGTATCCATTTTCCGTCATGAACCGGTAGGCATCCTGCATTCTGCGCTCGTAGTTGGTAACCGATCCGGAAGTCTCGTGGTGCATGATCAACTTTACATCTTTTGAAGCGGCATATCGCTTCAACTCGGCTACATCAAAATCAGGGTAGGGCGTAACAAAGTCAAACACATCTTCTTTCCATTTGCCAAACCAATCTTCCCAGCCGGTGTTCCAGCCTTCGATTAAAACGCCATCAAAACCATGGCGGGCGGCAAAGTCGATGTAGCGCTTGGTGTTGGCTGTGGTGGCGCCATGCTTACCGGTCGGTTTCAGGTTGGAAAGAATTTCGGGGCTGTACATGTCTTGCGTGCCGGCATAATCCCACGTGGCGGTGCCAATGTGCATTTCCCACCAAACGCCAACAAATTTTTGCGGTTTGATCCAATTCGTGTCGGTGATTTTTGATGGTTCGTTTAAGTTGAGAATAGTCTTCGAGTTTAGAATATCAACGGCCTTGTTGCTGACCAAAATCGTGCGCCAGGGTGTTTTAAACGGTGTACGCACATAGGCTTTGTTTCCTACGGCATCCGGCACCAAATGACTGGTGAGCGTAAAGTTCTGTTGATCCACTTGAAGTTGCATGGCGGAATAATCGACCAGGGCGGCTTCATGAATGTTAATATACAAGCCATCGCCAGAATGCATCATGAGTGGCGTTTGCACATAATTTTTTCCGATGGGTGAGCGTGTACCAATCTCGGTGTGGCGGTTTGACACGGTGAGCGCATCCACTTCTGAAAGCAGCGTGGTTGAGTACGGATATTCGTTGGTGTCATAGTCACCGGGAATCCAAAAGGCTTTGTGGTTGCCGTTCAGGCGGAATTCCGTGTGCTCATCCGTTACAATGAAGTAGGTCAGGTTCGGCTGCGCGGGAATCTCGTAGCGAAATCCCAATCCATCATTAAAAACCCGGAAGCGAAGAATCACCCGGGTGGCCGAGGGCGAGTGTTTCAGGGTGACAGCTAATTCGCGGTGATGGTCGGTAGTCTCGCGTGCCTCACCGTAAACCGGCTGCCATTTACTGAAATGAGTGAGCGTGTCGGTTTGTTCAATAACAAAGTCTCGGCTAAGTATGGGCAGGTGCTGTATGCTCAGTCCCAGGTGGGAGTTATTCACCACGGGCCGACCATCCAGTGTGAGTTGGTAGCTGGGTTCGCCCTGAGTGGAGAGTTGAAATCGGAGGGTCAGGCGACCATTTGGCGATTTCAGTGGTTGTGCTGTTGCTTGAGCGACTAGAAATAACAGAACAATCAAGAGGGTGCATGATTTCATACCGGGAACATTTTGTTCGCGAAAGTACCCCGATGCACTGCGGGCAAACAATGAGATTTGTCAGCCCTTGCAGGCTTAGTTACCCATTGCCCTCTGGTGGTGCTCGGCCATCTCAATACCGCTCTTGAGCACACCAACAAAACCAATACCCAGGGAGATAATGCCGAATGAAATCTCGTTCAATGCGGAGTATTGCGTTGCCATTACGCCAAAGATTCCGAGCCCTAACATGACGAGCGCCAGCAGGGCAATGTAGGTCAGGAAGATCTTGGCATAACGTGGGCTCTGCCAGATTTTCAACGACAGTTTGTTTTGGCTTTTGGTCGTGTCTTGAAGCGTGGCTAGGCTGATGGCGAGCCCATAGAAGATGAGCGCCATGTTATAGTCAGCCCACAGGTTATTCAGGTTATGGATAAGCGGACGTGCCATCCAATACAACCCTACCAGCATGAGCGGGTATTGGAGGTAACTGATTTTATGAAAGAATTTGCGGGCAGATTTCATGCGGCATCACTTTGTCAGAGTTTCCAATCGCTTCGGTATTCCCGCCTGACAAACTGATTGGCATCATCGAAGTTGGTGATCTTCATGTTTTTAGCGTCCCATAACAACTTTTTCCTCCCAGGATAGGTGTACCCGCGGCCATCTGCATTCGGTTTACGCATTTGGTAGCTGCGAATGGCCAGGTTACCCATGAGTACAGCTTCGGTAAATGGCCCCGCAAAATCGAAGGGTGAGCTTACCTCGGCATTTCCGTAGCCTTTAAGACACGCATTAACCCATTGTACATAATGACCTTCAGGCACACGAGCAATTGTTTCAGGCGGTAAACTGACCTCTTTCATGCGCGAGGTGGGTAACAGTACGGGGGGAATATTGTAGTTGCCCATCAGCTTACCTTTCGTTCCTTCAAAGATGAAGCCATTACCCCAGTCGCCCATTTTTTCTTCGGGCAGCAATTCCTCCGGCCGCTCGGGAAGCAGGCCTCCGTCCATCCAGGTGAGTTTGAGATCGCCTTTGCCATCTTTCCGGGGAAACTTGAGGTGGATGATAGAAGAAGCCGGGCAACTTTCCGGGTAGTCGGCCTCTTTGAAAAAGCCAGCCCACTCCGTGGTAGTCGAGCACTCGACTTCGGAAGGAAAGTCAATCGGCAGTGATTTGAAAACCGGATCAAGGATATGGCACGCCATATCGCCCAGCGCACCGGTACCAAAATTCCACCAGCCTCGCCAGTTGAACGGATGATAAGCCGGGTTGTACTTGACATTGGCGGCCGGTCCGAGCCACAAGTCCCAATCAAGTTGCTTGGGTACTTTGTGCTTGCCGGATGGCGTGGCGATGCCCTGAGGCCACACGGGCCGGTTGGTCCAGGCGGTGACTTTGAACACATCGCCAATCAACCCGGCATTAATCCACTCACGAATCACGCGCACGTGCGGGTCGGAGGCATGTTGGTTGCCCATTTGCGTAACGACCCGGTATTGGTTTGCAGCCTCGGCCAGCATGCGTGCTTCGTAGATGGAATAGGTGAGTGGCTTCTGCACGTACACGTGTTTACCCAATTGCATGGCGGCCATGGCTGCAACCGCATGGGTGTGGTCAGGGGTGGAGACCGACACGGCATCAATGCCTTTGCTCTCTTTTTCGAGCATCACACGGAAGTCTTTGTAATATTTCGCACTCGGGAAATTGCGTACCGAGTTTTTAGCCATGTTGTCGTCCACATCGCATAGGAAAGCGATTTTGGCGTTGGGGCTGCCTTTTGTCTTTCCATCCGGGCTGCCGGCAAAACCGGTGAGGTCGCTGGTGCCCTTGCCACCCACACCAATACCTGCGATGTAGAGCGTGTCGCTCGGTGCCACGAAACCGGGGCCGCCCAAGACGTGGCGGGGTAAAATGGTGAAAGCGGCACTGGCCAGGCCGAGCGTCTTGAGAAATTCTCTGCGGTTAGTCATATCGAGATGCTGTTGCGCAAGTGGGTTACGGATTAACTGTCAAACTTCACGCTTTCAGCCAGCGTACGCTCGTCATATTTCAGGCCATATTGGTCGAGCACATCTTGGGGCACGCCATCCCACTGGTTGGCCCGGTTTCCTACATAGCCAAGATCTTTGATTCCGATCTCGCTCGTATAAAACCCGGTGGCGGTGAGGTCGCGTAGTAGATTAAAGAACGCCACCCCTTGCCGCATCTCGGGCTGAGCACGTTCCGGAAAGGCGATGGCATCCACCACCTCGATCTGTTGCGCTTCCGTGCAGCTTACAAAGGGATTGCTGAACTTTTTCATGCACTGCAGATCAAGCCACTTCAGTCCGCCACGCATCGGCAGTTGATGGCGTGGCATATCTTTTACAATAAACTCCAGGAAAGCCGGTACGCCTGCATCGGTGGCACTGCCGGATTTTTCATCCCGCGGAATAATGATATCCACCAAAACGGTAAGCGTTGCCATTTCATGATCATCGAAGAATTTTTCTCCGGTTATCTTTTTGAAGTGCTCCACTTCGTTGGGTTGGCGGTCGTGTCCGCCCAGCTCTTTGACCGGATCCGGTGGGGGTGGCGGGGGCGGAGCGGTTTCAGTCTTACAAGATTCGAGCAACACACCTGTGGAAATGGTTCCGACAGCCAGTGTTTTCAGGTATTTTCTTCGATCCATGCTTTTTTGTGCTTACTTCTTTATTCTTACTCCTTACTCCTTACCTCTAAATATTCTGCTTCTTCATTTCTTCTATGATGTACTCACTGGCGCGCATAGCTAGCGCCAATATGGTCCAGGTTGGATTTTTGTCTGCCTGCGAAACGAATGGACCGCCATCGACCACGAACAAATTCCGGCAGTCGTGCGCCTGGTTGTATGGGTTGAGGACAGATTTTTTCGGATCGTTGCCCATGCGCGTGGTACCGACTTCATGAATGATGCGGCCAGGTGTTTCCAATCCGTAGTTGTCTTCCGGTCCCGACTTACCCCAGGTAACAACGCCACCCATTTTTTGAATGATTTCTTCGAAAGTGGCTTTCATATGACGAGCCTGCTTCACCTCAAACTCGCTCCACTTGTAGTGGAAGCGAAGCACGGGTATACCATACTTGTCAACCGTGTTCGGATCAATCTCGCAGTAATTGTCTTCCCGTGCTACCGCTTCTCCGCGCCCGGCCATTCCAAACGTAGCACCGTAGAAATACCGATAGTCATCTTTGAGCGAGGCACCATACCCACCGGCTGGTTTCATCTGACCATCGCGCCCGGGATACTTGCCGTTGAGATTTTGCATACCGAAACCAAACCCATAGCCCGGCATGCCCATGCCACCCCAATACTCAATGTGGTAGCCTCTTGGGAAATCAAGCTTTTTATTGTCCAACCACCAGGGGGTGTACACGTGCATGCCGCCTACGCCATCCTCATTGTAACGCTTGCGGCCGATTAGTTTGGGTAAGATTCCACCCATGGATGCTCCAGTAGAGTCGTGCAGGTATTTGCCCACTACGTTGCTGGAATTAGCTAACCCGTTGGGGTGACTGACTGATCTTGAATTTAACAGGAGCCGCGCGGATTCACAGGCACTGGCCGCCAATACAATCACGCGTCCGTTAACCTGATACTCTTGCAGGTCCGTCTTGTCCACATAGGAGATCCCCACTGGCTTGCCGGTATCGTTCGTGACCACTTCGCGCACCATGGCGTTCGCTATTACGTCCACGTGGCCTGAATTCAGGGCCGGTTTTACCAATACGGATGACGATGAAAAGTCGCCATACACGGTGCAACCCCGGTTACATTGTGAACAATAGAAGCAGGCCCCCCGTTCTTTGTTGATAGGCTTGGTAAGAATGGACAGGCGCGAGGGAATAACCGGAATTCCGATGGTCGTGGCGGCCTCTTTAATCATCAACTCATGTAAACGCGGCTTGGGAGGTGGAAGAAAGATACTGTCGGGATCATTGGGTAGATTTTCCTTTGATCCGAAAACGCCAATCAACTGATCGACTTTGTCATAGTAAGGGGCCACATCTTCGTAGCCAATCGGCCAGTC
>ERZ1066128.359-NODE-359-length-19313-cov-12.189532_pt1 | contig 19313 bp, 19 predicted proteins | sample MGYA00382775_ERZ1066128 | MGnify/ENA primary metagenome ERZ1066128 (study PRJEB33369, sample SAMEA5778358) | biofilm metagenome | biome: Industrial cooling water; feature: Water cooling tower basin; material: Biofilm | place: United Arab Emirates | collected...
ACAACCCCGTGGCCTCGGTGCCCATCACAATGGCGCTGGCGCCCTGGTAGTTTTCCTGGTGATAGACCCGTGAGCCTTTCAGGTAGGTGGTAAAAATATTGATATTGTTTTTCTTCAGCCACGCCAGCGTCTCCTCCGAAGTGGCCGAGGCCACCGGTACGGTAAACAGCGTGCCCACACTGGAGCGAATGACGTTGGGATTGTAAAAATCCGTCTGCGGGTCGCAGATGATCACGGCATCCAGCGCAGCCGCATCGGCCGTGCGCAGCAAAGCGCCCAGGTTGCCGGGCTTCTCCACGGCCTCTACTACCAGCAGCAGCGGGTTGGCGCTGAGTTTGATGTCGCGCAGGTGGTGCGTTTTCATTTGTGCCACGGCCACCACACCACCGGAGTTTTCGCGCACAGCAATCTTGTCGAACACCTCGCGCGTAACGGGTATCACCAGCTTGTTCTGTTGCAGCGCTGCCGGCAGTTGCTGAAGCGAAATCAGGTCCTCGCAGTAGAATAAGTTGCCGATGACATAGCCGGCTTCGAGGGCCCATTGAATTTCGCGCAAGCCTTCAATCACAAACAATTGCTGCTTCCTGCGCTCGCGGGGTTTCTCCAACGCCAGCAGACTTTTAATCTTCGGGTTTTGGGTACTGGCGATGACCGTGCCGGGTTTCATGCGGAAAATTTACCGCCTTTAAGGCAAACCGAAGCAAATTTTATCTACCATTTTGAAACCCATCTCAAAAATCATGTTGTCATCCCGGCTTCCGCCCGTGCGGGATGCCGCGATCCCCTTCAGTGTACTCCGAATGCGATCATGCTGCTTCTCCTGATAACCCAATCGTCAACCTGAGCGTGTTCCCGCCTGCGGGGGCGCTTTGGCAGACAGGGAAGGCGATTTAACAACAGTCAGGTTTCGACTTGCTCAACCTGACAGGCTGATTAGTTTAATGCTTTGTGACTTCGTGTCTTTATGGCAAAAGATTACGGCCACTAAGGCACCCAGACACAAATAACTAACGAAGGCAAAGTGCCAATTTTTGACCAGCATCCAGCATCCAGCATCCAGCATCCAGTATCCAGTATCCAGCATCCAGTATCCAATATCCAGCATCTAGCATCCAGCATCTAGTATGCAGCATCCCATTTCGAATTGTTAATTTTGGACTTTGACTTTTCAGCCTTGAATTTTTCCCAACTCGAACTGCGGCCTCCCGCCTCGTGGCGCGACTATGAACTGCTCGACTCCGGTGAGTTCGAAAAGCTGGAGCGCTTCGGGCCGTACGTGCTCATTCGCCCCGAGCCGCAGGCCATCTGGCAACGCACGCTGCCCGACTGGAAGAAGCGGGCCCACGCACACTTCACCCGCGAGCAGCAGGACAAGTTTCGCTTTACCGATGACGTGAAGGGGGGCTGGAAGCGTCTTAAAGAAATACCCGAAAGCTGGAACATCAGCTACCGCTATAACGATCTTAACCTGACGCTGCGCCTGGCGCTCACCGGCTTTGGCCACGTGGGCATCTTCCCCGAGCAGGGCGACAACTGGAATTTTATTTACGATACGCTGCGTACGTGGAACGTAACGCAGCCGCGCGTGCTCAATTTGTTTGCCTACACCGGTGCGGCCTCTGTGGTGGCGCGCACCGCGGGGGCCGAAGTCACGCATTGCGATGCCTCGCGCCCTGGCCTCAACTGGGCCAACCAAAACATGCAGCTCAATGGCCAGCAGGACATCCGCTGGGTGTACGAAGATGCGCTCAAGTTTGTGAAGCGCGAAGTCAAGCGGGGCAATCGCTACCACGGCATCATCATGGATCCGCCCCCGTACGGCCGCGGCCCCGATGGCGAAAAGTGGACGTTGCAAGAGAAACTGGACGAACTGGTGGGCCTGTCTGCGCAGTTGCTGCACCCCGAGTCGCGCTTTTTTATTCTCAGCCTCTATGCCGTGGGCCTCAGTGCCGTAGTAGGCGCCAATGTGGTGGGCACGCACTTCCCCCAGGCCAGGCTGGAGCTGGGCGAGTTTTACCTGCCCGGTCCGCGCCCGCTGCCCATGGGCACGTTTGTGCGGTTTAAATAAACTTTTTTAATCAACTGTCATCCCGGCCCCCGTGCCTCGGATCTCCCTCGGTGTACACCGATCTTTGGCATATCCCGATAGCTATCAGGAGGGCGGCTTAATCCGGCCCTCGCTACTCGCCCTACCTTTGGTATGGCTCACACATGCGCTCGGTCCGGGCCGCGCGGTGTGTTGTTAGGCCGCGCAGTAAGTAATAAAATCTGTTTGCGTTTATTCGAGGTGGGCCAACAGCGGCAGGAGGCAGACAGAGCGATTCACTGTTTTTCGAGGTCGTATCGGTAAAAGCCCACATCGTTTTTGAAAGTCGAGATTTGTAAAATTTTCCCATCAAATGTGTAGTCATAGCGTCCATTGAGGATCAGGTTCCAGTCGAAGTCAGCCGTCCAAAAATTCTCATCGACAAAAACGATTTTGCCATTGGTTACCGAATAGGACCCGGATCCGCCAGCGGGGATTCGATCCGAATTGCCCGAACAGGAAAATCTTCCATTTTTCAGTTCTAGAGTTACCGCGCCTGTGGAAACGCCCGTGCTATTGGTAACTGTGAAGGTTCCTTTGTAAGACCCTTCAGTAACGTTGACTTCGCTTTTATCGCAACCGAATAAAAACGATAAAGTTGCGATGACAACCAGTGTAAAACCTATTCTCATGGTTCAATTTTTTTACAAACGAGTGACAGCGGAATTTATTTTTTAATGTGTGTGACTAAATTATTGGATGACCTTAAGCACCAACACTGATCCCCAAATATCAAAAACATTTTGCTGGGGCAGTTGAAAAAAGCCAGGTTTCCCATTAATCAAACGTTTACAAACGCTTTTAATCGGAAGTAAACGAATACGAAACGAATAGGGCAGGCGGGGCCCGTCACCTTTGCATTGTCATCGGCCAACAACCGGTGCCGCTCAAATCGAAAATCAATGTTTAACCAATAAATACTACAATTATGAAAAGTTTAAGAAACAGCGTACAACTGATCGGCAACCTCGGCAAAGACCCCGATGTGAAGGAGTTCGGGAACAGCAAGAAGGCCTCGTTCTCCATCGCCACCACGGACACGTACAAGAACGCCAAAGGCGAAAAGATCAAAGACACGCAATGGCACAACGTGGTAATCTGGGGCAAGCTGGCGGGCATTGCCGAGAAGTACCTGAAGAAGGGGCAAAGCGTGGCCGTAGAAGGCAAGCTGGTGCACCGCATGTACGAGACCAGCAGTGGCGAGAAAAAGTACATCACGGAAATCAACGTGAATGACCTGGTGCTGCTGGGCGGGAAGTAGTCAGCCGCTGCTACCAAAGGAAAAAGCACTGCCTTGGCGGTGCTTTTTTTATTTTACGGGGCTATCTCTAAACGTCCCTACCTGTCGTACCGGTTCCGAAAGTTCGGGATGTTCCGGTCTCTGCTTCGGTGTGTTCGGAATCATATTCCGGCATCCCATAAATTCGTAACCGGATTGATATTTAATTTTGATGGAGTTTTTTAGAGATGCTCTTAATTGGAGATCGTTGTGGGCTCAGCTATCGAAATATTCATCGGCAAATTGGCCCGTGCCTTATCGTATAATTTCCGATGGTCAGCGCGATCAAGATCCAGCTGGCGAAACTCTTTGGCTGAAAGACCTACCCGCTGGCCATACAATTCGTAGTAACCCGCTTGCACCTCATCCAGGGCCTCCAGAAAAGCAGCATAACTTGTACCACGGTCGGTTTTGATTGACACCACCGCTCTTAATGGAGATTCGGATAGCGTCTGTAAGCCAGAGGGATTCAGTATGAAGTTTTGAATTTCGTTCCGCACTCCAGCCAGGTTTTGCCGTGGCTCGCCTTCAATCAGAAACTGATCAGAACTGTTGATTTGTATCGTGAATAGATTTCGGTCTTTCCAAGGTACCGGTTGGGAATTCGACACGTGGGGCGGCAGCATGATCGGGAGTCCACGATGCTCTAAAATAACGGTGGTCATCAAATAGAAGGTAAGGAGCAAAAAAGCAATGTCTGCCATTGAGCCTGTGCTCACTTGCGGAGCGATGCGGTTAACTGTCTTCATACATCCTTTTTTTGCCGAATACCCGAACACCTGAAAAGTCACGTCCGCGTAAGCCTTCTTTTAAAATCGTAACTTCGCCCGGCATGAGTTTCGTCTTTCCTTCTTTCCTCTGGGCGCTGTTGCTGCTGGCTGTCCCCCTGATTATCCACCTCTTCAACTTTCGCAAAACCATTCGCGTCTATTTCTCCAACACCCGCCTGCTGCGCCAGGTGAAGGAAGAAACCACGCAACAACGCAAGCTCAAACAGTATCTGGTACTGGCCAGTCGCCTGCTGTTCATCTTCTTCCTGGTGATGGCCTTTGCCCAGCCTTTCCTGCCGGCCCGCGAGCAAATGGCCAGCGGCCGCCAGGTGGTCATCTACCTCGATAATTCCTACAGCATGTCGGCCCCGGCCGGGGATAAAATTCGCGCGCTCGATGCCGGCCTCGCGCGGGTACGGGCCATCACCGCGCAATACCCGGCCGAAACCCGGTTTCGTTTTTTAACCAATGACTTTGCTTCCTTCTCCAACAACTACAAAACACGCCAGGAGGTGGATGAGCTGACGGCTACGGTTCGCCTTTCGCCCGTTTCGCGCACGGCTGCCGAAGTGAAACGCAAAATCATGAGCGATGGCCTTGCTGCCGATGTTTTCTGGATCTCGGATTTTCAGCAGTCAACCTGGGGCACCGATGCGCCTGCCTTCGATTCCCTCAGCGTTTGGCGTTTGGTGCCGGTGCCCGCGCTGACTACGGCCAACGTATTAGTCGACAGTGTCTACCTTGAGAACCCGTTTACCGTAGGAGGCGAGAAAAACACGTTGCATGTGTTGCTGCGCAATACCGGGTCGCAACCCACCGAGGGCCTGAACGTTCGGCTGGCCCTCAACGGGGTGCAAGCGGCCACTGCTGCGGTTAACCTGGAGGCGAACAGCACCGCGCGCACATCCTTCGACCTGCAAGCAGGTTTGCGAAATCGAAACGAGGGCGTGATCAGCTTTACCGACTTTCCCATCACGTTCGACAATGAGTTCTTTTTTGCACTCAATTTCACGCAGCGCATCCGGGTGGCTGAAGTGCGGGCCAGCGGACAGGAAAATTTCTTCGAGCGTGTTTTTGGCAACGCGCAGTTGTTCAGCTTTCGGGCCATGCCGGCCGGCAATGTGGATTTGGCCGTGCTCGGGCGGGCGGACTTGCTGATCCTCAACGGCATTACCCGGGTGGATGCGGCCCTGCAGGCCACCCTGCTAAGTGCCATGCAACAAGGCCGCGCAGTACTCTTGATTCCGGGCCGTGACGCAGATGCCAATTCGTTTCGCAGCGTATGGCCACAAGGATTTTCAACCCTTGGCAATTCTGCACGCGAGTTGCTCGAGTCGCCTGATTTTCGCAATCCATTCTTTCAGGATGTATTTCAGGAGCGCTCCGCCCAGGTTGATATGCCGCAAGCCACCGCATGGTGGGGCACCCCGGCACAGCCGTTACTCAAAACAAAAAGCGGGGCCACTTTTCTGGCGCGGCAGGGCAATGTGTTTTGGCTGGCATGTCCGTTGCAGGCCGAACTCACGGATTTCTACCGGCATGCTTTGTTTGTGCCGGTGATGTACCGAATGGCGGCTGCCGGGTTGCAACAGCAACAGCCGCTATACACTGTGTTGACACAAAATTCCGTGTTGATCAAAGCCGATTCACTCGAAGACGAAGCACGCGTGGTGCTGAAAGGGGCGCAGGAGGTGGTGCCCGCGCAGCGGCAAACCAGCGAAGGCGTCCTGCTGGAGTTGCCGCGGTTCAGCCTGATGCCTGGTTTTTACCGGGCGATGGACGGCACCGATACGCTGGCCCTCCTGGCTTTTGATGCCGATGCCCGCGAGTCGTTGCTGAAAACGTTTTCCGCTCCGGAGGTAAGCGCGCGGTTGGCCAGTCAACAGGTAACGGTTTTGGAGGCCGACACGCCCCAGGCATTCGAAGCCGAGGTGAAGGAGCGTTTTATGGGGAAGGCCTTGTGGCGCCACGCGTTGCTGGCGGCCCTTCTTTTCCTTTTCGTTGAGGTGCTATTGTTGCGGTTTTTGAAGTAACTTTGGGCTTTAATGAAGATACTCATCAAAGGCGCTGTACTTGTCGATCGGCAGTCGCCCCATCATCTTAAATCCAAAAACGTACTCATTCAAAACGGCCGTATTTCCGACATCGGGGATAAGAGCTATTCGGCCGACAAAACCATTGAAGCATCGGGCATGTACCTGACGCCCGGCTGGTTCGATCTCGGGGCGGCTGGGGGTGATCCCGGCCACGAAAACCGCGAGGACCTGGCGTCACTCGCCCGATCGGCAGCGGCCGGAGGATTTACCGAAGTGGCCGTTCTGCCCAACACCCATCCGGTTATTCAAACCAAGAATGAAGTCGCCTACATCCGCCAGGGCAACGATGGCCGGCTTGTTCAACTCCATGCGCTGGCCGCAGTGACGCGCAACACCAAAGGTGAAGAGCTGACCGAAATGATCGACCTGCACGAAGCCAGAGCCGTGGGTTTTACCGATGGACTTCATACGCTCTGGCACACCGATATTTTTCTGAAGGCTTTGCAGTACCTGCAAAAATTTAATGGTGTGTTGATTGACCGGCCGGAGGATACCTGGCTCACCCGCTTCGGTCAGATGCACGAGGGAGTTCAAAGTACGATGTTGGGTTTGAAAGGCATGCCGCGAACAGCTGAAGAAATTGCCTTGGTTCGAAATCTGGAACTGCTCGTGTATGCAGGCGGGCGTTACCATGCGGCTTCGCTGTCGTCTGGTCGATCCATCGAGCTCATCCGCCAGGCGCGCAAGAAGGGGTTGAACGTAACGGCAGGTATTAACGCCTACCAGCCGTTGTTGGGCGATGAGTTGCTGGCCGATTTTGATACGAACTATAAGGTAAATCCTCCGCTACGCGAGAAGGCCGATCAGGAAGCGATAATCAAAGGACTAAAAGATAAGACCATAACCGTTATCGCCAGCGGCCACGTGCCGGTAGATGAAGAAGGTAAGGTAGTGGAGTTTGATCAGGCGGAGTGGGGCATGATCAACCACCAGACGGTGGCCATGCAGTTGGCGCAGCTGGCCCGGTTGGTGCCGGTGGAGGACTTGCTCGAGGCCCTTACCTATGGCCCGCGCGAAGCGTTGAACCTGGAGGTGCCGCCCATCACCGAGGAGGCGAAAGCCAACCTCACACTTTTCGATCCTAATGCCGAGTGGACATTAAACGAAGATTCGTGTCATTCGAAATCGAAAAACTCACCCTGGTGGGGGAAGAAAATTACCGGCCGCTCGGTGGCCGTTTTCAACAATGGTCGACAATTCATCAGCCTTTAACAAAGCGTTGCTGGGCGTAGCCGTGCGCTACGGTCTTATTGCCGGGGCGGTAGCCTGTGTGGTCATTGCGGCTCTCTATTATCTTGGCAAACATCCGTTTTTACTTCCCGTGGTGTTTGACTTTCGCATCATCCTGTATTCGGTGATGGTGATTTTTGCGCTGCGCGAAATCCGCGACTTCCACCTGGGCAAACTGTTGTTTTTCTTTCAAGGCATGGTGGCCAGTAACCTGGTGGTGTGGCTGGCGGCACTTATTGGCGCGGCCTTCGTTTGGGTGTTTGCCGCTGCCGAGGGTAAATTTTTGGCGGAGTACATCCGCGTGATGACCGAGCAGATGACCACCAACCGCGAGCTGTTGATTCAGAACGTAGGGGAGGAGGCGTATAACCAACAGATGGCGAAGTTGCCGGTTACAACGGCCGGAGCATTGGCCGGTGATTACTTTTTGAAAAGTATAATTATCGGTCTATTTTTGACGATCATCCTTTCGGTGATCATGCGAAGACAACCCAAAACAATATAAATATGGAATCAGAAGTACCCTCAGTTACCACCCGTTCGGCCGGTATTCGTTTCGGACTCATTTCAGCGGTGATCGGCATTACGCTGATGGTGGTTTTTAGCATGGCTAAAATCGATAGCAGCGGACCCGTAGGGTATGCCAGCTACCTCATTTACGCTGCCTTGGTATTTCTGGCGCATAAGCACTTCAAGGAAAATGGCGATGGGTTTATGACGATTGGCCAGGGCATTGGCATTGGTTTTTGGATGGGTTTGATTTCGGCTTTGATTTCAGCACCCTTTACCTACATCTATTTGAAGTTTGTCGACAGCGGTATGATTGAAATGGCTTTGGAGAAGCAACGGGACCAGATGATTGAGCGTGGCATGGACGAAGCGGCCATCGATCAAGCAATGGAAATGACGGGTGCTTTTATGACACCTGGTGCCTTTGCGGGTTTTGCATTCGTTGGTGGCATTGTTGTATTCGTGGTTGTTTCGATCATCGTTTCGCTGTTTACCCAGAAGAAAAACCCGGAAATGTCCATTTAATGAATGAGTCTGGACATCTCCCTTATTATACCGGCTAAAGACGAAGCCGAATCTCTTCCTGAATTACATCAGTGGATCAGCCGTGTGCTCACCGCACACGGCTTTTCTTATGAAATCATTTTTATTGACGATGGCAGCAGCGACCGCACCTGGGCGGTGATGCGCGAACTGGCAGGTCTTGATGGGCGGGTGAAGGCTATTCGCTTCAATCGCAACTACGGCAAGTCGGCTGCCTTGAGTACCGGCTTCCGCGAAGCACAAGGCCATGTGGTGATCACGATGGATGCCGACCTGCAGGACAGTCCGGATGAAATACCTGCGTTGTATAAAATGGTGCGGGAGGAGAATTGGCACCTGGTGAGTGGCTGGAAGAAAAAGCGCCACGACCCGATTTCGAAAACATTTCCGTCAAAGTTCTTTAATGCGATTACGCGAAGAATCAGCGGCATTAAACTGCATGATTTCAACTGCGGGCTGAAGGCTTATGATGTGTCGGTGGTGAAGCACCTCAGCGTTTATGGCGAGATGCACCGCTACATTCCGGTGCTGGCCAAGTGGGCGGGTTTCACCCGCATTACGGAAAAAGTGGTGGAGCACCGCGAACGAAAGTACGGACATAGTAAATTTGGGTGGGAGCGCTTTGTGCGCGGGTTCCTCGATTTGCTCACCATTACCTTTGTCGGGCGTTTTGCCCAGCGGCCGATGCACTTTTTTGGAGCATGGGGTATTGTATCTTTCCTGTTGGGTTTTGCCTTTACGGTAAAGATTCTGTGGGATAAGGTGGACTCGGTGTTTTTTTCCAAAGTACCGCTCAAGCGGGATGTAACCGAGCAGCCTATTTTTTATTTGGCGCTGGTGGCGCTGGTAGTGGGGGTTCAATTGTTCCTCACGGGTTTTGTGGCCGAGCTGATTGCTCGCCAGAATATTTCGAAGAAAACCTACCTGGTGATTGAGCGTGCCGGCTTTGAAGCAAAATCGGCCGCTTCGGTGAACTAATTTTGACGTATTTTTGTCTCCCTTTCGCGGAAAGACGTTCTGCGAGTAAGGATTTGCTGACCTTAACTCAACAAAAGAAATACGGGGCTGACCGGTATTGACAGGTTGTGTGAGGGTGTATGCAGCATGCAGCGCATGAGGGTAGCGCTTTAACCACTGCTCTCAAATTCTACGTGGCGAGAATACTTACGCCATGGCTGCTTAATCTGACTTAGAGTTAGATAAGCTTATCCTTCGATAAGATCGGGGGAGGCCATCATCGCTCATCTTTTCTGTTTTGCGGAGGATGAATATGCGGTGTCGTTCAGCAAAACTGGGCCCCGGTGTGTTGCTCACCGGTGTCGAGAAAAGACGCAACTACGGAATTACTTCGGCTGTTGGCTGCCTGGTTATTCCCGACAATCAAAGTCAACTAAGCATGTAGAACGTACGCGTTCATCTTCTCTGGACGAGGGTTCGAATCCCTCCAGCTCCACTTTACCCCCCCGAAGCCACGCCCTGCGTGGCGAAGGGGGATCACTCTCCGAAGCCCAAATGTTTGGGTATGTTGATCACAACTATTTCTGCACTAATTTAAGTTCAAAGTTAAGTTTATGATGAAAACGGTCCGCGCGCTGCTCACCTTATCACTGGTAATCTTCTTGACGATGGCAACACATGCACAAACGCAATTTGTAAACCCTTTTGAGATCAAACCGCCCGGCTATACGCACGTGGTGATTGCGGGGAACACCGTTTATATCTCCGGGCAGGTGCCGGTCGATGCGCAGGGTAACACGGTGGGCAAAGGTGATTTTCGCGCCCACGTCGTTCAGGTATATGAGAACCTGAAAAAGTGTCTGGAGTCAGCCGGGGTGGGGTTCAGTGATGTGGTGAAGATGAATACCTACGTGGTTAACTACAAGCCGGAAGATGTGGCTGTCATACGCGAAGTGCGGAGCCGATACCTCAACATGAATCAACCACCGGCCAGCACCTTAGCCGGAGTTCAGGCTTTGGTCAACCCTGATTACCGAATCGAGATTGAAGCGATTGCGGTGAAGAAGTAAAGCGCGGTCAGGTTTCGTAGCGCGTTACTTCTTGGCCTTCAGCACGTAGCTAACGCCTGCACGAATACCAAATTCACCGCCATTGAAGTAAAAGTCGCCCATGGCTTCCACGCGCCAATTGTCGTTGATGGCTTTGGCCCAGCCCCCACCAATGGCGGCATCGTTGGCACCAATCAATCCGCGGAAGCGGACGAAAAAAGGATCGGCCGGGTACCACCGCACGCCCATAACGAAAGATGTCTCCTGATCCGTCCAGATGTCAACCCCCGCACCTAACGACACATGGCGAACGAGAAAGTAGTTCGCCTCGAGGCCAAGTTGAGCTTTGTTGAAGGCTTTATCGTAATCGGTTTTTAAAAGATCGAAGCCACCGCTGAACATAAAATCGCCCGTGCTTTGAGCTTGAACGGCCAGCGAGCATACCATAAAAAAAATCAGGGCTGTAAATCGGGTCATGATGAAAAAATTTGCCTGCAAAGTTGGCCAAAGTCTCGCAAAAAGCAAGGAAGCCGTGGCATTGGCTCACGCCATGCCACGGCTCCTGAACGTGTTAGGAACACTTAGTTCTTCTTCCACTCCGGCATGCGGCCCGGGGTGTACGGTGCTCCGGCCGCTTCCAACTTCTGCTCTAATGCTTTCAGGTCGTTGGTGACAATGTTCTTCAGGTTGGCGAGCACGACAGCAAACTCCTCTGAGGCGATGGCGAGTTGCTGTTTCATAGTCGTGGTCGGATCACCGGTAGAGCTGTTACCGTCATACCAAGCTCCGAACACACGTTGGTTAATGGACGGTGGCGTGTCAATATCCAAACGACCCGCGGTATTATCGCCATACATCGCCTGGCTCACGCTTTTGAGTTTGGCTTCCAACGCTTTTACATCACTGACGAAATCGGCCTGCGGTTTGGCTACACTGAAGATGGCTTCACGCATGTGCCGCACGCGGTTGTTGGCATCGCTCAGGATTTGGGCTGCACCCTGCATCGAGCGTTTCAACTCATCGGCCTCGCGCTGCCACTTCACCATGGCCGGGCGGTCGGTTGACGGCAGCGTGGTACCGGGCAACAACTTGACGTTGAATTTCTCCGGGCCGCCCAGTTCGGTGATGGTGCCGTCCACACTCTTGGAGAGCGTTACGGTGTACGTGCCCGGCAATACAAATTGCCCCACGTCAGATGATGAGAACGGATTATCGGTTGAAGGAGGCGTCAACGAAACCGGACTGGAACTCGGGTAGCGAAAATCCCAATTCATCCGGTTAACTCCTTTTTTGGCGGGAGCTTTCAATTTGCGCACGATGTCACCTTTGTCATTCCGGATGGTGAACAACAGGTAGGGGGCTTCCTCTGCCTCTTCAGCTTTTAAGGCTTCGTAGCTGGGGTAAGGCACGTCTTTCCGGTCTTTGTACAATTTGCTTTCCTCCTCCTGTCGTTTTTCTTTCTTGGTCTTCAGGTCGTCTTTGACATAATAGTAGAAGGTGGCCGCCACGGGTGGATTCTCCGCCCGGAAGTAGCTCTCGCCCATAAACCCTTTGCCCGGCACGCCCAGCGGATTGTTTTCGATATACATCCACGCATCGCGAATAGGAAACAGGTGCCCTTCTTTCGATTCAATGCTTTTAAGCTGGCGCAGCGCGCTGTAGTCATCCAAAACATAGAAGCCACGACCGAAGGTGGCGAGCACCAAATCGGTCTCACGTTTTTGAATCGCGATATCCCGCACGGCAATGGTGGGCAGCCCCGCCTTAAGTTGCCGCCAGCTCTTACCGCCATCGTTGCTGAAGTGAATGCCAAACTCGGTGCCTACGAAGAGTAAGTTCGGGTCAACAAAATCCTCCAGCAGGCAAAAGGTAGAGCCCCGCTCCGGTAAGTTGGCGTTGATGGACGTCCAGGTGGCGCCTTTGTCGGTGCTCTTGAATAAATAGGGCTTGAAATCGCCCCGCCTGTGGTTGTTAAATGTGGCATAGATCACATTCTCATCGTGTTGGGAGGTGAGCACGTGGTACACATACGTCATCGCAGGTACTCCGGTAACGCCATCGATCTTGCGCCAGTTCTGGCCGCCATCGGTCGTGATCTGGATAAGCCCGTCATCGGTGCCGGCCACCAGCAGGTTTTCGTTTTTGGATGATTCGCTGAACGCACTCACTGTGCCGTAGATGCCGAGGCCGTCATTTTTGCCGGATGCATCAATGCCCCATACGCGACCCATGATGGGCAGGGTATTGCGGTTGATGCTCCGCGTTACATCCGGGCTGATGGTTTGCCAGGTGTTTCCCCGGTCGTCACTGCGAAATACCTTGTTGGCCGCAAAGTAGATTCGTCCGGGTTTGTGATGACTGGTAAACAGGGGAGCATCCCAGTTCCAGCGGTATTCATTTTCGCCTTTACCCGGGCGGGGCTGGATGCCCACAGTTTCGCCCGTTGCCTTGTCGTAGCGCACGATGCCGCCATGCTGTGATTGCGCGTACACAATGTTTGGATTTTGCGGGTCGATGGCACTTTCGAACCCATCGCCACCGTTGGTAACAAACCAGTCGGAATTTACAATGCCACTTTCATTGCGTGTGCGTGATGGGCCGCCCATGCTGTTGTTGTCCTGCGTGCCGCCATACACGTAGTAGAACGGTTCCGTGTTGTCGACCTCGACTTTATAAAACTGCATGATGGGCAAGTTTGGTTTGTACTGCCAGGTTTTACAGCCGTCCCAGGTTTCGTAGATGCCGCCATCGCAGCCGTTCAGCATGTGGTTGGTGTTTTTCGGATCAATCCACAGTACGTGATTGTCTACATGTTTGTGCTTTTCACCCGCCATGCGGAATGTCTTTCCTCCATCTTCGCTCACTTGCATGAAGGTGCTCATCGAAAAAATCTTGTCGCGATCGGCCGGGTCGGGCACTATTTCGGAGTAATAATTGCCGCCCGTATTGTGGTTGCTGCGCTTCTCCCAGCTGGCACCGCGGTTGGTTGACCGGTAAAACCCACTTTCGCCTTTAGCGGCTTCAACCATGGCGTAGATATACTCCGGGTCAGCAGGCGAGATGGCGATAGCAATTCTTCCTTTGTCTACGGAGGGAAGACCGTTGTTGGCTTTCTCCCAGGTTTTGCCGCCATCAATGGATTTGTGAATGCCGGAGCCGGGCCCCCCGCTCACGTACATGTAGTCGTGCCGCATGCGCTGGTATGCCGCTGCATACAAAACATCCGGATTGCGCGGGTCCATGGCGATGTCGTTTACGCCTGTGAACTCATCGATCTTGAGAATTTGCTCCCAGGTTTTACCGCCATCAGTGGTTTTGTACAGGCCGCGTTCGCCACCTTCTTTCCAGAGGGGGCCGATGGCGGCCACGTATACAACCTGGGAGTTGCGCGGGTCAACGATGATCTTGCCGATGTGTTCGGACGTTTTAAGTCCCATGTTTTTCCAGCTGGCGCCTCCGTCTTCTGACTTATACACCCCGTCACCATAAGCGACCGCACGCTGGTTATTGTTTTCACCCGAGCCCACCCAAATGACGTTGGCGTTGTTGGGGTCCAGGGTGATGCAACCGATAGAATACGAGTTTTGGCTGTCGAACACCGGCTCGTATGTGGTGCCGGAATTGATTGTCTTCCACACCCCACCAGACGCAACGGCAACATAGTACTCGGCCGGGTTGTCTGGATTAACGGCAAAGTCCGATACGCGTCCGGAAGCGGTGGCCGGCCCGATTGAACGGAATTTCAAGCCGGAGAGCGCGATTTCATCCTTCTTCTCTTCTTTCTTTTCGGAGGGCGCAGCTTTCTTTTGAGCCCACCCGCAGTTGCCGCCCAGGGCCACAACCAATGTCAGCAATACAATATGTTTCATGGAGGTCAGTTTAACGGCAAACGAGTTACGTCATTCAGCCCAAAAAATCAACCGTAAAGAAAGTTGGAGGAGCACCGGACTGACCAGCGGCACCTATTCCTCAGCCATCAGGATCTCGCGTGCCCGGGGTACATCGTGCTCGAAAACGAACAGCCGCACACCGGGAATGAGCTCATTTCGAAACGGGTACAGATTGTTGAAGTGTTCGTCTGTGAGGAAGCAGGGAATTCCGTAGGCATCCAATTTCGTTTTCGCCAGATTGGCCATAATAGCCGTGTCAAAGGCTTCCAGCATCACAATACGGCCCTGCTCGTCCATGCCGGCAAGGTAGGCATTACGGGCTAACCAGGTTGATTGAGAAATTGATGTAAAGCGGGTTTCCGATTTTGTTTTCGGCCAGGTAGGGTTGATCGCCCGTGAAACCCCGGTAGAAATCACCCTGATCCAGATTGAATCGCCAATTGTAGCGCAGGCCGGCTTGCACCGAAACCCAAATGAAATCTTTGATCGATCGCTCGTACATCAGGCGAATGCGCAACTCACCTCTGCGGAGTTCGAGATCATCGGCATTATTCGGCAGCCATTGGTCGAACTCATTTCCCCGGTTCGCGATGTGATAGGTTTGGCCTTCCAACTCGTAACCGAAGAAAGCCATGGAGCGGGGATTGAACGTTCGCCTCAGATGGGCGCGCGCAGGGAAAATCGACTCAACACCCCACTTGCGCGAAGGGAAGGTGTAGTTGTACATGAAGAGTGGCAGAATAATCTGTTCACCTGCCCGGTAGGTGCGTGCCAATCCAAACCCGTACATGAGGCGGTCGTGCATTTTCCATCCGTAGATCGCAAAGACGGAATACCGGGTGTATTTCAGCGATTGAATGTCGGCCAGGCTGTAGTTACCATTGAGATCGGCCTGGGCCAACACAAACAGCACTTGTTTTTCATTGAAGGGTTTGAAGATGGTTGTGCTTAACCCCATGGTGCGCAAGCCGTACCGGTCGAGCGAAAGCGCAAGCGGGTTAGTTACGTTTTCCGGATTCTCAATGTCATAGCGGGTTTCCCAATAATTGCCACCGAGGTTGACAATGATGTTGTTTCGGGAGATCACGGGCACATTGGCCCCAAGCCGAAGGCCGGAGTTGAAGCTGTTGGTCACGCGCTCGGGTGAGGCTATCAGACCTTGCACATCGGGCGGACCGAAATAGGCCAGGTCCATAAAATAGGAACTCTGATAATCGTAACCGATCGAAATCAGTTTGTTCGGACTCTGGTCAAGTACTTTTTGAGTCGCAAATCGTTTGGCGTCACCGGCCAATTCAGCATCGGCATACTGGCTGTAGTCTTCTACCTCGGTGGTATCGGTCTCCTGGGCGTAGGCGGCCAGGCCGGCCAGCATCCCAACAACAAGAATGAAGCTGCGCATCAGGCTTTCTTCTTCACTTGAACCCGCTTCCACACATCGGTGCGACCGAAGACGGATACGCCAATGAATCCCCGCACGTCCAGCGTATTCTCATCCGTCATGGTAATCTCACAGCTATAGGTGCTGCCATTCTCCGGATCGTAGATCGTTCCGTCTTCCCAGGTTTTTTCTCCCGAGTAGTTGAAGTCTTTTAGCATGCGATATCCCAACAGCGGGGTGGTACGCATTTTTTCATCCGGATTGTTCTTGTCCACTTTGGGCTTACCCTCTTCATTGTTGGGTTCGCGCAGCCACACGATCTTCCCAACATATTTTTCGCCCACCTTGTCAATTTTCACACGGGCTTTGCCGCTGCCGGTTTCCCACACGCCCAAAATGGCGTCCGCTTCGGCAGTTTGTGCACCGGCCCCGGTCGCGGCCAGGAATAACATCGACAATAGGGTAAAAAACCTCAATTTCATGGTTGTTTTGGATTTGTGTTGCGAATATAGCTATACATTCAATAATGAAAGTATTACTATTAACCATCGAAAATTGGTTTTGTTTAACCCGGGTGTGGGTCAGGAGAACCAAAGTTTGAGTGCCATGGCCAAAACCGAGATGACCATCACGCGCTTGATCCATTTTTCACCGGCCCGAACGGACCACCGGCTGGCGTACCACCCACCGAGGGCGTGGCCTATGGCCAACACAAGCCCGATGTTCCAGTTGATTTTGCCTTCCAGCGCAAATACGATAACCGAGATGCCCGTGTACACGATGGCAACAAAAACCTTGATATAGTTGATCGTGACAAGGTCGTACTGGTGAAGCAAGCTAAGCACACCAATCACCAGGAATCCGATACCCGCTTGCACGAAGCCACCATAAATACCGATAAAGAAAAAGCAAAACGCACCCAGCGCCATACGGGCGGGTGTCATTTTAACTTCCCCTGTGCCGCTGCGGAACGGGTCCCACACCACCAGTACCACGGAAAGAATCATGACCCCGACAAAAAGTTGGTTAAACAGTTCATCGTTGATCGTAGCCGCGAGGCGAGAACCGATGAATCCGCCCACCAGCGACACAGAACCAAGGATCAGACTGTAGCGCAAAGGCAGGCGCACGTTCTTGCTGGCAAAGCCGCCCACGGCAGAAAAATTCTGAAAGAGAATGGCCACCCGCGCGGTGGCGTTGGCCTGTGTGATGGGCACACCCAGAAACGTGAGAATGGGCACGCTGAACAACGAACCGCCTCCGCCTACGGTGTTCAGGAAGGCCGCACCAAATCCGACAACGACAATGAATACGTATTCGTACCAGACCATGCTTACCGCACTTTGGCCTTGCGCACGATGCGGGCAAAAATTCCGGGCGCAAAACGTTGCAGCAGGGCCGCGAATTTCTCCTTACCACCGCCAATAACCACCTCCCGTTTTCGCTGGTTGATGGCGCGAATCATTTTGCGGGCAAATGCATCGGGGTGCATACCATTGCCGGTGGTTTCGTCCATGTGGTTTAGCGCACTGCCGTCTCCGGTCAGCGCGTGCAGGGTGATGTTGGTTCGTATCCAACCGGGGCAAATCAAGGTGACGTAAATCTCTTTGGACTCTCTCCACAATTCGGCCCGCAGCGAATCAAAAAACCCATGAAGCGCGTGCTTGGCGGCTGCATAGCCCGAGCGGTAAGGTGTACCGATGATGCCCATCACGCTGGACACGGTGACGTAGTGCCCGGTTTTGCGCTTCAGGAAATGGGGCAACAAATACTTGGTAAGCGCCAGCGTGCCGAAGTAATCTACCTCCATGATCTTTCGATCAACGTCAACCGTAGTTTCTTTTGCGAGGCTTCGCTGGCTGATGCCTCCGTTGTTGATCAGAATATCAATGTGACCGAAAATCTGGATGGCGGCCTCGGTGCTCAACTTTAGCGTGTTGGCCTCGGCCAGGTCGAGCGGCAGAATGCGAATGTTGGCCTGTTGATCGGTGGGGCAGTTGCCCTTCACGCGCTCAAGTTCCTCTTTTCTTCTTGACGATAAGATCAACCGGGCGCCCTGACGCGCCAGTTCGTAGGTAAGCGCTTCGCCAATGCCAGACGAAGCTCCCGTGAGCCAAACGACTTTGTTTTTTACAGACACAGTTTAGGTAGCGGCTTTGGCCTGCTTCTGATCTTCAGCATATACCCAAATGGTGTACACGCCCAGCGCGGTACCAATCGGGAAGTTGAAGAGTTTGAAACAGCCCAATATTAACGCCAGCAATAACGCCCATTTCTGCTGATTGAGCAAGCCAATACCCGCGATGATGGAGGGTACGCCAAACAGGATGATCAGGATAATGGGCAAAAACTGCATGATGGTCTGGATCAACTCCAGTACCCACCGCTCGTCCGCATCGACTTCCTGCATGGCGAAGCCAAAGATCGCATTAAAGAACAGGCTGACACCGGCCAGAATCAAAATGGTTAGTGCTCCGGAAATGACGTACAAAATCCCGAGTACACGTTTGTGGGAGTCCATAAGCTAGGGGGTTTGTTTGTCGAATATAACGAAATCGAACGGAAAGAGATGCCGTGCATCGGTCCCATGGTGCTGTCGGGATGTCTCTTTCCATGCGCTGCGATCGTATTCTGGGAAGTAGGTGTCGCCCGCCAGTTGGGCTTTTATCTCGGTGAGGTAAAGCCGGTTGGCGAAGGGTAGGGCCAGCCGGTAGATTTCAGCCCCTCCGATCACAAAGGTTTCCGTTTGGCCGGCTGCACGGGCCAGGTCCAGCGCCTCGGCCAGGCTATGTACCACGGTTGCCCCGGGTGCGTGAAAGTCAGCCTGGCGCGTCACCACCAGGTTGGTGCGATTCGGCAAGGGCCGGAATTTTTCAGGAATGGATTCCCAGTTTTTTCGCCCCATGATGACGTAGTGGCCTTTTGTCGTTTGCATGAAATACTTCATGTCATCGGGCAGGTGCCAGGGCAGGTCATTGTTCTTACCAATTACCCGGTTTTCCGTAAGGGCTGCAATCAAGGAGATGATCATGTCAATGTCCGGGTTCTCTATTCAACATTCCGAGTGGCCAAAGGTACTCAGAGTTTGTTGCCCCGGAAGAATTCTTCAGGCGTCATTCGCTTTTTGCCTTCGGGTTGAAAATCGGTAATGTCCAGATAGCCGTCAGCGGTGCCGAAACGAATAAATGTCTTTTGGTCGCTTTCCCAATCGCCTGGTTTTTCCGGTGGGTTGATTGAACGTTGAACCGCCCGGGCATTCAATACCTTAATCGTCTTGCCGTTAATCATCGTCCAGGCACCCGGGTACGGACTGAGGCCACGAATGAAATTACGAACGGAGGTTGTGGGCTGACCCCAGTTAATCTGGCACGTCTCTTTAAAAATCTTGGGGGCATGCGTGTTTTCGCGCGGCTGGGGCTGCGGCACCATCGGTGCGTTACCCGCTTCGATGGCTTTCACGGTTTTCGAAACCAGATCAGCCCCCTTGTGCATCAATCGCTCATAAACCGAGCCAGCCGTGTC
>ERZ1066128.360-NODE-360-length-19281-cov-39.957557_pt1 | contig 19281 bp, 23 predicted proteins | sample MGYA00382775_ERZ1066128 | MGnify/ENA primary metagenome ERZ1066128 (study PRJEB33369, sample SAMEA5778358) | biofilm metagenome | biome: Industrial cooling water; feature: Water cooling tower basin; material: Biofilm | place: United Arab Emirates | collected...
GGATTTAGGGGGATCTAAAATGCTTGACCTCATAACTAGCAACTTGAGTTAATTAGATCTTTCCACGAATCGCTATAACAAAGCCCAGATTCTGCTGACGATGTGCAGAATCTGGGCTTTACTGTGCGTTAATCCTGGCGCAGGCGATCGCTGAGAATTAGATGAGAAAAGTTTCAGCTCAATCTCAGAATTAGTTACTAATTTCTTATATAAAAATCATTCTAGGCTTGATTGAGCGCATCAAAATAGTTTTTAAATCAGAATCCTCAATCAAAATTATCTGAATGGAGTTAGACAAAATGAAGCTCAATCAATTCTTACTGCTGGGTGCTACTTCTGTTTTAGTCGGTGTTATACCAGTCTCAAGCTATGCATCAGGATTGTTTAGCAATTCACCTGCGAGTACTACTGTGGCACAAAATCGAACTGTAGCGATCGCATCTGGTACTTTTGTCGCTGCGGAAAAGCCGACGACTGGAACGGCGCGAATTGTCAGAGAAAATGGACATCGTTATTTAGAGATTGATGCTGCTTTTAGTACGAGCAATCAAGGGCCAGATTTGCACGTGCTTTTAGATACTACTGATAAACCGCCGCAGGCATATCAAAATCAAGGCAGCGTTATAAATTTGGGTCGCTTACGCAGTTACAACGGCGCTCAACGTTACCCAATTCCTGACTCTATTAATCTAAATTCTTTTAAATCAGTCGTAATTTGGTGTCGAATGGCTAACGCTACTTTTGGTTACGCCCCCATTCGTACTGTTAGCATGGCACGCGATCGATAGTTTCCCCATTCCTCATTCCCAGGTTCCACCTGGGAATGCTCACCCGGAGGCAGAGCCTCCCAGGCGGCAGAGCCGCCAGATCTTTCATTTCCAGGTAGAACCTGGAAACGAGAGAAACGAGAGATGAGAGAAATATGAAATTCTGACAATGGGTGCCGTATGTCAAACATACTAAACAACTACTCAATGTTTCTCGCTCGGATTCCGGGACGCGCCTATCTATTACTCGCGATTCTGATATTCGCTGCTTCGGGTTCGGTGATTCGTAAATTAACAGAAATCGGCGCTCAACATTTAATTGATGGCAGAAATCCGATTTCCTTTTGCAATGTCTTTTTTACCGGCAATGTTTGCGCCACAATGCTGCTAATTTCCATTTACCGTCAACAGTGGATCGTTCAAAATATCAAAAGTTTCTCAAAGAGTGATTGGTTAGGTTTAAGTAAAGTAGCAATCTTAGAAGGCGCTTTAGCACCTGCATTAATTTTTACAGCGCTTTCGCTGACAATGGTTAGCAATGTAATTTTAATTGGACGCCTCGAACCACCACTGACTTTAGCTTTGTCTGTTTGGGTACTCAAAGAACGAGTGAATCGTTGGGTAGTTGCAGGTGCGATTGTCTCTTTTATCGGCGTCTGCCTGACGATATTGCTTCAGCCTCCGGGAGCAAATATGGTGGGTATGCTCGCAATTCAAATCGGTAAAGGCGAATTGATGACAGCAGGCTGGGCAGTTTGCATTGCGGTTTCTACTACTCTTAGTAAAGTTAAGCTTCAGCAAATTCCTTTGGGGATTTTTACAGTTTTTCGGACAGCTGTTGGTACGATCGTTTTTTGTGCGATTGTAATAAATCTGTTTGGATTCCATCATTTTACTGATGTTTTTTCTCCCTTCTTGTGGCAGTGGATGTTATTTTATAGCACTGTTATCGTCGTGGGAGGTCAATTATGTTTTTTCATGGGTTTAAAAAAGTCTACAGCCTCGGATGTGGCTTGGGCTAGTTCTTTTGGCCCGATTGCTGGAATCTTGGCAGCTTATTTGATTTTGGGAGAAGTACCACATATGGCTCAATATATTGGTGGCAGTGTTATTATGGGCGGTATTGTTTTAAACCAGATTGGCGTTTCTCGTCAAAGCAGTAGAATAAACAAAATACAGAAATCTGCAAAAGAAATGGATAATTCTGTTGGGTTTAAAGGTGTTTAGTTGTTTGGTAATTATAACGGAGTTATTTTATGAGTTCAAACGCATTTTTGTTTATTCCAGTTATTCTCGGCACAGTTCGCCAAGGTCGGATGAGCGAACACGTTGCTAAATTTGTAGTAGAAGAGGTTGCCAAGCGGGAGGGTGTTGAAACAGAATTAATTGATATTCGTAAACTTCCTATTTCTATCACAGATGCAGGCGAATCGATCAAAGATCCTGGGTTTTCAGCCACCGTTATGCGTGCCGATGGATTGATTATCGTTACACCAGAATACAATCACGGCTATCCTGGTTTACTCAAGCACGTTCTCGATACTTGCCTGAAAGAATACATTCATAAAGCTGTTGGCATTTGCGGTGTTTCTGCTGGCCCTTTTGGCGGCACTCGGGTTATCGAAAACCTATTGCCAGTAATGCGAGAGTTGGGTTTGGTAACGATTTTTTGGGATGGGAACTTCTCCAACGTCCAAAATATATTTGATGAATCTGGTAAGCTTTTGGATGAGGCATACATTAGAAGGTTAGATAAGTTTTTGAAGGAACTGATTTGGATGTCAAAGGTTTTGAAATATGGGCGAGAAAATGTGCCGTTGGAATAATCTAGTTTTTGATTTTGTCGCTGCGTACAGCAGATCCCCCTAAATCCCCCTTCACAAGGGGGACTTTGAAGAATCGAATAATCTAGTTTTTGATTTTGTCGCTGCGTACAGCTGATCCCCCTAAATCCCCCTTCAAAAGGGGGACTTTGAAGAATCGAATAATCTAGTTTTTGATTTTGACGCTGCGTATAGCAGATCCCCCTAAATCCCCCTTCAAAAGGGGGACTTTTAAGCATGGAATAATCTAGTTTTTGATTTTGACGCTGCGTATAGCTGATCCCCCTAAATCCCCCTTCAAAAGGGGGACTTTGAAGAATCGAATAATCTAGTTTTTGATTTTGACGCTGCGTATAGCTGATCCCCCTAAATCCCCCTTCAAAAGGGGGACTTTGAAGAATCGAATAATCTAGTTTTTGATTTGGTCGCTGCGTACAGCTGATCCCCCTAAATCCCCCTTCAAAAGGGGGACTTTGAAGAGTTGATGTTTCTTCGCTTAGCGAGGGGGACTTTGAAGAGTTGATGTTTCTTCGTTTAGCGAGGGGGACTTTGAAGAGTTGATGTTTCTTCGCTGAGCGAGGGGGACTTTAAGTTATTTCCGGTCCCCCCCTTGGCAAGGGGGGTTAGGGGGGATCGAATTCAAGATCTATGACAGTAGTATTAAGGTTTGCTTTACAAATAATCTATGCACTCCCGACCCTTGAAGATGCGCTAATCCCAGTGCCATATTAGGAAGAGATCGATTTTTCTGGCGGATACTATCTTATGTCGGAATGGCTGGTTGTTTGGGGCGTGGCGCAAGCTGCGGGGTTGGTATTTAAACCCATTTTAGAAGACTTGGCTAAGGAATCAGCGAAGGATTATGCGAAGGATTTCTTTAAAGACTGTCTGAAAAAAGTCATTCACCAGCCAGAAAAAGATCCGCTGAAGGAAGCTTATGGTAAGGCTTTGACTCAATTTTTGCTGTTGGTACAGCAGGAATTGGAACGGGCTGATTATGAGGAAGTTCTGATAAAAGAATACGTTAAACCGTTAAAGGATTTTGTCAATCAAGAAAAGATTGCGGCGACGTTGGGGAGTGCTTTTAATAGCGATGCTCAGGGACTGGATATTCAAATTATGGCGGTCACTTGGCGCGAGATGAATTTGCCTTTTTTGCCGGAGGAGTTTGATTGGGGACAGATTAGCAAGCGCTATCTGAAACGAGTCAAAACTATTATTAAAGATTCCGATCAACTGCAACCGATTTTTGCGGCGCAGGCGCAGGAAGCTGCTGCGGAACAGTTACAACAAATGGCTGGGATTCCGATTGAATTTGATTTGCGGCGGTATCGGGAAGCGCTGCGGGAATACTATGGTAATCTGCGGTTAGAGGCGATGGATGCGATCGCATACGCATACAATGAGTTAAAGCTGTGGAATGTCTTCGTGCCGCAAAATGCGCGGGAGTGCCAGGAATTTTTACCCCAGGTGTATGAGATTCCTAAAGAACTGTTGCGGGAATTGCGATCGCAAAACCAATTAGATGCAGAAATTGCCGAAGTTGAGGTGGAACGCTACCGCAAAGCCTATGTAGATCAGCCAATTCGTTCTGTTTTTGAAATCTTAGGCGATCCGGGTGCTTCTGAGCCGCAAAATCGCATATTGTCTCAGTATACGGTAATTTTAGGCGATCCGGGGGCGGGAAAATCAACTCTGCTGCAATATATTGCTTTGAAATGGGCAGAAAGACCTGTAAAAGATTTGCCCGTTTACCCAATTCCCCTGTTAATTGAGTTACGCATTTATGCCCAAAATCGCCATAGCGGGAAATGCGATGGCATTCTGGGATTTTTACATTCTGGCGATATTTTGGAGCGATTGAACCAACATCAATTGGAAGAATGGTTAAAACGGGGACATGCGATCGCGATGTTTGATGGGTTGGATGAAGTATTCGATCCGGCACTGCGGGAAGTTGTGGTTACCGATATTCACAGCTTTACGAATAAGTATCCGCAGGTGCAGACAATTGCCACGTCTCGCTGGCTGGGTTACAAAGCGCAACGCTTGCGAGATGCGGGGTTTCGCCACTTTATGTTGCAAGATTTGACCTCAGAACAAATTGAAGAATTTATCCAGCGCTGGCACGATCAAACCTTCCCAGAAGGAGAAGATAAAGTCAGAAAACGGGAGCGACTGAGAACAGGAATTGCTAACTCTAAACCGATTCAAGAACTAGCAGGAAATCCTTTGCTGCTGACGATGATGGCAATTCTCAACCGCAGTCAAGAACTTCCTAGAGATCGCGCTACTCTCTACGAAAAGGCATCGGGGTTATTATTGCACCAGTGGGATGTGGAAGCCAAGGTTTTAGAAGACCCCGAATTAAAGAAATTTCCCGTCGTCATCGATTTGAAAGACAAACAGGCAATGTTGCGCCAAGTTGCCTATCAGATGCAAGGGAAAGAAAAGGGTTTGGCTGGGAATTTGATTGGCGAAACGCAGTTAGAAGATATCCTGACCAACTATTTGAAAACGATTAAAGAGGTGCCGCAAGCAAGAGATATCGCCCGCTTGACGATCAAGCAATTGCGAATCCGCAATTTTATTTTGTGCTATCTGGGTGGGAATAGTTATGCTTTTGTCCATCGCACGTTTCTGGAATATTTCTGTGCTTGGGAGTTTGTCTGGCAGTTTAAGGAGACGCAGACGCTGACGCTGGATGGGCTGATTAATGATGTTTTTGGCAAGCACTGGCAGGATGAATCTTGGCATAAAGTGCTGTGGCTGATTTGTGGGATGATTGATGCTAAGTTTGTTGGGGAAATTATTGAGTATCTGTTAAAGCAGAAAATTAATCGGCGAGAGTTTATTACTGAGTATGACAAATTGAAAAAGGAAGGGATTATCAACCTTTTATTAGCAGCGAATTGTCTGGCAGAAGTAAAGAATAGAAGCGCGATCGCTCCCATTGCGACTCAACTGCTACAAGTGTTGAAAAAAGAAGTTGAAGCAGAATATCCCTACAGGTTTGAGTCAGAAGCGGCTTATGCAATCTTAATGGCGATCGCGACTATCTGGCAAGATGACCTAGAAACCCTACTCTGGCTAAAATCTTGTATGCAATTTGATTCCGCGTCTAATGTGCCACAGTGCGCTGTGATGGCTATCGCCCAGAACTGGAAAGATGACCCGGATATCTTAATTATGCTGAAAGACCGGGCGCAAAACGATGGGGATTTTTGTGTGCGTTATGCAGCGGTGCAAGAACTCATCCTTGGTTGGAAAAATGACCCGGATATCTTAATTATGCTGAAAGACCAGGCGCAAAATGATGCGGATTTCTTTATGCGCCGTACCGCAATGGAAGAACTCGCCCGTGGTTGGAAAGATGACCCAGATACCTTAATTTTGCTGAAAAACCGGGCACAAAATGATACGGATTTCTTTGTGCGCGGCGGGGCGGTGGAAGAACTCGCCCTTGGTTGGAAAGATGCGCCTGGAATGTTTGAGTGGTTGTGCGATCGCGCTGTTAAAGATCCTTTTACAAGTGATAATTGGTTTCGATGCCATCCCCGGAAAACCGCTCTGGAGGCAATTGTCAGATACTATCACGACCATCCCCAAACCCTAGACTTGTTACGCGATCGCGCAGACAACGATCCAGATGAGCAGGTGAGGAACTTCGCCAAGAATCTATTAGAAAGGAGAAAACGAGCAGAATAGGTTGGTGTTATATCAAGGATGAGCGATCGCTTCTGCTAAAGTCAGTTTTATCAAGCGATCGCTCCCACTTCACCAAACAATATTTTCCCAAATCTCTGGTTACGATCGATGCAGTAGAATTCAAACTGGTAAACAGAAAACACCATGAGCGTTGTCATTCCCGATGAGATTCTGACAGCCGCAAAGATGTCAGAAGCCGAATTAAAGCTAGAAATTGCTATTTTACTGTACCAAAAATCCAAAATTAGCACAGGCACAGCCCGTCGCCTTGCCGGAATGAACTTAATCGAATTCCAAAAAGAACTTGCCAGTCGAGGTATCTGCATCAATTATGATGTTGAAGATTTCCAAAACGATCTCGAAACCCTAAAAAGGCTGGGCGATTTGTGAATATTGTCAGCAATACTTCACCCATAACCAACTTAGCAGCAGTCGGACAATTAAACCTATTGCAACAACTGTATGGCAACATTATCATTCCTCAAGCAGTTTACGATGAAATGGCAAGCTTGGGTTATACAGTCCCCGGTACTATTGAAGTCCAAACCCTATCTTGGATTCAAACTCAACAGGTAATCAATCGTACCCTAGTAACGCAACTCGAAACAGAAATCGCTCCAGGTGAATCTGAAGCGATCGCTCTTACTATAGAGCTATCAGCCAATCGACTTCTGATAGACGATCGTCAAGCCAGAATAGCAGCATCTAGATTTGGAATCAATACCGTTGGAGTGTTAGGAATTTTCTTAGTTGCTAAACGCAGAGGATTGATTTCATCGGTTAAACCTGTGATGAATGATTTAATTGCTCAAGCTGGTTTTCGAGTCAGCAATCAACTATATGGTGATGTGTTAAATGCTGCGGGAGAGTAGTGTATCCAAGGGAAAAATTTGCGATCGCCTCCCTTGGGTTACACGATAGGACAGACAAACGCTATTGCCAAGTGAACGTTAATTAATCTACCAGTTCATCTAAGGAAAGCTTCAAAAGGTCGCATAACGCTTTCGTTTGCTCAAAATAGAGTTTGGGAATATGCCTGCCAGCTTCCCAATTTTTCACAGTCGTTACAGATACGCCCAACCGATCGGCGACTTGCTGCTGCGTCAAAGAAAGCGATTCGCGTCGTTGTTTAAGCTTTTTCCCCACACTACTCATTAATTGTCTGATTCCAGAATTTTTCTAGTTAAGTTGACTTGACCATGATTTGTCCGTAGTATGGATGCAGAACTTCAAAAAGTCACAAAGCCAGTGCATCCCGGCTACCAACCTATCAGCACTGGCTGTGGCTCCCATACATTATGGAGACAAGTTAATTATGCCTTACAAAGAACGACTTAACCCTTGGGTCTTGGTTCGTTTGCTACCCAACATGCAACGATTGACTGTTGGTCAGTACCGCAATCGTTCGGATGCTGACGGTCATCTAGAGATTCTCCGTCGTCTGATGCCTCACGGGAAATTCGTGGTTATATTTAACCCGGATCTGCTACCGTCGCGGCAGGCTGACAGTTAGAGAAACAAGATTGGGTGATTGGGGCGATCGCATTGTGGGAGGATGCGATCGCTACCAAAACCTCTTCTGTAGGGTGCGTTAGCGCTAGCGTAACGCACCACCCACTATACCTGCTTAAATTCTGAATACTTTAATCGGGCAACCATTCAATATCAAGCAATTGGTCAAGGGAATAAGGGCATTCTAGCGGAAAACTGACAGAATTTTTAGTTTTTATTTTCACAAATCCTAACGCATCTTGATAGAGAGAATTCAATTCAGACTCTAAATAATTGCGAAGATTGGTAGTAAGCCTTCGTTTCAATTGAATTCTGAAATTATAGATTTCTTCTTGCCAGTGAACTGCATTGTATTCAGATTCACTCGTCCAATATTGAAGTAATAATAAATGCCGGATAACCTGTTCTAAAAGACTGGCTACAGCATTTTTCTTTTCCCTGCCCAAGTCCTCTAACTCCTCAATTAAATTCTCTAAGTCTAGCGCTTGAAATTGTTTATTTTTAAGCAATTTCACGGTTTCTTCTAGCCATTGAGACTCATCTAACTCGTAAAGATTTTTTAGCTCGGTAACGCTCATCATAACTGCCACCTTAACTCTCTAATGCCATGAAATAAATTTCATGCTAAAAGCTAAAACCCGTTAAAACGGGTTGAAAATTCTTACCAGTCCGTTTTAACGGACTTAAGCTTTCAGCCCGAAATTTATTTCAGGGCTGACTGTTTTCCCGCAAGTATTTCAGGGCTGACTGTTTTCCTGCAAATTTTCCACAAAAGCTTGATGTTCTGGCGTCGATAATCCTAACTGCAAAACCGCTAACACTTTAGCCAAATCCCCTGCCAATAAAGCAGCTTTATCCAACCACAATCCCGGAAAAACCTGAGAACAAATTACCCCATCTGAATTCGGTTCAACTTTGATATATTCCCCTTCATTTAACCTAAACCAATCAAATTCGCAATTGAAAACTCGCCAAACCAAATATTCTTGCACCCCATTTCGACGATAAGCTGTTAGTTTTTCATGCAAATCGTAGGAAGCACTAGAAGCAGCAATTTCTACAATTAATTCCGGCGCATCTTCCAAATAATCATCTTCATTAATGCTCGATTGTCCGCCTGTTTCAATTCTTAACAGTGCATCCGGTTGCGGTTCGTTATCGCTGTCAAGTAGCACGGTAGCATTATCAGCTAAACCCACTCCAGGCGTAGCTGCTTTGTACACTCCCAACCAAGTCATAATGCAAGCATGGGGTTCTCCATGACTTTTGATTCTTAATGGGGATGCCACGTAAACAACTCCTTCAATTAACTCAGCTTTTTTCAGATGAGGCATTGCCTGGTAGCGACGCTCAAATTCTGCACGGGTGAGCCTGTCGCCGTTTTCTAAAGGAGGAATTGTTAAAGGAGGAGAAACTTTGCCAGGAGATATCATAGTTTTTTCTCTTAGCTAATTGCTGATGGCTAACAGCTCTGATTCTAGCAAAAACTGCTTAATGTTTTGGATAAAATTACAAAGCTCCTCGACTTTTTAGAGAAGTGGGCGATCGATATTGGTTGTAGGGTCACGGCATCAATAGGTTTTGCACTTAATGAGAAGATTTTCTGCCGCCGTGTCTCTACAATTTTAAACATCCCGTCGCCAAGCCATCTGGCGCAGCAAAGACTCTATCTATAGGGTGCATTAGCGCTATATTTCTAATTTAATTCCTGCAATTGCTCAACAAAAGCTTGATGTTCTGGCGTTGCTAATCCCAACTGCAACACCGCTAACACTTTAGCTAAATCTCCCGCCAATAAAGCAGCTTTATCCAACCACAATCCTGGAAAAACTTCAGAGCAAGTTACCCCATCTGAATTCGGTTCAACTTTTATATATTCTTCTTCATTTAACCTAAACCAATCAAATTCGCGATTGAAAACTCGCCATACCAAATATTCTTGCACCCCATTCCGACGATAGGCTTTTAGTTTTTTATGCAAATCGTAGGAAGCACTAGAAGCCGCAATTTCTACAATTAATTCTGGCGCACCTTCCACATAATCATCTTCATTAATGCTGGACTGTCCTCCTGTTTCAATCCTTAACAATCCATCTGGTTGCGGTTCGTTATCATTATCAAGTAAGACAGTAGCATTATCCAACGCTTCGACTCCTGGCGTAGCCGATTCATAAGTACCTAGCCAAGTCATAATGTGAGTATGGGGCTTACCGTGACTTTTTGCTCGTAGAGCAGATGCCATATAAACAATTCCTTCAATTAATTCAGCTTTTTTCAAATTTGGCATTGCCTGATAGCGACGCTCAAATTCAGCACGGGTGAGCCTGTCGCCGTTTTCTAAAGGAGGAATTGTTAAAGGAGGAGAAATTTTGCCAGGAGATATCATAGTTTTCTCTCTTAGCTAATTGCTGATGGCTAACAGTTCTAATTTTAGCAAAAATCACTTCATGTTTCGGATAAAATTACAAAGATACCCAACTTCTCGCGAGAAATCGGGTATCTGGAATCTTGGCTAAAAATCCCCTCGGAAAGCCATCTGACGGAGTTGCTGCTGTTGTTGGTTAAACTGTTGCTGTTCTACTGTTAATAAACTATATTCAATTGGCGATCGCATATCCGACTGCACCTCTGCCAGAAACATCAGACTGATTGCGATCGCAGCGCCGGTGGTCAAAAACTGCCAGACTCCCACATGGGGTAACCGTCCCTACAATTTCATAAACTATAGGATAACGATGCAATTCATTGAGGTGTTTGGGGTAAAGCAGAGGGTTGAATTGTGCAGGGTTTAGTTTCGCACTGGTACTCGTAAAGCTTGTGAACATAGGGTTCCTGCCAACTTAGCGGCACTTCCAACAATGATAGCGTTCCAGAAATTCCCTGAGCGATAAACAGTAAAAGAGCGATGCAATTGGCAGCAATATGAACCTTTCGCCAGCGATTGGTTTTATCTTGATAAATCTCCCGCACAATTGCTAGGGAAAAAATCATTAACAGCGCCGCCACCGGCCCGTAATAATAGTGGGAAATATACCACTGTTCGGTTTTGCGATAAACTCCATCTTGGGAACCCAGCACGATTAAGCCTACCCCAGTTAAGGTAGCAAAGACACCGCGCCATTTGGGCTGTTTAGCTCGGTCTAATAATACGAAAGATGCAATTGTAGCGGCAAATACCATTGCAATTAACAAGACTTTAAACGGTTGTTGGCTCCAAATTTGCTTGTCTATAATATTGCCAAAAATATCGTTAGCCAGAGCGATTAAAACAATACCTACCACCGCTATTGTCAACCAACGACCTAATTGTACGTGTTCTGAGCCGACGACGGGGGGAATTTTGCTTTTTCCCTCCGTCAGGGTTTGCAGGCGACGCTGACGGGTTTGTAGAGCGCGGTTGACGACGATGCCAATTAATGGGAAGACGATAATGACAGCGATCGCTGGATGCAAAAGCAAAATCGCATCTCTCAATTCCATAGAAAATTCCTCCTATCGGCTGATTCTAAGATCGTGCCGGATAAGGCTGAACCTTCTCTAAGGTGAATCTAAGATTTGCCTGAGTTTTCCTCGCAGCAAATTTAGTCTAAACTCAGCATTTTTTCAGGAATCATACTGACGCAGCAAGCCCAGCAAAGAGATCTACAAAGAAACTAAGGTGATGGGCGGGTTTTACCCGCCCCTACAACACCATTAACCATACAAGTTCTATACGAAGGCATTAAATAGGTAACCAATGCTGATAATGCCAAAAGTGACTAACGAGATAAATACTGCTAGCAATTGAGGGCGCAAAACTTTGCGTAAAATCACTATTTCTGGCAAAGATAGGGCGGTGACTGCCATAGTGAAAGCGAGTACGGTGCCCAAGGACATGCCTTTATTAACCAAGGCTTCGGTAATCGGAAGAACGCCCGCAATATTGGCATAAAGGGGCACGCCAATTGCCGTAGCAATGGGAACGGCGAAGGGATTGCGATCGCCAGCCAAATTGGTAATAATATCTGCGGGAACATAGCCGTGAATTCCGGCACCGATGGCAATTCCGCCGACGACATAAGGCCAAACGGATTTAAATATTTCGCTTGCCGAATATTGACCTTCTGCAAATCGTTGTTTCCAGGTAATTTGGATATCTGCGCTGGTGTCTAAATCTTCGGTTTGACGAGCTTTTTGTAATTCCCAAACGAAGGATTCCACCCATTTTTCCAGCTTGAGTAAACCGATGATATATCCGGCTGCGATCGCCAGCAATACCCCAAACCCAACATAGATCAGCGTTACTTTTAAGCCAAACAATCCCCACAGCAGCACCACTGCAACTTCGTTCACCATTGGGGCAGAAATCAGATATGAAAATGTTACCCCTAACGGCACGCCTGCTTCTAAAAAACCGATAAATAACGGCACGGCAGAACAAGAACAAAAAGGCGTGACAATTCCAACCATTGCTGCTAAGATATTGCCTACAATCGTCCGCTTTCCTCCTAGCCAGCGGCGCACTTTTTCTGGTTCTAAAAAACTCTTTAAAGTTCCGACGAGAAAGCTAATCGTGAGGACTAGCGTCAAAACTTTAGGAACGTCGTAAAGAAAAAAATGAAGGCTAGCACCCAAATGAGACTCAAGGGATAAACCGAAAATTTGAGTCACAATTTGGCTGGCTAGCCAATTAAAGGGATAAAAAGGATCGAACATAATGCCCCCTTTGAGATGGGATGGCGGGGTGATTTCAATTTGGCGTTTTTGTCATAGCTTTATAGAAAAACGCGCCCGGACAAAATGAAAACTCATGACTGCAATAGCGGTTTAATTTGTTCGGGAGAAATCACCTGACCTTTGCTGACAACTTTGCCGTTGATTGCTAAAGCTGGAGTAGACAAAACACCGCGCCTGACGATTTCTGTTGGATCGGTGACGTGGGATAATTCTGCTGCGATACCAAGGGATGCGATCGCACTCCGCGCATTCTCTTCTAATTGATTGCATTTCTTGCAGCCAGAACCCAAAATTTCCACCTTTGTAGCGCTCATAACATCGCTCCTATTTTGACATACTCCATTTATTTTTAAAGGTATACAACCAAACCCCCTAATTCTGGAAAAAACCTCTAAATGTTTTTACGAGTATTAAGCTCGAGCGCGCTATTTGCCACTTGAATTACCTGCTGGGCGGCTTTTTCCTTGCGTTCGCTGTACCGATCGGTGAGGTAGTCTACTCGATCGCGCAGGAGCATGGTAAATTTGTACAATTCTTCCATCACATCGATGACGCGATCGCGATAAGAAGAATCTTTCATCGTCCCATCTTCGTTAAACTCTTGATAAGCTTTCGCCACAGAAGATTGATTCGGAATTGTAAACATCCGCATCCAGCGGCCTAAAATTCGCAAAGTATTAACCGCGTTAAAAGATTGGGAACCGCCGCTAACTTGCATCACGGCTAAAGTTCTACCTTGCGTTGGTCTGACGGCGCCGACGCTTAAGGGAATCCAATCAATTTGGTTTTTCATAATCCCAGAAATATTGCCGTGCATTTCTGGACTCGACCACACTTGACCCTCAGACCATAAACTTAATTCTCGTAACTCCTGAACTTTGGGATGATTGGCGTCTACGCTGCCATAAATTGGTAATTCGCGGGGGTCAAAAAACCGAGTTTCTGCACCAAATTCCTCGATAATTCTCGCCGCTTCTTCTGCTAACAAGCGGCTGTAGGAACGCTCGCGCAACGAGCCGTATAAAAATAAGATTCTCGGTTTGTGGTCGAAGGTTTGTGTCATCTGTGGCAAAAATTAATCAATTGAATTGGAATTGCATTAACTCAGGGTTTCGATCAGTTTTTCCACTCGCTCTTTAATTTCATCTCGCACGCGATGAAATGTTTCGATTGGTTGTCCATCGGGGTCATCGAGTTGCCAATCTTGAAATACTTCTCGCATCACCCATGCTTCGGGTAAATTAACGCCGCAACCGCATAAAGAAATTACGGCATCGTAGTCTTCTGCTTGGAAATCGCTTAAAGGATCGGATGTCTGATTGGTAATATCAATGCCAATTTCAGACATGACTTGAATCGCTGTCGGATGAACTCTACTTGCTTCGAGTCCGGAACTGGTTACAGCAATTTTCCCTTCTCCCAAAGTTCTAGCAAATCCTTCTGCCATTTGGGAACGACAGGAGTTTCTCTTGCAAACGAACATCACTTTTTTCATGAAATTTACCAGTAAAAATGGTTTTAAAGCTTCTACCTTGTAGGAAAAGAATTAATTTTCCTCGCTCGTCATCCTATCGTAAAAACCGCGATTCTTTTTCACACAAACCTGGTTTGTTTGCGTAACTGTCAACTGTCAACTGTCAACTGTCAACTGTCAACTGTCAACTGTCCACTGTCAACTGTCCACTATTTAATGTCTTGAAATCCGTTAGAAAGTTCCCGATAAATCAAGACGGCTAATTGCGCCCCTAATATTGGTGCAATCCAATACAACCAATGGTGCTGCCAAATTCCACCTACTAAAGCAGGACCAAAAGAACGCGCCGGATTCATACTCGCCCCAGTAATTGGCCCCATAAATGCGGCTTCCAATCCCACCGTTAACCCAATTGCTATGCCAGCAAAACCAATATGGGCGCGTCTGTCAAGTCCCGAACCTAAAATCACCAACATTAAGATAAAGGTGAGAACGATTTCGAGGATAAAGGATTGGAACCAGTTATCGTTTAATGGTAAAGTTGCGCCTAAATTGGCTACTTTTCCCAGGGTAGCTAGTAAGATAACAGAGGCTGCGATCGCTCCCCAACATTGCGCCAAAATATAAGGCAAAACTTTGCTTTTTGGAAAAAACCCACTCGCCCAAAAAGCCAACGTCACCGCTGGGTTAAAATGCGCGCCGCTGATATGCCCCAATCCATAAATTAAAGCTGCTACTACCGCCCCAAATACAAAGCTGATTCCCAGGTGCGTTATCGCCCCATCGCTAATTTTGTTTACCATTACCGCACCCGTACCAGCAAATACTAAAATGAATGTTCCCACACCTTCAGCAATTGCTTCCTCCCGCTTAAACTTAAAAGGTAATTTCATTCCTCTCCTCTACACTCATCAAAATTGCGGTAATTGGTAATTGGTAATTGGTAATTGGATTAACAGGCTTTCTTGGCAATTACCTATTACCCATTACCCATTACCATTCTCGCTTTCTAAAACTTTTTCTCCTTCCGCAGTAACTCGCCAATTGTTAGATTTAGCTCAGATTTTCCATCAAACACCGTTCCGACTTTGCCTGACTCAAAGTGAATCTTGGCGATGTGATAACCTTCCTCTGGTAAGGGAATGTAGTTCGCAGTTTCAACGATGCGCTTGGCATTGTTAAGGTAGAACTTGACAAACTCGCGCAGCTCTGATTTTTGCTGGTTAGCTCTGACGTTTACGTAGATAAACAAAGGTCTAGCTAGCGGTTGATATTGCGCTTTTTCTACCGTTTCGCGAGATGGTAGAATTGCCCCTTTGCCGTTATCAATTGCCAAAGCTTTTAATTTATCTTGGTTATCTTCAAAATAGCCGAAGCCAAAATAACCCAAAGCATTTGGATCGTTAGCAACTCCCTGGACTAAAACGTTATCATCTTCGCTGGCGGTGTAGTCATTGCGACTCGCTTTAGGTTGCCCTACTGTCGCTTCTGTAAAGTAATCAAAGGTACCGGAATCTTTACCCGCACCATATAGATTAATCGGTCGATCGGGCCAAGATGGTCTAATTTGATTCCATTTGGTAATTTGCTTTTCAGCAGCAGGTTCCCACAGTTTTTTCAACTCTTCGCGGGTAATATCTTGCGCCCAGGTATTTTGGGGATTAACTGCTACCGTTAAAGCATCAAAACCAATCGGCAATTCTACAAATCTAATTCCATTTGCGTCGCAAGCTTTCATTTCTGCGGCATTGATTGGACGGGAAGCGTTGCTGATATCTGTTTCACCAGCGCAGAATTTTTTAAACCCGCCTGAAGTGCCGGAAAACGCCACTTGCACATCAGCTTTGTTTTGTTTTGTCTTGTTAAATTCTTTGGCGATCGCATCCGTAATCGGAAACACCGTACTCGACCCATCAATCTTAATCGTCTGTGCGGTTCCCCCCGCTGCAACCAAGGTTGTATTTGAGTTGGTTGGCGTTGAACAACTCGTTGTTAATACCAGAATACCGAGTGCGAATAATAATGGCTTTGCTGTTACATTCATTTACTTAACCCCCATCAGTTATAGGGTCACACTCTTATCATTTCAAAAAATTTTGATTTGTCAAGGTCGAAAGCTAAAAAAAGAGTGAAACATATGGTTAAGAAATATAAAGAAATTAACGATTGTCTTGACAAGAGCGAGCTGGTAAGATATTGCTGAAGCGACGGAATTCTGCCAGATATTGCTCTAAAATGACAAATTGAGCCAGATTTAGACTGTAGTAGATCCAGCGACCTTCTTGACGCGATCGCACTAAACCAGCTTCTTTGAGGGTTTTCAGGTGGAAAGAGAGCTTAGACTGAGTCACGCCCAACATTTCGCACAACTCGCACACGCAAAGTTCTTTTGTCCGTAGCAGATCGAGTACCTTCAACCGCAACGGTTCCGAAAGCGCGTGAAAACCGGAGGAAATTAAATCTATTTCGCTTGTAATCGGTGAAGTCATCAATTTTTCTTAAAATGTTAGTCGGCATCATTAACTTAACCAAACCTTAATCTAGCAAACGGGTAAGAAAAGAGCGAGAGGGAGATTGTCAGTTAGATTTCGTTACCTTAACCCAACCGACGCTATAACCTGTTCAAACTGATAACTTGCACCAACTATAAGCTGAGCCTCGCTTTCTCGTTCGCAGGCGTAAGCCCGGAGAACGAGGTATGGTGGGCTGCTGCCGCCCGATTATTGATACTGGTGCAACTTATCAGTTCAAATCAACGCGCCGCCGCAACTGGAACCGCATCCAGCCGTGCAACCATAACAATAGGGTGCTGTTTGAATTTCTTCAATCAAATCTATTGTTCCAGCTGCGAGTAACTTTGCAACGGTTAAGGTTTCACCATTGTTGAGTTTGGCGGGTAAATTTTCCATTTGGTTAAAGTCGCAGTCATAGATATTACCCAAATAATCAACGGAAAGTTCATTCCGACACATTAAATTTTCTACAGTATCGGAATTGAAGTTTGATTCTAAGAAGTGTAAGTAAGGCAAAGATAATTTCCGATGTTCCAGATGAAACTTAGTGCGCCCGACGGGCAAATTTGTAATCGTAAACAAGTTGTTGAAAGCAATCCCAAAATGCTCTTTCAGGTAGGCTTTGTAATCTTGTTCCAGTTTGACTTGGTTGGGAGTCAAAGAAAAATTATCCCCAGTGGGAACTTGCGGGTTATAAACTAAATCCAAAATTAAGTCAGGGTTTTGACCGTATCCTAACTGATTGAGCCATTGCAGCGCCCGAATTGAGTTATTATAAACCCCATTGCCGCGCATTTTATCGACGTTATCTTCCAGATAGCAGGGGAGGGAGGCAACTATTCTCAGTTGATGGTTGGCGCAATATTCGGGAATATCTTCAAATCCTGGTTCAAAATAAATTGTAAGATTAGACCGAACAATTACTTCTTTACCCGTATTTCTTGCTGCTTCTGCTAGGGGTTTGAAGCCATAAAGCATTTCCGGCGCGCCGCCAGTTAAATCAACTATTTTGAGTTGAGGAAATTTGTATATAAGTTCAATTAGCTGGTGACAAATTTCTGGGGATAGTTCTTCGGTTCGCTTGGGACTTGCTTCTACATGACAGTGATTGCAAGCTAAGTTACAGCGCTTGCCTAAATTTATTTGCAAAACGGAGATCTGACGCTTGGTCAAAGCAGACTTAAGCTTTTTCCGAAAGGGTGCGATCGCTAAATTTGAATGGGATTTTACTGAGTCTGTTTGCATGATTATTTACCGTCGATAACTCGACCTTTATTTTAACTTATATTAAGTTTCTATGTGCTGGTTGCGGTGCGTTACGCGCTTCGCTAACGCACCCTACATTTAGAGGCTTTTTTCAATCTAAAATCTGCAATTGTTCAGAGGCGCACACCTTCGATCTTATTAACAACAACCGCCGCCAGTGTAGTGCCAGGTAGAATCGGTAATTAACACATCTTTAGACAATAACGCGCCCAGCTTACCAGCAGTTTTATCGCAGACAACGGCGGGAACGCCGCGCTGAAGAATATGCCCCGCATTATCATCAAAAAATTCTTCATTTCCCATATAGATTGCCGTTTTGCCGGTAAAAATGCAAGCGCCATCCGCAGGAATTTCGACTTTGTAAGCAACAGAATCGAGGCTTTCTAAAAGTAAAGGCGATTCTAGATTGTAAGTTTGACAATCTAAAAGCCGATAGGGGCGCCTCGCGCGAATTTCTACCTGTCCAAACCCGACGTTAACTAAGTGTTGAACGTACTCCTCATAAGTCAATGCGCCAGATAAACACATCGCCCGCAAGCGTTCATCTTGGCGCAGGTGCAAGGGGATGCGGCGAGTAGCAATGGGATCGCTCATTAATAAGCGTCCACCTGGTTTTAACACGCGAAAGGCTTCTTTGAGTGCTTTATTTAGATCTTCGGGTTCAAAGATATTAAACAGACAATTTTGCGCGATCGCATCCACCGAAGCATCAGCAACGGGCAAATTAAACGCATCCCCTTCGCGAATTTCCACAAAACTGGAATCAAACCAAGAGTTTTCCTGCGCTGCTTGCGCCAAATTCCGCGACGCCGCCTGACGCATCTCCGCCACCGGATCGACTGCGATTACCCCACCCTGACGCCGGGAAAAGTAAGCAAACTGCAACGCCTCCAAACCCCCGCCAACTCCCACATACAGCACAGTTGGTTCATTTCCCAATTCCGCAGGATGAACCGTTGTACCGCATCCGTAGTTCATTTCCTGCATTTGCGCCGGAATTTTCAATCCCGGTAGTTGCAAGGGACTGCTTTGCACGCAGCACAACCCCACTTCGGGCTTTTGCGCCACTTTGCTGTAAAATTCCGCCGCCGTTTCCAGATAAGTCATTTTGGTCAAACCCTTAACAACACTAGGGTAGTAGTTTAATTGTGCTGGAGCCTCTTCCCGGAGATTGTTCAACTTTTCCTTAATAAGTTTTTGCCTCAACCAGACCAAAACAGGACTGATATCCTGTCCCGTAGTAGAGAGGTTACATGTAACCTCTCTACTCCTGTGGTTAATGCGGTTGTAGGGGCGGGTTTTACCAGTCCCTTTTGCCAGGAAGCGAATTATGTTGATAAACCCGCCCCCCGCGCGATGCCGATGCCAGCGATCGCGATTTTACGCAAAGAAACCGGGTTTCTCTCAAACATCGTCGCTGTCAAACCACCGAGCTAACCAGAAACCCGGTTTCTCTCAAACATCGTCGCTGTCAAACCACCGAGCTAACCAGAAACCCGGTT
>ERZ1066128.361-NODE-361-length-19219-cov-12.026143_pt1 | contig 19219 bp, 10 predicted proteins | sample MGYA00382775_ERZ1066128 | MGnify/ENA primary metagenome ERZ1066128 (study PRJEB33369, sample SAMEA5778358) | biofilm metagenome | biome: Industrial cooling water; feature: Water cooling tower basin; material: Biofilm | place: United Arab Emirates | collected...
GTTCGGTAAATTCTCGGCCACTTGTTGATTGTCACGCAAATAATCCAAGGCGGCCTTACCCGAACTTTTTACTTCCACCCGGTTAGCAAAACGGGTAATCTCAATAATCCGTTTACTGATAAAATTGTCGGTGTCGTTATCATCCACCAGCATCACCAAATCAATCGTCTTCAAGGCACTTTCCATCAACATTCGTCCTAGTGGTTATTCAAATCAGAGACCGCAAAAATAGATTTTTTTGGGTAAGCTCGAATTACTCCATAACAAATGGTTTAAAGATTTGTTCAAGATTGGTTTAAAATCAGGGCTTACGGACGCGTATCCGATCACCAATGGCCAGATTGAAGTCAGCTTTTCCGTTCCACTCCATGATCTCTTTTATGGTGACCCCATATTGGCGAGCGATGCCATAAAGCGTGTCTGAGGCCTTGACCTCATGAAATTCAGGTAAGGGGGCTTCTTTGGGGCCTTCGCCAGAGCCTTGGATCAACGCCTGAGGGTCAGTCTCAGTCTTTGATCCCGCGGGGGTTGTACCGGTATCATCAGCCTGAACGGTTACCCGCTCGCCTGGCCCGGCCGGAGCACCCCAGGCAAAAGTGCGCTCTGAATCCAGTTGGCGTATTTCACCTGATTCCTCCCAAGGCGTACCCGGCTCACCCATCGGCTTAGCGGTCAGCCAAACAACTTCGCCCGTCTGCACCTGGTCCGTCACTTGCGGGTTCCATTGCCTCACTTTTCGAAGTTGTATCGCCTCACGCTGACTAATCGTCCAAAGGTTTGTCTTATGGTCGGCTACCACATTTACCTTGCTTGCATTCTTCCGCTTCCTCGTCAGGAAATAGGGAACGCCCTCGCGCACGCGGTGCATACGATCAATATCGTTGAACTTGAAGAAACGACTGGCGCCAATGCCCGATCGGGCAACGAGATCGTCCAGCGTTTCGCCTGCCCGCGCATAGAGTACCGATAATCCCTCCACTTGATACTGCTCCGAAGGTGCGGGAACTGGGGGATTTTTTGCCGGTGCAGGTGTTGCCGTCACCATCAGCACGTTAAAGTTTGGATCGAGCTTCCCGCTGGGCACCACCACGGCATAGGTGCGATCATCCGGAACCTTTTCAACACGAGCCCATTTATTATACTCGCGAATCACAGCTGGCTCCAACCGCATTTCGTCTGCCAACTGTTTCAAAGTTGTTTCCTTCCGTATCTCGACCACCGTAACTTTTATCTGAGGGTCACCTTGCAAAGCCGGCTCAAAGGCGACCTTGTGCGCGAGGAATTTTTTTACATACCAATAGGTGGCCGAGTTAATTTCCATGTGACGAGCTCCCAAATGCTCCGTTCCCACACTGCGCTGTACACCGCCCGGTCCCATTTGATACGCCTGCAACGCATAAATCCAATTATTGAAGTAGATGTTGCAGCTCTTCAGGTATCGGGCAGCCCCACGGCTTGCCGACACGATGTTCATGCGCTCATCAATCTGATCATCCACGCGCAGGCCCACCTCACGTGCGGTAAAGTCCTTGAACTGCCAAAATCCCACCGCGTTGGAAACGGATACCGCATCGGAAATCAACGCACTTTCCTGCAGCACCAGATATTTGAAATCATCCGGAAGACGCTCCTCCTTAAAAATCCGTTCGATGGTAGGGAAATAGGTTCTGGCCCGCTCAACTTTCATGTTAAAGTATCGCGGACTTTGCGTCAGGGCATCCACATCCTTCTGAATTTCGCGTCTGGCATCGTCTCGGATCGTGAGCGTCATGCCGGCAAAATGCATTTTGTGGGGCACCTGCGGAGCTTGTGCGTATGAGGCAGCTACTCCGAAAAAAATGAGGCACGCTGCAAAAAATCTCATTGCGGCAAAGATACAGATTTATAGCTTCTGCATGAGCATCAGACCATCCCGAACCGGCAGCAACAGGCAGTTCACGCGTTTGTCTTTCACTACTTTATCGTTGAATTCCAGGATAGCCCGGGTGTCTTTATCGGGCTTGGGCTCCACCACTTTGCCGCTCCACAACACGTTGTCGGCCACTATCCAGCCGCCCGCGGGAACGCGCTCAATCACGAGATCAAAATAGAGACTATAGCTTTCCTTGTCCGCATCAATAAAGACCATGTCAAACGTACCCGTTAGTGCCGGGATGACCTGGCGGGCATCCCCGATGCGGTAGTCAATGTAGTTGCTAAATGACGATGACTGAAAGTAACCGCGCACGCGATCTTCCAGTTCCTCGTTCTTGTCGATTGTAACCAACCGGCCGCCCGGGCGCAGGCCTTCGGCCAGGCACAAGGCTGAGTAACCGGTGTACGTACCAATTTCGAGGATTGAGGCTGGTTTCACCATACGACTGATCATGGCCAGCAGGCGGCCCTGCAGGTGGCCTGACAGCATGCGCGGCATCAAAACATTAGCATGTGTATCGCGGTTAATTTTTTTTAGCAGCGCAGACTCAGGCGAGGTATGTTGCTCGGCATATTGGAGGAGAGCGTCATGGATCATAACGAGGAATTCGATGAGCAAAGGTACTGGGTGGTTTCACTTTTTGACGTAATTTTGACTGAATGGGTAGGGATAAAAACATGGGGTATTGGTCTTCGCTCGTCACTGCGGTGCAGACCCTGTCTACCGGCCTCCGCCTCACCTGGCGGCACCTGGTGGCGGCCCGAAAAAACCGCCCGGTACACAACATTCGCCAGGCGGACTATTTTGAACACCAGCAGGGCATTGCCACTGTGCAATACCCGCACGTGACACTTAGTGTACCCGATACCGGACGGTACAAGCTTCACAATGAAATTGACGACTGCATCGTATGTGATAAATGTGCCAAGGTATGTCCGGTGGACTGCATCACGATTGAGCCGATCAAATCGGCTGAGGAGTTCGGAAAAACGTCAGACGGCACCCCGAAACGAATTTATGCAGCCAAGTTTGACATTGACATGGGCAAATGTTGCTTTTGTGGATTGTGCACCACGGTGTGCCCCACCGAATGCCTGACCATGACTAAAGAATACGACTTTAGCGTGCTGAACATCAGTGAACATAATTTTGCCTTCGGCACCATGACACCGGCAGAAATTGAAGAAAAACAAAAAGCCTGGGAAGTTGCGCTGGCAGCGAAGGCCGCAGCAGCCCCGGCACCCGCAGCCGCTGCACCGAAGCCAGCGACCGCCAAACCCGTGTTCAAACCTCGCATTCCCCCCACTAACCCGGCCCCATGAGCATCGCCCTTTACTTTTTTGTCGGACTCTCTGCGGCTGCCGCCCTGGGTGTGCTGCTTTTCAGACAAGTGCTTTATGCTGCGCTTTCGCTGTTGGCCTGCTTGTTGAGCCTGGCGGGACTTTACATCGTGATGCAGGCCGAGTATGTCGCGGTGACTCAAATTATCATTTATGCAGGCGGAATTCTCGTCATTATTCTCTTTGGCATCATGATCACCAGCCGGCTGGCCGGCAAGCCCATGCAGGTATCCACGCAATATCCTGTGATTGGTAGCCTGTTGGCTTTGCTGATTTTTTGTGCCCTGGTATTATCGCAGCCCGCAGTTACTTCACACACCAGCGATTTTTCCACTAATCATTGGCAGCGTGCCGGAAGGTGGTTGATGACCGAATACGCGCTGGCTTTTGAGTCAGCGGGCGTGCTTTTATTGATCTGCCTGATCGGGGCCGCGGTCACCGCCATTTATCAACGTGAATCATGAGCCCGGTGCTGCTTTACCTGTCGTTTCTGCTGTTTGCACTGGGTGTTTTGGTGGTGTTGACAAAACGAAATGCGATTGTCGTGTTGTTGGGCATTGAGTTGATCTTGTCGGCCGCCATCCTCAATGCCGTTCATTTCAACCAACAGTTTCCGGACCGAATGGATGGCCAGCTCTTTGCGCTGTTCATCATTGTGATTGCGGTTTGTGAAGCTGTTGTGGGCATGAGCATTATCATTCGGGTATACCGGTATTACCACACTGCGGTGCCTGACCAAATCAACGAATTGAACGAGCGCTGATGGAGGTGAGCGGGCTAATCTTGTTGCTTCCCCTGGCTGCCAGTATCCTGATGGTGACCTTTCCAGTCGCCCGATTTCAGTTTGGCGGGCTGGCCTTGTCCGTCACGTTGGCTGCTTTCCTGTTGACCTGGGTGGTTGACCCGGGAAGCCTGCAAGCGAATTGGTTGCAAAGCGGGAATTTTAATCTGCCACTTCTTTTTTCCATTCATGATCTTCGCCTTATCCGCCTGATCATTGGCATTTCGGGGCTTGTGCAGTTTTATTCGCTGTTCTATCTGAGCTCCTCCGCTAATCACCGGTCTTACTTTAGTCTGCTCTGCTTCTTCACCTTCGCCATGTTGGGCCTTGCGACCAGCACGCATTTGCTCGTCACTTTTGTTTTCTGGGAACTCGTGGGGTACACTTCCTATCGGCTAATCGGCTTTGATACGACCACATCCTCCACTTCTGCCGCTTTAAAAGCGCTACTGATCAACAAAGTTGGTGATGTTTGTTTTCTCATCGGTATTCTGATGCTGGCCTCCACGGGCCTCTTGTCAACTTCCAATCTTGCACCAGGTTCGGCCGGCACCCTACCGTTGTTGTTGATCTTTGTAGGTGTCGTGGCGAAATCTGCCCAGGCCCCTTTGTTCCCCTGGCTAACCGCGGCCATGGCCGGACCGACACCCGTATCGGCCTTATTACACTCGGCTACTATGGTGGCCGCAGGCGTGCTGGTCTTATTGCGGCTTGTACCCCTGCTTAACGATACGGTTTCAACCGTGATTTCGTTCACCGGTGGGGTCACGCTTTTGGTGGGCGGATTGCTGGCCATATTCTCCTACGACATTAAACGCATACTAGCCTACTCTACCATTTCACAACTGGGACTCATGGTGTTGGCCATCGGAGCGGGCGCCCATGCTTCGGGATATTTACACTTACAAACCCATGCCATTTTCAAAGCAGGGCTATTTCTGTGTGCGGGGGTGTTCATTCATCATGGGGTGATATCGGGTCACGCTAATCCAAATGATATCCGAAACTTTTCGAACCCCAATGGCTGGTTAAAATGGAGCTGGGTCATTCTAAGCGGTAGCCTGGTGGGACTACCGCTTACTGCGGGCTTTATCTCGAAGGAGGCTATTCTTCACGATGTGATGACCTTCAGTGCTTCACTATCCCTTTTTGTATGGGTCAGCATTCCGCTAACCGCACTTTATGTGGGTCGCGTCAGTTATTTTCTGGTGACGAAAAAGACTGAGTCCTACCCACTGCACCCCCTCTTGTTACCTGCCCTGCTGTTAAGTCTGGTATCTGTGATGTGGTTTGTAGCCGCAATTACAACCGAAGCTCCTACAGCCTGGGTATCCATCGTTATTTCGCAAACGCTGGTGATCGCGGGGCTTTTCGCTGGCTTTCGACTTGCGAGAATTTCATTTGCCGAAAAATCCTGGCATACAAACTTGGGGCTTGATGGACTGTACGACAAAAAGATGCCGCAACTGGCAACGGCATGGGGACGGGCGGGTATTGCTGTAGACCGCCAAATCATTGACCGGCTGGTGCATGCCTGGGCCTACATCACCGTATTGTTCGCGCATCTGACTTCGTGGTTCGATCGGGCGATTGTTGACCTCACGCTGGTGGGCGGATCCGCCTGGGTAGTGCGGTTTACTGGCCAGCTTGTACGCGTGCCCATGTCAGGTAAAGTGCAGGGTTATCTGCTCTGGGCGTTATTCAGTTTGTTTTTGTTTCTCGTACTTTGGCTGTTGCTTTAACCTATGCCGTACTTACTCTCGCTACTGATCTTTTCGCCATTGGCGGCAGTCCTCCTGGCCGGGCTGCTCCCTTCTCGTAAGCATCAGTGGTTTAGAATGCTGGCATTGGCGGTGAGCATCGGGCAGTTGCTCGCCTTGATTGCCCTGTTCAATTCGTTATCTCCCAACATTAGCCTGTACTATGCCGAGCAGGCACGCTGGCTAAACATTTCACTTGGCACATGGGGCGTGCTTCAGGCCAACTACCTGGTGGCTGTCGATGGGTTAAGTCTTCCCATGGTGGCGCTTTCTGTTGTCGTGCTCCTGATTGCGGTGATCAGTTCGTGGCACGAGCAGAAAAACGTGAAAGGTTACTTCATGCTGTTGCTCACCCTTAACGGAGCAATTATTGGCAGCTTCTGCGCGCTTGACATGCTGTTGTTTTATGTCTTCTTTGAGTTCATGCTCATCCCTATGTATTTTCTCATCGGCATTTGGGGTGGCGCTCGAAGGGAGTATGCGTCCGTCAAGTTCCTGCTGTACACCTTGTTTGGTTCAATCCTGATTCTGATTGTTTTCATTGGTCTTTACCTGGGTGTGGGTGTTGTGCAGTTTGGCCAGATTCTTCACAGTTTTTCGGTTCTTGATTGGCAGGATGCTCATTATCATATGACAGGTTCCTGGCTGACATCCTCAGAAACTTATGGAGGCTTCACCCTGAAAGCCTGGGCGTTTCTTTTTCTATTGGTGGGTTTTGGCATCAAACTGCCTACCGTTCCCTTTCACACGTGGCTGCCGGATGCACACGTGGAGGCATCCACTCCCATTTCTGTGATTTTGGCGGCATTGCTGTTGAAAGTAGGTGGGTATGGGCTTGCACGGGTCGTACTGCCGGTGTTTCCGGCAGAGACCATTCAGTTCAGCGGTTTAGTAGGCGGTCTGGGTGTAGTCTCCATCGTGTATGGAGGATTTAATGCGCTGGCCTCGAAAGATCTCAAGCGCCTGATTGCCTACTCCTCCGTTTCGCATATGGGTTTCGTTTTGCTCGGTTTGGCATCCGGTACCACCGAGGGAATTGCCGGGGCAGTCTATCAGATGACCAGTCATGGGATTATCACGAGCATGCTCTTTCTCATTGCCGGTGTACTGTACGACCGCACGCACGGTCGCCTGATTGATAACTACTCGGGGCTATCGACCGTGATGCCCCGATATACTGCCCTTATCATGATTGCCTTTTTTGCGGGAATGGGGCTGCCGGGTTTCTCTGGATTTATTGCAGAGGTTCTGGTTTTGTTAGGCGGGTTCAACCCGCTGAGTTTAGTGCCTGTCTGGTTACCCGCGTTGGCGGCTTCCGGACTTTTGTTGGCGGCAGGCTACTTCGCCTGGACCATTCAACGGATGCTGTATGGCCCGTTTGTTACCAAGGGTTTTGCCGGAACATTAACAGACCTTACCCCGCGCGAACGTTTCATGCTGGTGTCATTGGCTATTCTCACCCTTTGGCTTGGCATTTTGCCGCAGGGTTTGCTTAGCCTGATCAATCCTTTCGCTGAAGGACTCTCTAGGCTCTTGTCGGACCACTTGGTACCCTGACACATGCAGGAAGCCTATTCCATCAGCGAAGTAAAAGGCGGTCTGGCGTATCTACTGCCTGAACTGACCCTCACCGCAGGAATCTTGCTGATCATCATCGCAGGAATCATCTGGCACAACAAATCACGCCTTTGGGAGATCAGTATCACGCTCTTTGTGATCACAGTCCTGATGGCCGGTTTTCTGATCGTGTATGCCTGGCCTCAGAACAGCATTCGTCTGTTTTTTGGATTCATTCAGCAGACGGATTTTGCCGCCTATTTCAAATTGCTGGTTTTAACCGGGTGCGCACTCACAGCGGGTATGAGCAGAAAGAAAAGTGTTGAACATCCTGCCGAATATTTCACTCTTGTTCTTTCGGTGGCACTGGGCAGCACGCTATTCATCACCAGCAATCATGCCGTCATGTTTCTGCTGTCGCTTGAGTTGATCTCCCTGCCTAGCTACATGCTCACCGCCTTGGGCCGCGGAAAGGGTGGTGCAGAAGCCGGCCTGAAATACTTTTTGTTCGGAAGCACCGTAACCGCTGTCATGATTTTTGGCTGGTCGCTCTTGTATTCGGCTACCGGTACGTTCGATTTTACCTCAAGTGCATTTATCGATCAGTTAACTCAAAACGCGGAACCCACAGCCTACCTCGCCTCGGCCCTGATCATCGCAGGCCTGCTCTTTAAAGTATCCGCTGTGCCGTTCCACTTGTGGGCGCCCGATACTTATCAGGCAGCCTCGGCCGCCATCGCTGCGTTTTTTTCAACCGTACCGAAACTGGCAAGTTTAGCCGTTCTCACCAAATTTCTTTTAGCCTTTCACCTTTTTGGACAGTCACCGGTTCCCGTTGCCGCCATCGTGGGTGTTTTGTCCATGGCCAGCATAACACTCGGCAACGTAGGGGCGCTGCGCCAGAAACATGCCAAACGCCTGATGGCTTATTCATCCATCGCGCAGGCTGGGTTTCTGCTACTTGCTCTCGTTCCATTTGATCAGTCCGGACTGCACGCCCTGCAATTTTACTCAGCCGTTTACCTGGTGATGAACTTTGCTACGTTCTACGTTATCGGACAATTCGAACATCACCAAAACGTGCAAACGGTGGAAGACTTTAGTGGTCGGGCGGGTGCCAGCTGGACAGTGGCCCTTGTCATCACCATCGGCTTAATCGCGCTGATCGGATTACCGCCAACCGGAGGGTTTATGGCTAAGCTTTTCCTTTTTTCCTCCTTGTGGTCATCCACCTCAGTTTCCCCAACCCTGCGATTGGTTTTCCTGATTCTGGGGCTGCTAAACACCGTAGTGGCGCTTTTCTACTACCTTAAAATACCCTACTATCTGTTCGTCAGGAATAGGCAGAATAAGCCAAATCGCCTGCCCTGGGAACTTCAGGGCGTTTTGAGTGTTTTATTGGCACTAGCCTTACTGGTAGCGTTCGTCCTGCCCGGTTTATTGATGGGTTGGATTAATAAAACTACCTTTGTGCTTTAGAGCCCATGAGCGACCAAATCCTCCACGAATGCGGTATTGCCCTCATCCGCCTGCGCAAACCGCTCGCCTATTACCTGGAGAAATATGGTCCCACCTATGCCATGACGAAGATGTACATTCTCATGGAAAAGCAGCACAACCGTGGGCAAGATGGTGCGGGCATCGCCAACATTAAAGTCGACATTGAACCGGGCTACCGTTACATTAGCCGCTACCGCTCGGTAAAGGCTCAACCCGTGGCTCACTTGTTCAAGAAAATTGCCAAGAAGTACAAAAGAGCCCAGAAGGAAGGCAAGGATAAATTCCGTGATGAGCGTTGGCTGAAAGAAAACGTTGCGTTTACCGGTGAGTTATGGCTGGGGCATCTCCGCTATGGCACCCACGGCAAAAACAGTATCGAAAATGTCCATCCCTTTTTGCGGCAAAACAACTGGCGGAGCCGCAACCTGGTGATGGCCGGTAACTTCAACATGACCAACGTTGAAGAGTTGTTCGACATATTGGTTGATTTGGGTCAGCACCCGAAAGAAAAAGTGGACACGGTGACCGTGATGGAAAAGATCGGTCACTTTCTGGATGAAGAGGTTCAGGGTTTGTTCGAAAAATATAAAGAGCGTTACTCCAATCAGGAGGTTTCCGAAATCATCGAAAATGAAATTGATCTCTCCCGTGTACTGAGACGAGCGTGCAAGGATTTCGATGGCGGGTATACCATGGCCGGGTTGATTGGCTCGGGCTCTTCGTTTGTGGTGCGCGATCCTGCCGGCATTCGACCCGCGTATTATTATGCTGATGAAGAAGTGGTGGTGGTTGCCTCAGAGAAACCCGCAATCAAAACCGCGTTTAACGTTGACTATAATCAAATCAACGAGATTGAGCCGGGTCATGCTTTAATCGTCAATAAAAACGGTGACTTTGCCCAGCATAGCATTTTGCCATCGCTGGAGAAGAAATCATGCAGCTTTGAGCGGGTGTATTTCTCGCGTGGCACAGATCCGCAGATCTACCAGGAGCGCAAGCGTCTGGGGCGCCTGCTGGTTCCCCAGGTATTAAAAGCCATCAACTTTGATCTGAAGAATACCGTTTTCTCCTACATTCCAAACACGGCTGAGACAGCCTTCATGGGCATGATGGAGGAAATTGAAAATTACCTCATCCGTAAACAGAAGGACGTCATTGTTGATGGCAAGCCCTCCGTGGACAGCTGGGACGATTTGCTTTCCTTTCGGCCGCGCATTGAAAAGATCGTGATCAAAGATGTGAAAATGCGCACCTTCATTACCGATGACGAACATCGGGACGAAATGGTGGCGCACGTGTATGACACCACCTACGAGGTAGTGCATAAAGGCAAGGATACGCTGGTGGTCATTGACGATTCGATCGTGCGCGGAACCACGTTGGAGAAAAGCATACTCCGGATGCTCAACCGCCTGCAACCGAAGAAGATCGTGGTCGTGTCGTCTGCCCCTCAAATCCGCTTCCCGGACTGTTATGGTATTGACATGAGCCGCCTTGGCGACTTCGTAGCATTTCGTGCTGTTATTCAACTGCTCAAAGAACAGGGCAATGACTATTTATTGGGTGAAGTGTATGAGCAGTGCCTGCAAGCGAAAGCGAACAAAGAACCCGTGAACTATGTCAAGCGATTGTTCGAGCAGTTTTCTGATGAAGAAATCTCAGCCAAGATTGCGGATATTGTTCGTCCGAGCGAAATGACAGCCGACTTGGAAATCGTTTTCCAGACGGTACAAAACCTTCACAAAGCCATACCCGATCATTCGGGTGACTGGTACTTTACCGGGAACTACCCAACCCGGGGTGGTGCATTGGTCGCCAATCAGGCGTACCTTAATTACATGGACGGCAAGCTGGTCAGAGCGTATTAGGCTGCTGACAGATCATCGAAACAGTGCGCTCCAAAGGCAAGCTCTATTTAACCACCATACGTTGGTGATCCAATCGGTTTTCTGTTGTGACCGTTACTATGTAAACTCCGGCCGGCAATTTTTGCTCTAACTCGAGTTCAAGCACCGCTGATCCTGAGGAGAATTCACCTTGATAGACCAACCGACCACTTACATCACGGACCTGAACGGACACCGGTTGCCGCAGGCTGTTGCCGAAAACGACATTAAAATCTTCCCCAGCGTTTGGATTCGGGGTTACCGCCCAAATACCGGCACCGTCAACTTCAACCCTGACAACCTGCGAGTACGAATACTTGCCATCGTAGTCAGTTTGCTTCAGGCGGTAGTAGGAAACGCCAGGCAAAGGACTTTCATCGATCACCGTGTAGCGCTGGGCCAGATTAGTCGTACCGGCACCTGGCACTCGCGCAATCTCAGAGAATTTCTCTCCGGACTCCGAACGTTCAATGCTAAAAAAGTCATTATTTAATTCTGAAGACGTAACCCACCTAAGGCTTACATCACCATCGGCAAACGAAGCCCCAAACGATAAGAGTTCAACCGGCAGGGGCGCACTTTGGTCAACCAAAGTCCATGGAGAGAAACTGCTAACTCCGTTAATAACTACCTGGGCCGTATTGGCGGCAGGTGAATTGGGGGTGAACGTTTGTGGTGTCGCGGCCATATCCCAATAGTTTGACGGGCTCCAACGTTGAGCAGCCAGGCCAGGCGGGGTTCCATTGTAAACGGTGAGCGCAGTTTCCGGGCTGAAAGCGGTCGTACTGATCTCCGCATCGGTGGCCGTAAATGTGATGTTGGCTGTCGGGCGCGTGCCGGTGTAGTTATTGGCTGTAATAATCCAGAATCGATCCACGACTGAAGTACCACCGCTGGTACCATTTAAGTTGGTAACCCCGCTGGGGAGCGGTGTGTTGCCAGTGGCCGTGCCATACGTGGAAAACGACATTGAGCCGGCTGCGGGGCTACCCCCAACCGTGATGTCAAAACCAAAAGGAATAAATTCACCGGAAGACTTCCCAAAAGGCACCACGTAGTTTCCCGTGTTGGTTGACGTTGACCACCGTACAATGCCATTCTCCGATTCACTACGGATGTAGCCGGTATCGCCCCCGGTACGGGTAATCGCACCGATTGCATTGTCGGTAACGATCAAGGTTCGATTATTCAAATCTAACTGTCCTTGCGTCAGCCGGATAATGTTGCTTACCGTGGTGTTATTTTGAAGTTGCACAACACCAGGCGTATTAAGGACAACACGATAAAATGTTTCTGATGTAGTTCCCCCAATGGTTTGGGTGCCCGTTCCATTGAACGTAACGGCAGCATCATCCTCGGTGAAGCCCACGATGCTGTTGTTGGTCCAATTGCCGGTCAGCTCAATGGCCGTGTTGGTTGGGAAACTGTTAGAAAAATCTGTGGCATTCAACGTTGCGCCTGTGTTTACAATGAGATTGCCGTTCAGATCCAACCGGGTTCCACCACCACCACCTAAAAGATCAGGCGTAGTGGTGCCGTTGCCGATGGTCAGATTGCCCTGTACAGTAACGAGCGCGTTCGCCAGTGTATAATTTTGATTGGCTGAGCCCAGTATTTCCAGATTACCATAGCCCGACACAATCTGGGGAACAGTTTGATTATTGGTAGTTGCAAACTGTACCGTACCAAAAGGTGCGGTGGTACCTAAACTGTACGTACCAAAACCACCTGGCAGACCTTGATTACCAAACATGCGAAAGGTTGCCCCTGGTGAAACAGAGAATGTCTTGGTGCCGCCCCCGGTGATCGTGTTGTTGCCGATGCGCAGCAAGCCCGACTCTACCGCCAAGTTACCGGTTAAGATATTGGGGCCGCCAGTTGTTATATTATTAAGTACCCGAACCCCAAAGCCAGGTGTGGTATTGTTGCAACGCACATTGTGATAGGCAAACGAAGCCGGGTTTGTTCCCGGATAAGTTAAATTCTGGCCACCAGCCGTTCGATTATAATTCACAGTGCTGCCCACTGCTCCCGTATTGGAAGTGAGGGTCCCCTTGTTGCCAGTGGGAAAGGAGAGATTGCCGGTCAAGTTCCACGTTCCATTGCCCAGGCTCATATCCATAGTAGCCACCGCACTGGTCGCCCCACCTCCCGCTCCAGGTGTGCGAAAGACAACGTTGTTTGAGTTTAATACGCCATTTTGAATTCGCACCCGCGCGATACGAGCCGAATTATTAGTGAATCCTCCCAGCGAGAGATTTCCGCCAACGGTCGCTGTGCCGTCCAATATATCCCACGTGTGATTGGTGTTGCCGGTTGGCTGCTCCACTACGGCATTCGCCTGCACGTTTAAAGCGAACGTGCCAGAGTGGACGAGTGTGTGCGCTTGTGCTTTGGCCGATCCAATGCTCAATTCCAAAATCGTAGCATTGTTATCTAACGTGATAGTCGTGATGGCATCAACCATATTTGGATTGCCGATGAAAACTGATTCGGTGGGTGAAACAGGCGTGTTTGGAACATACTCACGGCCGATATTGCCGGTAAAGGTTCGATTGGGCGCTACACCGCCATTATAGGGGCCCGAATATGGGGCTGTTAGTGTTAACGATGTATTGGATCCAATTGATGCAACAATCATCACGGGGTCGGTCGGGTTCGAAACGGAGTTAATCCGATCCCCCACCACCAACTCGGAGGTAAAAAGTGTTGACGTACCGGTTACAGTGGTTTGGCCTTCCGTAAACACGGCCACGCCCGTCCGGTACTGCAACCAGGTAGACGCGCTATGCCAGTTTCCGGTGTTTACCTTGTTGAAGACGAAGGTGGGGTCAATTTCGCCACCGATGACAAAATCAATCCTTATGGTGGTGGCTAAAGTGATCGGGGTTAAACCCAAACACTGGGTTGAGTTGGCGTTTCGCGCACCCATAGTGGGTTCAAACCACGTCAGGGTTGAGTTATTATACCCTTTGATCACGGTCGTAGATGCCAGGGGTGCAAAGGCTCCGTCCTTATCCGCATCCTGAAAGTTGAACGTGGCGCTTACGTCTGTAAACGTTACCGCATTGTTGGTTGCAGACCAAAACCGGTTCACGGTTGCATTCACTTCAATCAACGAACCCGCAATGTCGGGGTGATCCGGGGTGCTGGATGAAACCGTAAATGACCCGGCTACGGAAACGGTATTGAACGTCAATTGCAAAGGAGAATACTCCGCCCCCGAGCCCACTTCAAAGGTAACGGTGGGTGAACCCGCCACCACCTGTTTATTTAACGACCCTTCCACAAAACCCGGCAGCGGAGTTACCGTTGAAGCAGCTCCCATAATCACGACATTGTTAACCGCGGTGATCAAGTTACCGTCAGGGAAGGACAGATTGCCGTTGACCGTGACGGATGGCGACCCAGCTAAGCTTTCAACTGTAACACCATTCGGATTGTTGATGATCAAGTTGTTCAAGACCGTGTTAGCGGTTCCCGTAATCTTTTGATTCAATCCACTTTGAAACTCTACGTTAGCGGCCGTTAGGCTGCCGGCACCATTGTTGGTTAGGGTTCCGTCATCGCCATCGATAATCACCCGACTGGCGCCTGTGTTAAGTACACCATTGGAAAAAATGAAATTGCTTGCCGTGACATTGGCGGATAGGGTTGATGCCGATGCAGCATTATAAGTCCACGTGCCATCAATGTTCAAAGCAACATTGCTGGACATCACACCCGCATTCGTGATCACCAAGTTACCCAGAATATTTGCAACCTGAGAGAAGTCGGCATTGGAGCCGGTGCTGCCGCTGATTGTCAGGTTTTGATACGGGAGGGCTGCGCTGCTGCGCGGTTGAAACGGGCCAGCTCCATAGAAATCAATGGTGGTTCCAGCCGCTAAAGAGTTCGTTACCCCGGTGAGTTCGGGAAGAACAACCCCCACCCCGGTTCGTTGCAACCGCAATTGGCTGGTCCCCGTCATAATCAAGTTGGCAACACCATCCAGAATATTTGGACCTACATCCAGAATAGTGGTACCCTCAATGGTTACCGAGTTGTTCACTGTCGTTAATCCTACAACGGATTTTGTTCCCCCGCTGCTAATGATGAGTTGATCATATGTTGTGGGTTCAACCGTTTGAGTCCCTACAAAATCGTAGTCAACAATGTTGTTAGGAGCCGTGAAATTTACCGAACTTCCCACCCCAACCACATCAATAGGATCAGCGTTTGAAACGAGTCGAAAATAGCCGCCTGTTCCGTTAATAAATGTTGATGCGGTCTCGACCGAAAGACCCTGATTGCCGTTCCGCGTCACCACCAGTTGGCCAAGATTGGTTACAGTTGATGCATTCTGCAAGCGAAGACGCGTCATGCCAATCTCGGTTGCACCGCTGTACGTGTAGGAACCGCCATCGTTTACATCATAGCGCCCGTTGCCACCGGTGGGAATGGGCCACAAACCATTATTGACAATGTTGCAGTTCACCACCGGATCTTCGCCAATCACATTGTCCCACGTTGCCCCCGGGTTTACGGTAATGGTATTTTCAAATCGTTTGGTTCCAGCATTACTGGCCGTAAACTGCCAAAAGCCATTTACAGTAGTTGCTCCATTTACCACCAGACTAATTTGCCCTACCCGAAACTGTGCTCCGGCAGGAGCCGAGGTGTTAACGACAAGATTTCCATTCACGGTTATCGTTGAGGTGGTACTTCCCGTAATTTCAGAACCTTCAAACGCGGTGAAATTGATGGTGCTGTAGTTTTCATTTGATGTGGCCGACCATAGTCCACCCCGGTTGAGGACCACGTTGGCAATATTTTTCGTTCCAATATTGCTAGTGGGAATAAACGTTCCATCAACGGTAAACGCCCGTGCCGCATTTTGGGCAATCTGCACGCCACCCATGGAAGCCGTTTGCCCAGCTGGCACGATAAAATCACCCTGGAGATTTAAAATCCGGTTGTTATTACCCCCGAGAACTGAACTTGTTCCGTTCATGGTCATCAGCCCATTTACGGTCAGCGTTCTATTGTTCGTGTTAAAATCGATTTGGCCAGACCCATTAAGCGTGATAGCGAGGCAGGCAACGCTGGTCGTGATGTCTACTCTGAGCGTGTTGGGGATGATAACATTGTCATCCGCATCCGGAATACCATCCGCAGGAACATCCGCGCCTGACGTCACCGTCCAGTTCGATGCATTATTCCACGCGCCAGACAATTGGAGCGTGTAAGTAGCCTGACCACTGGCTGAAAAAACCAGTCCGAAACCAAACGCAACAAGCAATAACCGCCTCATAAGCCAATCAGTATGATCCTAATTGGCAAAAATAACCCCTTTTTAACACCTGACGGTCTGAAAGACCTTACAATCTTCCAGCAAATCTTACATCGTTAACACTGGCTTAATATGAAATTTAGTGCAAAACCAGCTTTCGATAGGCCGTTCCAACGTTTGTGGTCACGGAGACCAAATAAAGGCCTGGGGCAAGACTTTGATTCAAGTCCATCTCCCACTGCGAAAACCCTGATTCAAACTCACCTTGGTAAACCACCCTTCCGCTCAAGTCGGTAATTTGCACCAAGCCCGGGAAGTTGGTCGGATTGGCAAAACGAATAATCAACGGCTCACCCGAATTGGGGTTAGGCGCAATCACCCAGCCCACACGCTGTGGTACCTCCACGCGAATAACCTTGGAAAAAGTGAACGAGCCATCAAAATCTGTTTGACGCAAACGATAGTAGGCGTGGCCACCGGGTGAGCTATGGTCCTGAGCCTGGTAGGTGCGTGCGAGTTGTGTCGTACCGGATCCCTGAACCCGAAGAATTTCATGAAACTCCTCACCAGACGTTGAGCGTTCAACAGCGAAAAAATCGTTATTCAACTCCGAGGATGTTGACCAATCCAATTGAACATGATCGTCAGTCCACCGGCCTGAGAATTTCGTGAGTTCTACTGGCAACGGAGCGCTGATATCAACCAATGCCCACGGCAGGTACGTATTCTGAAGTGAAATGGCCGGAGCCGTAACCTGGAAAAATCCGGCTGCAGGCAAATTGTTACCAAAGGTCTGGGATCCCGTGGCTGGATCCCAATACCCGGCCGGATTCCAGACTTGCGCTGCAATTCCAGCTGGCGAAGCGGCCACCGCGGCAATATCAGCTATTGATGCCGGCTTTTCGCTGGGCGGGAAGGCATTGGTGCCCACCGCTGTGAATGTCAGCGAGGCAGTCGGGCGAGTAGCGTAACCGCTCAGGGTGATACCCCAAAAACGATCGGTTACGGAGTTGCCGCCAACCGTGCCATTCAGGTTGGTAACCGAAGTAGGCAAAGGACTGTTATCCGCAGCGGTGCTGTACGTCCAGACCGAGATCGTGCCTCCGGTTGAGCCGCCAACGGTCTTATTGATTCTTACGGGAATATATTCCGTTGAGGATTTACCAAACGGGTATTCAAATGTGCCGATCTGGTTACTGGTAGTCCATCGCAGCTCTCCATAGGGCGCGGAATTCTTTTCACTGCGCACGTAGCCATTCGTTCGTACGATTGCTGTTGGAAATGAATTGGTAACGCTTAGGGTGGTGCCATTGAGGTCAATCGAGCCCAGCGTCAGCGTTAAAATATTCGTCACTGATGGTCCGGTATCCAAACGCACCACATTAGTAGCTGCCCCGGCATTGATTGTGAGGTTATTAAAGGTTGTGGAGGCCGAGCCCCCAATAACTTGTGGCTGCGTGGGGCCGGTGCCCGTAAAAATCACCGCTTGCGTACCCGCGCCTCCGCTAAACGTGCCGCTGTTCGTCCAGTTGCCCCCCAGGTTGAGAAAACCTATTCCGTTGTTCGCCCCCCGATTGGCTTCGAGTGCTGCCCCGGTGTTGATGATGAGATCGCGGTTGACGTTGAGGGTAAACGGTGAGCCATTGGCGCCTTGTAATATCGTGGCGCCTCCTGCACCCAACACCAGGCTGCCCGCAATGGTCAAGTTACCGGGCAGCGTAAACGTGTTTGTACCGGTGATGGTCAGATTCCCATACGTTTGGCTTGTAATAGTAGTTGCACCCGGTTGATTATAAACGACTGTACCAAACGGTGCCGTGGTGCCTAAATCAAACGTTGAAAAGCCAGTAGGGAATGTTGCGTTACTTCCATTCATCTGGAAGGTTGCCCCGGGATCAATTTGAAATGTGTCGCCTGCACCACCGGTGATGTCGAAATTGGCGGTGGTAAATACCGAACCAGTTTGTACTCTAAAACTACCTGTGACATTGGTAGCTGAGATATCGGTTCCCGTCAAGGTAACTCCGCCCGCGGAGGAGTTGTTAAAGAGCAGGTGGTTGTAGATGAATGCAGCCGCGCTGCTTGACGGGTTGGTACGATTCAGTGTTTGCGCCAGGCTTCCGTTGAAGTTTACTGTGCTGGTCGTCCCAGGCGTGAGTGTTCCCCGGTTATTGGTGAAGAGGAAGGCGCCCCTCAGGTTTAATTGTCCTGCGCCACCCGCCATGTTCAGCACGGCCTGCAACTCGGCATTTGCGGTATTTGACGTGTTAAAGGTGAAGTTGTTAACGGTTAATGAGCCGGTTGTAATGTTGATACGGGCAATCAACGTGTTGGTAGCGGTACCTGTACCCAGCGTGAGATTGTTATTCACGGTGGCCGAACCCGCATTGATATTCCAGGCATCGGTGCCGGCAGCTCCGGGCTGGTTGATCGCAGCATCAACTTGAATCGTGAGTGAATTTGTTCCGGAATGCGTCAAATTTTGAGCCGTTGTGCGTGGCGATGAACTGGTATTCAGGTTGAGTGTGTTGATTATTGCATTTTGATCCAAGGTGACGGTAGTGGTGGCATCTGGGGTGATGTTCGGGTTACCGATGGTCACCACATCGGTTAGATTATTTGGAACCCGTTCACGGCCATACCCACCCGAGGCAGTCGCTACTGCGTTGGTGGTCAATGTCAGGGTGGTGGCGGTTCGCGAGCCGGCTAGCACGGTGTATCTTCGGGCCGTTGCAAGGTCCGTCTGCAACATAATCACGTCTCCATCCGCCAGGTCATTGACAAAATCGGTGCCTGTGCCGGTAACGAGCGGGCTGCCCGCGGTAAACTGAATGGAACCCGCGCGATTCTGAATCCACGTGGAAGGTGCACTCCAGTTGAGTGTGCCGGTTTGGCTGTTAAAAAAACCCGTGGTCACAATCAGGTTGCCTATGGAAAAGCTCTGCGACACCGTGGTCGGCAAGTTGGCGAGCGGTTCCGTTACGAATTGGGATGACAGCGCAGTGCGCGTGCCAGCCGTGGTCGAGAACCAGTTGGTGCCGTTGGTACGCATGATAACAGCCGTTAACGGATCAAGCAAGACATCCCGGTCAGTGGCCTGAAAGTTGAATGTTGCACTGTAATTGGTGAACGTAACACCGATATTCGTAATGGTCCAAAACCGGTTCACGCTCTTGTTCGGTTCAATGTTTGCTCCTGCAACGTTGGG
>ERZ1066128.376-NODE-376-length-18757-cov-39.522618_pt1 | contig 18757 bp, 8 predicted proteins | sample MGYA00382775_ERZ1066128 | MGnify/ENA primary metagenome ERZ1066128 (study PRJEB33369, sample SAMEA5778358) | biofilm metagenome | biome: Industrial cooling water; feature: Water cooling tower basin; material: Biofilm | place: United Arab Emirates | collected...
GGGATTTAGGGGGATCTAAAATGCTTGACCTCATAACTAGCAACTTGAGTTAAATCATTGAAAATCTATTCAGTTTATCAATAGAAAACCCTGGTTTTCGGATATTTTTACCGACAAACCAGGTATTTTTCAGCCCTAGATTAAATGCTTTTCTGCCTGAAACGCTTCAATTTCTTCTTTTCCGTTAGCGAAATCAGCACTCACCACATAAAAATCCTGGGGATAAATCCAATGAGTGTCCATTGGGCCGTGAATTTGAACCCCCGTCATCACTGCATACTTGAATATCGAAGCATCCAAAGTTCGCAACAGCTTTTCTACATCGTTGGAAATCAGCCTACAAGCCAACTTAGTCACCTCTACTAAATCGGGTCTGTCGCCATATTTAATACTCGATAAAATCTTCTGCCTGATAATCGATTGTTCGATATCTTGCATATCGGTTGCTAAATTCAGAAATCCCGAATCTAGCTCCTTAACAATTGCTTCTAACGCACCGCAAGCATGAGAAGCTTTTTGGATACCTTCTCGGTAAAGTTTGCCAATTTCTCCAGTTTTGGAAATCGCGATATGGGGCATGGCATAAAAAGTAAAGCGTCGCAAGCCGTCAAAAATCGGGGTATGGTCTGTTGCTGCGGCTAACCCGGTTTTTCCCATCATCACAAAACCAGCTAAGCTACAACAATTAAATGTTTTGCCCCAATATTTAACCACTTCATGCATTAAAGCATCTGCAATTTCATCTCGACAAATTGCCAGCATTCCCATTGTGTTTTCGTCCTCAAACCCATATTTGTCTAAAGATATATAGGTTTGTTTCATGTAATCTTTCATGGGCAATGCGCCGGGAAAATGATGTTGCAAAGTTTCGTAGAAAACTTTATTAGCTGTTGGTTCGTAACCATCTATGGCTTGAAAAGTTTCGTTTCGCAGTCGCTCTAAGTAGTAGTTTCCAGTCATTTGATTGCTCCTCAAACTTGTAATATATTCTCCAGTCGCATCGGTATTGTAACAGCAAGATGGTGGGAATATGCAAGGTTATTTATCTGAGGCATATATTGAACCTAAAACCTGGGGTAGATAATGGGGGTAATGCCCTTACAGTATTAAAAAATATCTATGCACCTGCTGAAGATGATACAGATAATACTCTGTGCAAAAGCTAAATAACTAATTAGGGATACTCTGTATCCCTAGCAATCATCCCAAATAATCAAGGTGAGTGAGGATTTGGGTCAGGAAAAATCGTGAGCGATTTACCAATTATCGACCGCATCGCCTCCTTCGAGCCAGTCTTTTAAATCTCGTTCTGGTTTCGCCACATTAAATAGATGCAAGCCAAAATCTCTGGCGAGATCTTCAAAAACTTTGATTCCCCTGACACTGTTTCCTTTGGCATCTAAGGGCGGCGAAAAAGTCCCAATTCCCAATTTTGCGGGAACTACGGCAGTAATTCCGCCGCCAACCCCACTTTTTGCTGGCATTCCTACCCGGTACACCCACTCGCCAGAATAGTTGTACATGCCGCATGTGAGCATGACGCTAATCACATCTTGTACGTAACGTTCGTCAATGGCGCGTTCTCCGGTAATCGGATTAATCCCGCCGTTAGCAAGGGTAGCTGCCATCATTGCCAAGTCATGTGCGTTAACCATGATGGAACATTGTTGAAAATAGAGGTCGAGGGTTTCTTCAATCCGGTCGGTTACCATGCCAAAATTGAGCATGAGGTATGCGATCGCTCGATTGCGATTCCCGGTTGATCTCTCGGACAAAAACACCGGCACGTTAATATCTGGCGTTCTCCCGGTATAGCGACGGAACATCTCTAACATCCGCTTGAGTCGTTCGGTGGCGCCGTTACCTTTGATTAAGTCTGTGGTAGCGATCGCTCCGGCATTTACCATTGGATTGTAGGGACGATTGGTTTGTTCGTCCAACACAATCGAGTTAAATCCTTCTCCCGTTGGCTCGACACTGACTTTACTATTAACGTATTCCCGCCCGTTGTCTTCCAGCGCCAAACCATAAACAAACGGTTTGCAAATTGACTGAATTGTAAAATATTGGTCGCAATCCCCAACCTCAAACACCTGACCATCCATTGTCACTACGCAAATACCAAACCATTCCGGTTTTGCCAGTGCCAATTCGGGAATGTAATCAGCCACCGTACCATCGTTCAAATATCGATATTTTTCGTGCAAGTCACTCAAATAGGAACGAAACGGCGCCGCAACTGCCTGAATTGAACTTGCTAGCGATCTTAGATCGTGTTTTTCTGCCATATTTATTTGGAAAAATTTACCATTAAATTGTGCGATCGCTTTTGGATTTTGGTTTATTCCATAATCTGCTGCGCGACTTTTTTAAATTCATTGCTGATGTAATGGTCGGGGAATTGCACGCAAAACACCCCGTTGCTTGCCAATTGCACCAAATCTTCCGATAACGGAAATATTCCCGCGACATTTGCATCGTAAGTAGCTTCTATTTTTTGCTTCAGCGCCTCAAAATTCATAATTTTTAAGGCTTTGTTAACTGCTAACAGCATTTTGCGAACTTTTAACTGCCGTGCTACATCAATAGTTACTGCCGTACCTTGGTAGTCTTGTTTGTCAGGTCGGAGAATTAAAATTAAAACGTGGGAAATCGCAATCGTCAGAAAAGTTTCTTTGGACAAACCGGGGTGGGTATCGATAAACAGGTAGTCGAGTTGCAAACCTTTAACTAATTTGCGAAACCCATCATTGAGCAACTTCACATCGTATCCCTCGCTCAAAATCCGGGAAATGTCATCTGCTTTGACGCTGGAGGGAACCAAAAACAAACTGCCGTTGCCGTTTAAACCTATATTGGCACTCACATCGTAGGCTGTATCTTCGATGGGTACTTGTCCCCAGAGATAGTTGTTCAGGGTTTTGTTCGTGGTTTCCGGTTCTAAACCGAAAAGGTTATGAATACCAGGGGACTGAATATCCGTGTCCACTACACCGACTCGATTACCTTGTAGCGCGACGGTGGTAGCAAGGTTTGCGGTAAAGTTGGATTTACCAGTACCACCGCGATAAGAGTGTATTGAGACTACTTTAGGCATTTGACTAATTCAGGATATAAGATTCTGTTGCGACTAATTATGACTATATAGTTGTTTTCAGTCAATACAAGGGCACACAAAAATATGTTTATTGTCTCACATCTTGCACCTTGGCTAAACCTTAGTTTCTTGCAAATAGCTCAGCTTGGAACCCTAGATTTTTCGTCAAGAAACCCGGTTTTTGAAGGCTTGTTGATAGTGGTGCAAGATCTGAGTTGTCTTACTTTACTTAACTTTTTTACTAATCCCTCATTTTATTAATTTACCTAAAGCTGCTTTTTTGCTAATTTTCCGACTTTTCCGACTTTTCCGACCTTTCCTACCTTTCCTACCTTTCCGACTTTTCCGACTTTTCCGACTTTTCTGGATTTAGATACTGGTTTTTCCTATGGGTGCTGCCCTTAAAGCTAGAAAGTAGATGCCCTGACGATCAAATTATCTTGGTTACTTCTGAGTAAAACGCCAAATTCCATCCCAATTATCGGGTATGCCCTGCTCGAATAATTGCTCAATTCGTTCCAGGTATAACGCCGCAGTTTGATCTCGATTGTTGATTGCCAACACTATCTCAAAATGTTTTTTGGCTGCCTCAAGTTTACCCTGACGATAATAATTTAAACCTTGCTCAAAATCGGGTTGAGTTTGTAATTTTAGCTTTCTCACCTCTTCAACTTCTGCATCCAACACTTCATAAATATCAATCGGTTCATTTTTGCCTTTAACAATTGCATGGTCTAGAAAGCGTAATTGATATCGCTTTGCGTCGCTCAGCTTCTCTAGGACTTGACCAGAAATCAACAAAGAAACTCCATAAAACTTGGTCAAGCCTTCCAAACGAGCGGTGAGGTTAATGGTATCGGAAAGCGCATCGCTTTGCATTCGATTGTTAACGCCAATAATTCCCACCATGATATAACCCAAATGAAGGCCGATGCCGATTTGAATCGGTTTATGGTTGTCTTGTTGACGATGTTGATTGTATTCTCTAACTTTGGTAATTTTGGCAATTCCGGCTGCAACCGCATCATCTGCACCATTGGGAAATACAGCCATCATGCCATCGCCCATGTATTTGACCACCAAGCCATGATGCTTTTCAATTTCGGGACTGACTCGTTGCAGATAAGCATTGACAAAGTTAAAGATTTCTTGGGGAGTCATGGTTTCGCTGAGGGTGGTGAAAGAGCGAATATCGCTAAACATGATTCCCATTTCTTTGCTAACTTGGTCGCCTAACTTGACATCGATAATGCTCTCTCGGCTGAGAAAATGCAGATATTCATGGGGAACAAAGCGTCCGTAAGCATTGGTAATTTTGGATAATTTCAGGTGAGTTTTAACCCGCGTCAACAATTCATCTTTAGCAAAGGGTTTAGTAATATAGTCATTGGCTCCATATTGGAAGCCCGTGACTAAATCGGCAACTTGATTTTTAGCAGTCAACATGACGATGGGCAACTCTTGGGCGGCGTATTTTTCCCGCACTTTGGCGCAGACTTCATAGCCCGACATATTGGGCATCATCACATCGAGCAATATCAAGTCAACAGGTTGGTCGCCCGCAATTGCAGCTAAAGCTTCTTTGCCATTCAGTGCTTGGGTGATTTTATAATGGTTGGCGGAAAGGTGATTTTGCAAAACTTGTAGGTTAATCGGTTCATCATCGACAATTAAAATGTGAAAATCTGATTCAGCAACGCTATTATTTGTCGGTGCTGTTTCTGCCTGGTTTGCTGATGAAAGAGTCGCTTCGCTAACGGGGCGGCGAATGCTACTGATGGTGGGCGCGGTGGGAATATTTTCTACAGGTTTGTCAGAAGTAGGAAGGGTAAAGGTAAAGCGCGACCCTACACCGACTTCTGATTCGACCCAAATTTTGCCGCCGTGTAGTTCGACTAACTGTTTGGTGATGCTCAGTCCCAATCCCGTACCGCCATACTTGCGAGCGGTGGAACCGTCCCCTTGTTCAAAGGATTCAAAAATGCGGCTTTGCACCTCGGCGGGGATGCCAATGCCAGTATCCGAGATGGTAATGGCAATTTGTTTTGGTAATTGGTTTAATTCTGACCCATTACCTATGAGCAATTCGGCGGAAATAATCACCCTGCCAGATTCAGTGAATTTGATCGCATTGCCGATAATGTTGAGTAGAATTTGTTGCAGGCGGTCTTCATCAACATAGGCGGGGGGAAAGTCCGGAGAAATTGTATTTATCAGCTGAATATCTTTGCGTTCGACTAGAACTTGACTGAGGGTTAAGACGAGTTCCACAATTTTGCCGATATTGACGGGTTTGAGTTGCAGTTGTAAGTTTTTGTACCGCAATTTGGAGAAATCGAGGATATCGTTGACCAGGTTAGAAAGGCGATGTCCGCTTTGGGAAACCATTGACAGGTTGCGTTGCTGAAGTTCTGTTAAAGGGCCTGTAACTCCCTCCAACATCGATTCAGCAATGCCAATAATGCCGTTGAGAGGGGTTCGCAGTTCGTGAGAAGTATTGGCTAAAAATTCATCTTTGAGTTTGTCTAGTTGTTGCAGTTCTTGATTTTTGGATTCTAGGGTTTGGGCGTATTCTTCTAGCTGCCGGTACGAGAGTTTGAGGTTGTTCCACAGCGTCGCGCCGATACCGATAACCGCAGAAGCCGCGACTGCAACTAGAGGTGTAAAAACAGGGATTAACCAACCGGATAAAAAGGCAATATAGCCGCTGGTGATGATTATCCCTACCGAGATTAAAATTCCACTAGCTGACAAGTATCGCCGACGCACGGAGAGATAACCAAGCGTGGCACTCGTTCCAGACCAAAAGATAATTAGCAGCCAATTTAGGGGCTTTATTGAAGCTTGCAGCATCGGGCGACCATCTAGTGCTGCGCTTAAAATTTGGCTGGTGAGGTTGGCATGAATGACGACACCGGGTGTTAATTGCTTAGCTGCTGTGAGAGTGCTGCTGTAAGGGGTTTGATGGTTGTCGTTGAGACTGGGTGCTTTTGCGCCTAACATGACGATGCGATCGCGCATCATATCCTGGGGAATGCGGTTCTCTAAAACATCGGTCATCGAGATATGAAGAAAGCTATTGAGTCCGCCTCGATAGTTGATTAAAATTTGATATCCGCCCGTATCGGATTGCTTGTATTCTCCTTCGTTGCCTGTGAGGGGAACAAATGCGGCTCTACCTAACCCATAAATGTTGTTTTTTTCATCTATTACTCGCAGTTTGATGCCTTCTTTCTCCAAATACATTCGCGCCAATCTGACGCCGAATCCTTCTAACATGGTGTCGTCAGATTTGCCCAGGATTACCAAGCCCCGGCGCAGCTTGCCATCAGCATCCAATACAATATCGTTGGCTCCCACTTGACCCAACTTTGCTAACGCGGGTGGGGGAGCGATCGCGACTCCGCCAACTTTTTCAATCCCGATGATGTTTGGCGTATTCTTAAAGATTTCGACTAATTCCTGATACCCCGGTTCGACTGGCAAATCTCGATAAATATCAATCCCAATCGCTCTCGGTTGCTGGGCTTTGATATTGCGGATTAACTGAGCCATAATTTGGTCTGACATAGGCCAAGTTTTGACATATGTAATATCTGGCTCGTCAATCGTGACAATGACAATGCGGTTGTCAACGGGTTCGGCTGGACGCAGGCGAAAAAATTGATCCCGCAGCGACCATTCGAGTAAGTTAAAGATGCCAGCCATACTGCCAGCAATGACTAAGCCTGCTACTGTAGGAGCAACGATCAATGCTCCTCGCCATTGTTTAATTATTGTCTGGATTTTGTGCGGCATCGGATCGATTAACTGGTAATGGGTAAGCAAGTGGACATAATTAAACGCTATCTGGCTGTCCTGAGAAACCCCTGAGAAACTCGGTGTCTTTATTAAGAAACTGGTTCTCACTATATTTTGGGGCTGTTCGGTTTATTTACGCCTAGCTACTTAATTTCCTATTACCTATTACCCACGATCCATTACCCGATCGGCAACTATTAGATTACAACTGTTCTACCAGTGGCTGAGTGGCGATCGCATTCAATCCCACTTGCTCTAACAACTCTTGCCATTCTTTGGCAATCGTGGTATTATTAGGCTCTAAAATTTTAGCTGCTGCTAAAACCCTCAGCGTATCGTACCAAATCCCCGCTCTAGCTAATGCGGTCGCCTGTTCTATGGGAGAGGATAAAGCCTGGTTATTCTCACCTGCAACTCGCTTTACCCATCCAGTGACAAGATAATTATCGGGTCGTAAAATCCCATCGGGTTGAATTGGCGCAAACACCCACATATAATTTTTTTCCATTTCTAATCCGGGTGCATCTTCTGGCAGGGTAACGCTGACAATGCCGCCAATGCCAGAAATTGACAGCCGCGTTTGATAGTGGGGGTTTCCTTGTTCGTCTTGCAAGCTGAAAAACGCCACTCTCGAAAGTGTAGGCGGCAGGTAAACAAAAAATGTCGGACGTGCTGACACTGTGCGCCCCACTTTTGTCGGTGGAATTACGGCTGTCATTGGTGGGGGAGTATCGCTGCGCGAGCCGCCGCTGTTGGTGTCTCTGGGCGCGCGATCGCCTGGGGTACTGAATTGCAAGTCGTCTCTACTCCCACCCCCAACGCTGTTAGAAGGCGTGCGATCGCCTGGTGTGCGGAATTGCACATCGCCTCTACTGCCAGCGCCGCCGCTGTTAGAAGGCGCGCGATCGCCTGGGGGACTGAATTGCACATCGCCTCTACTGCCAGCGCCGGTGCTGTTAGCAGGCGTGCGATCGCCTGGTGCCCTAAATTGCACGCCGCCTCTACTGCCAGCGCCGGTGCTGTTAGTAGGCGTGCGATCGCCTGGGGTGGCAAATTGTACGTTGCCTCGCACACCTGCCCCCACGCTGTTTCTCGGTGCTGCATCTCCTGGGGACTTAAATTCCACGGCTGCGATTGAATTATCTAGTCCGGTTGTCAATATTAATCCCGCCGTCAGGGCGGGTGATAATAAGCTGCGGGAAAGGTAGAATGTAGCTTGGCTCACGTTGCACCTCGATAATTTCAAACCCTGACTAAAATTTACTCCAAAAATGCCTATAACCAATTGCCAATTAACACAAAAGATCCCCAAAAATATGGCTGATTGTATAAGGGATTTTTCATAGTAGCAAGTTGAGCTTGGCGCAGTGCTTCTGCTTTAGAGAGTTTAATGTCTTTCCGGGTGAGCTGGCGATAAAATTCTGTCATCATTTCCGATGTTGATTCATCATTAACCGACCACAAACTGGCGATAGTACTGCGGGCGCCAGAGCGGAGGGCAAATCCTGCCAATCCTAAAGTAGCACGGCGATCGCCCGCTGCGGTTTGACAAGCACTCATCACGAGTAATTCAATTGGATTGGCAACACCCAACCTACTATTTTCAAACAAAACATCTAAATCTTTGATGCCGATGGTGTCCTCCCAAGTGAGTAGAAATGTTTCATCTGGATTGGAACTAAATTGACCGTGAGTTGCCAAGTGCAACACGGGAAAAGATTTACCTTCGATGGCTGTTTGGAAGCTGGCGCGAGTAAATTGTTGATTGAGCAAAACTTGGGCTTCAACTTTCGCACTAATTTGTTGAATTTCTCTGGCTACAGCAGGTAAGGCAATAAATCCTTGACGAGCTTCGGTTAAGGCGGCTGCTAATACGGTAAATTGTTTGGATTCGAGTGGTTCGGGAAATAATTGCAACCCTGGACTGATCGCAACGCTGTATTTTTCTATTAGATACTCTTTCCCATCGTAAAGTGCCGCCATTGGTATGTTGCGGAACAAACCATCGGGAACAAATACTAAAGTTTTAATATTGTTGCTGGTTAAATCTGCTACAGCCGGTTGAATCAACCAGTCATAAACTTGTTTAGATATTTGCTGGCGCTGGTTGCGGGAATAAGCTGGGAAAATGGCTGAGTAGAAGTTTTCCAGAGTTGTTTCTATTTGCTGGCGAGGCAATCGGGTGGCGTAATGGCGTAGGGGTTGGTTGGGAATTGAAAGAATTACTTCTAAGCGATCGCTTAAAATAATCGGATAGATTACCGCTGCTTGTTGATCGATTTGATCGATTTCCACTGGCTTGGTTTTGATACAAGCATCGCCAAAGAAATTATCTAATTCTGCTAGTTGTAATGCTTCGAGAACTTTACGAGCTTTGGCAAGGTTAGCTTGTTCGATCCCCCCCTGCCCCCCCTTGCCAAGGGGGGGTGTGCCTTCGTTTAAGAGCAGACTGGCGAATTCGCGATAAATTGGTTCTACGCTTTCTCGAAATTCAAACTGGATTTCTCGATTAATTGCGACTAAGTCGTTGCGTAAAGATTGCAGGCTTTCAAATGCTTTATCATAGGCTGCGATCGCTTGCTTTATTTCGCCCTTTTGTTTCAAAACTCGACCCAATTGCCAAGCCGCACGCGCTACAATATCATCGGCTTCAATCCCTTGTACAATTTGCAGCGCTTGCTCGCTTACAACTTCGGCATCTTGCCACTGGCGATTTTGTTCGTACAGCTTTCCAACTTTAGTTAAAGCATACGCTTCGGCTCTGCGATCGCCTAATTCTTTTGCCTGCTTCACCCCCGTTGCCAAAATCTGAGCCAGCTCTTTTTGGCTCATGGGTAATGCGCCCAAATTTCTTTGCTCGTCTGCCATTCTGAGCAAGGTTTCGACAAAATTTACTCGCGCATAAATTGAGTCTCGACTAGGAGATAAATTAGCTAATCTTGCCTGTATTTGCGGCATCAGAGCCACCGCTGCCGCCGTTTGTTGATTGGCTACCAAAAGGCTTAATAGATTTACTTGCGCCTGCACTTTTGTCAGGTCATCAGTTGCCAATTCCACAGCTTTTTCATAATAGGATCTTGCCACATCATTTTTTTGCAAAACTCTGGCAATATTCCCGATACTAAACAGCGTCACGCTCGTATCGCCTGGGGAATTTAATTTATCGCTAATTTCCCAACTTTTTTCTAAGATTGCCTTGGCTCTTCTGAAGTCGCCAATCGTTTGCAACATCATCCCCAAACTTCTCAAACTATCAGCTTTGAGCAGGCTATCGGGTTGCGCTTGCATCTGTGCGTTGACTTCCTCTAACACAGCGATCGCTCGCCGATATTGTCCCAAAGCTTGCAAAGCCAGAGCTTGATTCATTCTGCTGCCCAGTTTTCCGCTGTCATCTTCGGCACGCGCGTAGGCTGCTTCGGCTTCTTTCCAAGTCTCTAGCGCCGCTTCTGTTTCTCCCTTTGCCAGTTGTTGCAGTCCTCGCGCGTTCAGTGCTTGCGCCAAGAGCAATTTACCCCTTGTCTCCAGTTTGTCAAGTCCTTGCAACAAATTGATACTTTGCGCGATCGCTTTCTCTGCCTGCTGCCATTCGCCCAACTGGTGATAAGCCGACGCCAGATAGTTCAGGCTTTGTGCGTGATTGAGGGTTTCTTTGCGTAAGCTATAATCTTGCGCTGCTTGTTCCCATAGTCTGGCGGCTTCTCGAAACTGTCCGGCGTCGTAGCGAGATTTTCCCTGTTGCAGCAACTGGGACGCCCCTAAAGGCTGCTGTACTTGGCTATTAGTTTGCTCGAAGCTTGTTGCAGCTAAAAATTTTTCTCCTTGGTTCACCCATTCCCCTGCTAGGGCTGGCACCAGTGCTGTCACTAACAACAGAGTCAGCAAAAAATAAACCGGCAAAGCGAAAGATGGTGCCCAGAATAATTGCTTCCAGTTGCGCTTTGCTTTAATATGCTTTTTACCAAGTTGGTGAGGGTTTGCCATAGGTTTAAATATCACCCTTTTCAGCTATTTTAGACACCGAATACCTCTAAGCTACTGCTTTAGAATCACATTATTTATGGCTAAAGCTCCAGAGGTTCTAAAAGTTTGTGCGATTTCACGCACTAGATCTAAAGCATAACTTTTATTTGTTTTATCCCCTAAAGTAAAAAAATAGTTTGAGTTTTTTCCCTAGCAACTTACCTATCCCAAAAGGAGATTTTAATGTGACTAAAAATGGCTGGTTCTATTTATTGATAGACACAGATGACGCTTTTTACCAGCAAAAATGCCTTATTAGCCCACTATCCACTGTCCACTGTCCACTGTCCACTGTCCACTATCCACTGTCCACTGTCCACTGTCCACTGTCCACTATCCACTGTCCACTATCCACTGTCCACTGTCCACTATCCACTGTCCACTGTCCACTGTCCACTGTCCACTGTCCACTGTCAATCGTTGCAATGAGGAAATTGATACCCAGGACGCACAGTTGTACCGTTCGGCAGGCGCGATACTAATTCTACTTGCCCTTTTTCATTCACTTCCCAGCCGGTAGCTTCGACAATTTGAACTCTAGGCTGAGAAATCGAAGATCGCCGATCTTGAGAGGAAGTATTTGCCGGTTCGTTGGCAGAGGAAAAATCTCGCAGATCTCGCCAGACAGTCTGACTTCTAGCGACGGTAATCGGTGCGGTAGGGTTTTCTGGTAAGCCACCCCGTCCAGTAATCGTAAACGAATTGCCTTGTGCTGCGGCACAACCTACAATTACTTGGTCGCTTGGATCGCTAACTTGTGCGGGTAATGGCAACAAACCCGAACCGGGATCGACTTCCGGAGTGTTGAGGGATACAGTGCCAGAAACCCCAAACTGAGAACTAGCAGTAATATCGCTCAAGGGTGTAAGTTGCGGTTGAAATGCCAGACCGAAAATACTGGTAGCATTTATAGCAACATTCCCACCTCGACCGAGGAAAGCATTAGCTGTAATATCGGTATTTTCTTGGGCAAAAGCAACCAAAAACCCTGTGTCTATCCTGATGTTGCCGCCATTGCCGCCTGCACCTGCATTTCCGGCAGTAGTAGAAATAAAACTGCCTCGGCGCAATACTAATAAATCTGGCAATGCCAGGGTAATATTACCGCCGTCAGTACTGGCTGTTTGCCCAGAAATTGCGGCGCTATTTTCGAGAGTCAATCTGTTAGCTTGAGCTGCGATATTGCCGCCGCTACCGCTGCCTTTGCTATCAACTGAAATTGCCGCACTATCTCTAATTTCGATTTGTGGGGAACGGATGGAGATATTGCCACCATTACCTGTAGAACCTGGAGTGGTATTAGAAAATAAACCTGTATTTGCACCTCTGAGCGAGACTTCTCTGGCATTAATTATTATATTGCCCGCGTCTCCTACACTTTCGGTTAAAGCTTCTAACTGTGCGCCATTGGTGACTGACAAAGAGGGGGTATTAATAGTTAGAGTACCGCCTTTCCCGCTTGCTCCCACCAAAGTTCCCACATATGCACCGCTGGGGAAAAAAGGCGCGCCCGGATTGCCATCGAAGGAGGCTGATTCACTGACATTAATCGTAATACTTCCGGCGTTGCCTCTTGACTGAGTACTGGCACTAATAAAAGCACCATTGCTGACGGAAAGCCGACGGGTTGCGACCTCAATTACACCGCCTTCACCTTCAGCACCCGGTCTAACTTCGCTGAGAATAGCAGAAGGAATGGGCACGATTCTGCCAGACACAGTAGCTAAAACTGATCCTGCGATCGCAATTGATTCTTCAGCTCTAATCTCAATATTACCTGCATTGCCCCTCCCCCTAATACTGGTTCTGATTTGCGCCCCATCTTGCATGGAAAGAGTACGAGTTTGAAGTTTAATCGTGCCGCCATTGCCTTGGGCATTACGTTGTACGTTGCTAGTAATACCACTAAAAATTCCTCCGTCTTCAATTACGCCTGTAAGGGTAATTGCATCGGCATTAACTGTCACATTACCAGCATTACCGATGCCTGTGGTGATCGAGGATACCTGCGCCCCATTTGTGGCGACCAAGGTATTAGTATTTATTTCTACATCTCCGGCGTTACCCCCGCTTGAACTGTCTGTTTCCGTGCCTAAAACAGAATTATTCAGAGAGATTTCTTGAGCATTGACGATTACCGGGCCAGTGTTACCCCCCTCACTATAATTTAATAAAAAACCTTGGTCTGTTGACAAGGAATTGGCGGTAATTATTAGCTTTCCACCTTGACCCGATCCATAAATACTACTTTGGATAAAACCACCAAATAACATCGAAGGTGCTTCCAGGGTAACATCACCGGCTGTGCCTGAATTAAAAACTGCACTTTCAAGCAAGCTAGAGTCAGAACTGCCACTAGGAGGTGGTTCTTGAATAATTGCCGAGTTACTTTTAAGCGTAATGTTTCCCCCACCTAAACCGTAGGAAACAATCCGGGAAGGATAGGGTATGAAAATATCGCTAGTGGAGATCAGTGTAATATCTCCCCCCCTGCCGTTAAAGGTCAAATCAACACTATTTCCCCCAGAAACATCCATATTGCGGGAGGTAATTCTACCCCGCGAATCAATTACCACATCACCGCCGCCGATAAGGTTAGCTGTCTGAATTGAGTTAACAGAAATGTTCCCCGATAAAGCAGGATTTGGTTGATACTGATTGGTTAAAAATACCAGTCCGCCAGGAGCGATAATGCGATTGATGTTGATATCTGCACTCGTAGCAGTTCCACTGGTAGGAGTGGGAGAAAAACCTGTCCCATTCCCTGTAATGCCGGTCGGATTAAAATTAGTTGTTCCGGCTCTGATATCGACAGTTGGTTCGAGGTTGCCATTAATAGCAACTCTAGTTACTCCATCAGAAAGAGTAACTGTTTCATTGATAAAATTGTTTGGCTCTGTCCCGGTAATTTCGATGCTGTCAATATTGACACTTCCCCCGGCAAAAATATGCAGGGAAGCGCCTGTATAGCTGTTAAAACTAACGTCGCCGCTGGCGCGAATAATTGGGTCGTCGGTGCTGGATAGATCTCCTCGATTACCATTGATATTTTCCAGGGTAAAATTGCCGCCGCTGTAGAAATGGGCATTTCCGCCGATGGGATTGGCGGAACGGAAGGTCATATTTTGCCCGGAAAAGAAGCCACTTGAGGGATGATTTAAGGCAAAGATATCGATCTTATTCCCTTGGACTAATAATTGTTGTCCGGCGGCAGCGATGAATGGATTGCTAATGCTGTCTCGCACTCTGAGATGATTGGCAGCTTGCAAAGTCAAGTTACCCCCAGCTTGTAACTGACCTTGTAAGTCAAGATTGTTACTAACTAAAGTGAGGTTTTTCCCTACAGACAAGTTGCCGGAGTTAGCGATCGCTCCAGAATCGGGCAACCAATCCCCTAAACCCGGACGCACATTGACGGTTAGCAAGGGAGGCGCACCGGGATTGTCTGTCCCGAACTGATAACCATTCTCCAGCACCAGGTTTCTAGCCGTACTGGCGAAAAAAGAACCTGAGATATCGAGTCGGGCATTTTGACCGAAGATAATGCCGTTGGGATTTATTAAGTATAAATTGGCACTACCCAGCACTCCCAAAGTCCCCAGAATTTGAGAAGCGCGATTGCCCGTGACTCGTCCCAGGATATTTTCAATACCAGTAGGGTTGGCAAAATATACCCGTTGCAGATTGCCGACGTTGAAATCTTGGAAACTGTGGAATAAATTGTTACCGCGAATGGCGCCGCCATCAATGCGATCGCTTAAACCACCTTGAAGGGGTACATTCGGAGTCACGATCGAACCTTCTGCACCCAAACTGTTATCTGGGATAATCTGTGCCAGCGCAGTTGTGGTTAAACTGAGGGTGTAAGCGATCGCTCCACAGGTTGCAAAGATTCCCATCCACTGGTAACGCACCATAATTTTCCTCTATTGGCTTGATTGCCTCGATTTGGAGCCGCGAAACCAAAAATCTCTACACGATCGCAGCAGCCATACTGACAGAAGTGACTCCTGTGAGCGAGATTGTACCACCACTTAAAGAAGTCAAATCCAGCTTTAGACTGTTACCGATCAAATCGGCGAGGTTATCGATGGCATTGATAATACCATCACCATTACTATCCAAAGCACTCTTACTGATACCAAGTTGGCTGAAATCGAGCTTGTCTTGAGCGGAAAAATCGCTAACGACATCGTTACCAAAAATGGCGCCAAAGACAAATGTATCGTTTGCCAATCCACCCGCTAAACTATCATCGCCCCTGCCGCCGCTGATTGTATCCTTACCGTTACCGCCATTAATCGTATCGTTGCCACCCAACCCAGACAAAACATCATTGCCATTCGCTCCTTGAATGTTGTCAGCAAAGCGAGTACCAATAATGTCATCTTTAGCATTATTACCGAGCAGGTTAAAAGCAGGAGTAGCGCCCAAAATCGCTAAATTTGGTAGCGATAAATCAACATCAGCAGAGCCGTTACCAGATAAAAAAGTCACTCTAGAAACATTACTATCGACAGTAATATTTTTAACTGACCAATTCTTATCGAAGTTAAAACCACCAAGTTCTTGCAATCTCGTTTGAACTGCACCATCTCCACTCGAATCTTGAATCGTCACATTGACATCAGTAGGATCGGCAAAGCAAAACGAGTCTAATGCTGCTTGCAAATTCGCAAACGAACCCATTTGAATCCCGTTACCATTGCTGACAAATGCCCCTCTATCATTCACTAAAACATTGACACTCTTGGTCGCTTTTGGTGCCAATTCAAGTCTGTCAATGTTCAAATTTTGGGTCTGATTCCGGTTATTTAACGTAAATGAACCGCTATCATATCTGCTACTGCGAAAAACGCCGTCTTTCACAAAATCAGCCAGGGCATCGAAGATCGCTTTTTCATCTTGCGTATTGGACAAATCTCCATCAGAGGACAAATCCATCCAAGCTGCCAGATCGGCTAAGTATTGCGGATTGTTACTTTTAACAAAGGAGGTTAAAAAATCAAACAAACCTCTCGTACCAGGTGGTAAAAATGCTGAGTGGTTTCCAGCATCGCCGCTAGTTCTAGTGCCACCACCTGGGTTTGGACTCAAGAAAAATGATAGCAGGTTGGGGTTGTTTGGATCGTCTAGATTAACGCCGAAACTAAAAAATTTTTCTCCATTATTTAACGAGGCGTTGATTTCATAGGTAGCCACATCTAATCTGGCACTCGCCGTCACCGCTCCAGGGTTAAGACTAACTCCATTCGCCGCCACAACTTCGGCAGCATTCGTAACATCTAAAAACCCGAAATTTGCATCTTTGTTGCCTGCCTCTTTTTTGACATTGTAGTTGACAAAAAATGTGCCATCTGCCCTGGTTTCAAAATATTCAGGCAGGGCTGTATTGACGCCAGTCGTGCCAGGATTTGAAAATCCTAGCGTTGCCGAAAAATTAATCGGTGTAATGTAATCATCGCTGACTTTAGCATTGACCGTAATCGTCTTCGATGCGCCCGGAGCAATGGTGTTAAACTTCACCTCAACGGTTTGAGCATTGCCATCTCCGCCACCAGCAGTATCCAGGTTAATGCCACCGTCCAAACCGAGACTTTGCACTTTTAATCCCACGGGCAAAATCTTGGTCAGATCGTCTTCGATCGTGACATCTGTAGCATCAACAACGCCATTATTGGTTACCGTAATCTCGAAAGAGACATTATCCCCTGGACTGGCAACAAATTTATCCGGCGTGCCATTTTGGTCGGTATCAAATGTTTTTTTTACGCTAGTAAACTTTTTAGTTAAATCGAGGTTTACCACAGGAGCAACGATACTGGTAGATTCATTCCATCTGAAATTACCATTTGTTACAATTAAATCTGGATCTAACTGGTCGCCAGCAATAATTTCTGCGACGTTGGTGTAGGCGTCAGCGCTTTCTGCATCCAGAATTGTACCCGTAAGGGTTAGCGTTGCATTACTTCCCGATGCTAAAGCGTCAACACTCCAAATGCCAGTGTCGCTGTTATAAGTCCCAATGCTAGGTGTAACATTGGTAAAGTTAATCCCAGAAGGCAGCAAATTTTGAACTTGTACGCCCGTTGCATTGGCTGGCCCGCTGTTATTTAATGTGATGGTAAATGTAATTGAATCTCCTACCAATACAGCACTTTTAGATACTGCTTGAGTTAGAGATAAATCGGCTAATGAAAAATCAAATGCATCCGCGCCTGCCAATGTTTCTTCCAGCAATCCGTTACTCTGCGAGCTGGGATCTGTCAAATCTAGTGCCATGATTGTACCTATTATTTGCGATTGACTCGATCTGAAACTAGATGCACCCGATGAACCCTTCTATCTGTTGGCGATCGCTCCCATAAATTTTCTCAGTTTCGGCTCGTTACGGATAACTGCTAACCCAGCTAATCTAAGATAGGTTTAAAAAGTACCTAAACAAGCTAAACCGGCTTGAATTCTCTACCTAAATGGTTTTTCAGTAAATATCCTTAGATTTCATTAATTTAACACCTGCAAACCTGGCTTGTATATAAAGATTTGATGAAGCTGACTAAAGTTTCGGTAAGATTCTCCTTAGCCGACAAAATAAAAAGCCAGAGAATCCAGCAAAGTCGGAAAAGTCGGAAAAGTCGGAAAGGTCGGAAAAGTAGGGAAAATACTTTTGTTGCTTGGAAAATAAAATTAGATCGGCTACTATAGCTTTTAACCCGATTCCAACAAAAAAGGGACTTTTGTAGAATCCTGTAAGTTGGGTCTAGTTCCTCGACCCAACTTACATTTTTTCATGACAAAAATCAGATCTCAAGGGAATTGTGTTGATAAACCCGCCCCCGCGCGATGCCGATACTTAGCTGGCTTTGAAGTTGGAGCTTCTCAGCAAAATAAAAGATCGGTAAGTGCCATTTATCTGTAGTTAGCGATCGCGCTCACCCATCATTGCACCATATGGGGTGCCGCAGCGTCATACCTGAAAAGTCGGAAAAGTCGGAAAAGTCGGAAGAAAATTTTTACGCTTAACAAAATTAACTAAATCGATTAATATATTTTTTAACCCGATTTCAAGAAAAAAGGACATAACTACAATTATGTAGGTTGGGTTGACATCCTTAACCCGACCTACTTTTTTTATGTAATCAAATATAGTAAAAGGTGCGAGATGCCGGTTGTAAAAGCGAGGTTGGTTAGTTGCTGTTAGCCCAAAGCTGTATCTCATTCATCAGCCACTTTCCCGCGCATAGTCTTAATCTGCGATCGCTTGGTTTTGCGATTCAAACGCTTTCTTTGAGACTTACGGTTCGCTCATTTGAAAGTGAGTTAGAGAAATTAGGCAAATCTTGGTTGAAGCCATAGATTTAATCGCGCCTTGCCTACTTAACTGATGGACTTGCGGAAGTACAATTGATCCCATCAGCCGCAAAGAACGCTCTTGTTTCGAGGGTTCTTTGCCCAGTTTTTCGTCAACCTGTAGCTGTTTTTTTCAACGGGTCAAATTTTTCGGCTGTATCTCTTATCTGGTAAGGGTTTGACTGCTGTTTGGCTTCCAATGAGGTTGACGAAAATGCTGAAATGCTTGCGGGAAAAGCTTTTGAGGCGATTTCGATCGGCTACCTATTGACAAGGCGATCGCTGAAACGGTACTTTTAGGATCGGTAGACGAAATCGCACCTCGAAAACTAAATACAGTAAGCTTTCTAGAACCCGGCTGTTGCAACTAATTCAAATCCCTATCAGGGATTGAAACACGCTTATTCTATAATCATAACCGTTTTTAGGACAGGGTTGCAACTAATTCAAATCCCTATCAGGGATTGAAACAATCTTGAAGGATATTTG
>ERZ1066128.382-NODE-382-length-18652-cov-10.407593_pt1 | contig 18652 bp, 19 predicted proteins | sample MGYA00382775_ERZ1066128 | MGnify/ENA primary metagenome ERZ1066128 (study PRJEB33369, sample SAMEA5778358) | biofilm metagenome | biome: Industrial cooling water; feature: Water cooling tower basin; material: Biofilm | place: United Arab Emirates | collected...
TTGGCAACCTATGCGGCTACTGGTTCTTCTGCTTGTTACCGTACCGGCTTTCGCCCAAAAATCAAAACCCGTTGAAGTTATTGCCTTCGGTTCCTGCACGCGTCAAAATGCGGAAGACCAGCTATGGGATGAGATTTTGAAACAGAAACCCCAAGTTTGGATCTGGGGAGGCGACAACATCTACGGTGATTCGCATGATCTGACGGTGCTGAAGAAAAAATACGATCAGCAGAAAAGCCGGGCCGGGTATCAGGCCCTGCGCAGTGCATGTGCCATCACCGGCACGTGGGACGACCACGACTATGGGGTGAATGATGGCGGAAAGTTCTTCTCCCGAAAAAAAGAAAGCCAGGTATTGGCCGCAGACTTCCTTGATCTGCCCCAAAATCACCCCGTGCGACAGCGCGAGGGTTTGTACCACGCGCAAACTTTCGGGCCAAAAGACCGGCAGGTGAAGGTGATCAACCTGGATACCCGCTACTTCCGAGATACCCTGTATCGCGAGCACTATTTTGACAGCGTAACAAAAAACAGGACTTACCGCTACTTGCCCAATGCATCGGGTGATGTTTTGGGTGAAGCGCAATGGCAGTGGTTGGCAGAAGAGTTGGCTGATGAACAACCCCGATTGGTCATCCTCAACTCCAGCATTCAGGTCATCAGCGAAGAGCACCGATTTGAAAAGTGGGGGAATTTCCCCCGCGCACGGCAGCGGCTGTTGGATCTGCTGAGCCGGGCGAAAGCCAAACGGCTGTTGATCATTTCAGGCGATCGGCACATTGCTGAATTTTCTGAGTTGAATGTTCCGGGCATTTCGTACCCGCTGGTTGATTTCACCTCCAGCGGGCTCACCCACACCTGGAGCACACCGTGGGAGGAACCCAACCGCTTCCGGTCTGGTCCATTAGTGATCGAAAAAAATTTCGGGCTTATCCGAATGAACTGGCAAGGTGCCCAGCCGGCTGTTACCCTGGAGATTCGGGGGCATGATGGGGCTGTCTATGCCTCAAGATCACTCACATTCTAACGGTTTGAAACCCAGGTTCAACAAACATCCTTTTCGGGGCTTCTCATTTGCCGCAGGGCAGGGCATGCCTTACATTTGCGGCCGAAATTAAAAACACTATGAAAAACCAAAAAGCACTTTTGTTTGTAGGTATTTTGGCAGCGGCCACCCTCATCCTCGCCAGCTGTGGCGGTGGTGAAAAGGCTGCCCGCGAAAAAGCCCGGCTGGATTCGATTCGCGTTGCCGACTCGATTGCGGTAGAACAGCGCAAAGCCGATTCCATTGCCGCGCTGCCCAAGCCGATCGCAGTGTTCGTTATGAACACCCCGAACTTGTCTACACTGAAAGCCGCTTTGGATGCCGGTGAATTGACTTCCGTTTTCGAAGGCTCGGATGCGTACACGTTGTTCGCGCCCACCAACGATGCCTTTGGTGCCGTGCAGTCAACCGTTGATATGCTGTTGAAAGCCGAGAACAAAAACAAACTTCAAAGCGTGCTGAAGTACCACGTAGTGGCTGGCACGGTGAAGGCTGCTGACCTTTCGAATGGCCAGGAACTGACCACCCTTCAGGGCGAAAAACTGAAAGTCGAGCTGAAGGATGGCAAAGTGTACGTAGGCGGTGCCGAAGTAACCAATCCGGATGTTGCCGTGAACAATGGCGTTATCCACATGACCAACAAAGTGTTGGTGCCCAAGAAAATGTAATTTTCAGTCGAACAGGTTTTTTGAAAAAGGGCCCCGCAGGGGTCCTTTTTTGTTTTGTTTTTTAAGAATGAGTTCGGCCGCGCCAAAAAGAGAGTCAACTTTATAGTCCGCCTGATTCTCTTTTTCAATTTCATTTCCCACCTGGATGGTCTTGATGCCCAGTGCACGGGCGGGGATGATGTCGCGCCCGCGATCGCCCACCATCCAACACGACTGAGCCTGCAGGGAAAACCGGGCAATTGCTTTTTCGAACATCAGCGTGCCGGGTTTGCGTGCCAATGAGGCCGTTACGCTGGGGTGGTAAGGCGAATAATAAAACGCATCAATCACATGGCCACAGGCCTGCTGCAGGAAAATGTGGCACAGCCGAACGTGGCGGTGGGTGTAGATGCGCTGGGCCACTCCGCTTTGGTTGGTGATCACCACCAGCCGAAAACCGGCCTGTTTCAGAAAATACAAGGCCTCCGGCACCCCGGGCAGGATTTCAAAATCACTTACTCGGTAGGTATAGTTCGGATTGTCGCGGTTCAGTACGCCATCACGATCGAGGAAGATGCAACCACTCATGGTGCCAAGATGCAAAGCTCGTCCTTCTCGTCCAAAAATGCGTTTTGGGGTTTTTGCTAAATTTGACGTTCGCCAAAGGCAAGTGAGCAACGCCATCGTCATTATCCCCACCTATAATGAACGGGACAATATCGTCCGCGTGATTGAGACCGTGTTCTCACTACCCAAAGACTTTGACGTGCTGATTGTGGACGATGGTTCGCCCGATGGTACAGCTGGTCTGGTTAGAGATTTACAATCGAATTTCAATACCACCGCAGTAACCCGGCTGCACTTGCTGGAACGGGAGGGCAAAAAGGGCCTCGGCACAGCTTACCTGGCGGGTTTTGCGTATGCTCTTGAAAAAGGGTATGACTACATCATGGAGATGGATGCCGACTTTTCGCACAACCCGCAGGATCTGGTGCCTTTGTATCTGCAATGCAGCGAAGGTGGAGCTGATCTCAGCATTGGGTCGCGGTATGCTACGGGCGTCAATGTGGTGAACTGGCCGATGGGTCGCGTGCTGCTCTCGTATGGTGCCAGCATGTACGTGCGGTTAATCACCGGTATGCCCATTCGCGATACGACTGCCGGTTTTGTCTGCTACAAGCGGCATGTGCTCTTAACTATCCCGCTGCACAACATCCGGTTTGTCGGCTACGCGTTTCAGATCGAGATGAAGTTTCTGGCGTGGAAGTACGGTTTCCGCCTGATCGAAGTGCCGATCATTTTCACCGATCGCACACGCGGTGAATCCAAAATGTCACCTGGAATTTTTAAAGAAGCTTTTTGGGGTGTGATTCAAATGACCATCGCCAGCTGGTTTACCAAATATATTCCCCGCCCCTCAGGAGCGTGAGTGTTGTAACTCCAGGGCGACCAGCCTGGCAATCATCAGCACCGGATACAACATGCCGGTCATGCCTTCAAAGATCACGGCTGCCCGCACGAGCGATGCCTCCGGTAGGATATCCCCGTATCCTAATGTTGTCATGGTTACGAAACTAAAATAGATAAACTCGGCAAATGCCTTGGGTGAAGACTCGATCACTTCGGGGCCACCAAAACTAGACGGTTGAATCAGCCAGGCACTGTGGTAGATCTGTGCCCACAACAAGCCCATGATCAGGTACACCACCAGTGAGCCCTGAATGCGGTACTTATTTACGGGACCATCTTTGTAAATATGACGCAGCACCATCCAGGCCAGCAGGCCCAGGAAAAGAGAGGTAATGGCGTTGCTCAGCACTTCAATCCAGGCCGGGGTTACGGTGAAGGAAACAATCCTCAGAATGAACGCCACAATGGCGGTGATGATAAACACACTGAGGTGTTTCCATTTGGTAAACACCGCAAAAATCCCCGATAACAAAATCAGATTGAAGAGTATGTCACGGATAACGAACTCCCACCAGCGAATACCCGAGAGGGTAATGGAGGTAAAGATGCCCAGCGTCAGGTAGATCAATAAGGCCGTCAGACTGCGCTCGTGCGTCCAGAATTCACGGTTTTTCTGTATGAGGTTGATCATCGGCTCAACTTACGCAGCTACCGTGTACCTGGCCATGATTTCGATCAGTTTATGGCCGTTTGAACTTAGTTTTTTACTTTCGTTTCGTTATGCCCGCGGCTACCAAAACCTGCCTCGAATGCGGTGATCCCATCAAGGGGCGCCAGGACAAAAAATTCTGCAGCGACCAATGCCGCATCAGCCACCACAACCGGCTAAACAGCGATGAAACGAATTACGTCCGTAACGTAAACAATGTGCTGCGAAGAAACAGGCGCATTCTGATGGGGCTGAATAAGACCGGCAAAACGAAGGTGATGGGCATGCGATTGAAAGAGCAGGGGTTCGACTTTCGGTTCTTTACCAACACCTACGTCACCAAAGATGGTGCCATTTACTATTACTGTTACGAGCAAGGGTACTTGCCGTTGGATAAAGACTACTTTTTGCTAGTCGTAAAACCTGAACTAACAACGTAATGTGGACGCTCAACAATAAAAAGGTATTGGTTACCGGAGGTACCAAGGGCATCGGCCTGGCTATTGCACACGAGATGCTTGAGCTCGGTGCGGAGGTACTCGTGGTAGCCCGCAATACCGATGTGCTGGAAGGAAAACTAAAAAATCCCAACCGGTGGTTCCGGCTCTCGGGTGACATCACCGATAAGGAATTCCGAACTCAACTGCTGAAAAAAGTAGAGGCCAATTGGAACAAATTGGATGTGTTGGTCAACAACGTGGGCACCAACATCCGAAAGCCGTTTGTTGACTATTCGGAAGATGAATACCGGAAACTATTTGAGATCAACTTGTTCAGCGTTGTCGATCTCACCCAACGAGCTTTTCCGTTATTGAAAAACTCTGGGCGTGCCAGTGTGATTAATATCGCCTCCGTGGCAGGATCGGTGGACGTGCAAAGTGGACCCCCGTATGGGATGACCAAGGCCGCCATCATTCAGTTGACCCGGCACCTGGCCTCCGAATGGGCTCCGCATCAGATTCGCGTCAATACCGTGTCGCCCTGGTACATTGAAACCCCGCTTACGGAAGCGGTGTTGAAAAACCCGGAACGGTTGGAGAAGATTCTGGCGCGCACGCCCATGGGCCGTGTGGGCCAACCCCACGAAGTTGCTTCGCTGGCAGCCTACCTCGCCATGGATCAGGCCAGCTACATCACCGGCCAAAACATAGCCGTGGATGGTGGCATGATGATCAAAGGGCTGTAGCGTTTAGTCGGTCATGCCCCACCCCTCGACACCGTGATCCAATCCGGCCGTATTTAATCCGTACCTTTGCCAGGCAAGCCGGCTTGTCGCTCCGTCCCAACGGGGAGGAAAGTCCGGGCAACACAGAGCATCGTACTTCCTAACGGGAAGGTGGCGCCAAAGGCGCCAACAGACAGTGCCACAGAAAACAGGTAGCCCCGGGAAACGTGTTTCCTGAGGTGATAGTGAAAAGGCGGGGTAAGAGCCCACCGGTACCGAGAGTGATTTCGGACGCATGGCAAACCTTACGAGTTGAAAGGCCAAATAGGTAGCATCTCCTTCGGGAGGTCTGCGGCTCGCAGTCCACTTCGGTGGGTGCTACGGGTAGGCTGCTTGATTCCGGATTGCAAAATCCGGAACAGATAAATGACAGGCGCCCCGGTCCCGATAGGGATCGGGGAACAGAACCCGGCTTACAGGCTTGCTTTTTTACCCTCAGTACCGCCTGGTGTTGAGGGTTTAATTTTTTCACCCCTATCTTGCTATCCAATTTCGTTTACCATGCCCCGCATTCTCATCATCGAAGACGAAGCCAGCATTCGCGCTGTGCTTAAAGATATCCTGCTCGATCAAAAAGAATTGAAGTTGGAAGTGGATGAGGCGAAGGATGGGGCTGAAGGGTTGAGCAAACTGGAACAACAGGCGTATGACGTGGTTTTCTGCGACATCAAAATGCCAAAGGTTGATGGCATGGAAGTGTTGCAACGCGCCAAGGCTGCCGATCACCCGGCCAACTTCATTATGATTTCGGCCCACGGCACCACGGAACTGGCCGTGGATGCCACGAAAGCCGGTGCCTACGACTTTTTACAAAAACCTCCGGACCTCAACCGACTGCTGGTGACCTTGCGCAATGCGCTGGAGAAAAACTCGCTCGTTCGCGAGACCAAAACGCTGAGACGAAAGGTAAATCAGAAGTACGAAATCGTGGGCGAATCGCCTGCCTTAGCGGAAGTGAAAGAGATGATTGAAAAGGTGGGGCCTACCGAAGCCCGCGTGTTGATTACCGGACCCAATGGCGCTGGCAAGGAGCTGGTAGCCCGGCAACTGCATGAGTCCAGCAATCGCAAGGCTGGTTCATTTGTAGAAGTCAATTGTGCAGCCATCCCCTCCGAACTGATCGAAAGTGAATTGTTCGGACACGAGAAAGGATCATTTACCTCGGCCGTGAAACAGCGCATTGGTAAGTTTGAGCAAGCCGAGGGCGGCACCTTGTTCCTGGATGAAATTGGTGATATGAGTCTTTCCGCACAGGCAAAAGTGCTCCGTGCCCTTCAGGAAAATAAGATCACGCGGGTAGGCGGGGAAAAGGACATTGCGGTCAATGTGCGCATTCTGGCGGCCACCAATAAGGACTTGAAGAAAGAGATTGCCGAAGGCCGCTTTCGCGAAGACCTTTATCACCGACTGGCGGTGATCCTGATTAAGGTTCCGGCATTGAAAGACCGCAAAACCGACATTGCCTTGCTGGCCGAAAAATTCCTGTCGGAAATTGCTACCGAGTACGGATCAAAGAAAAAGTCGTTGGCAAAAGAGGCTCTTAAAGAGCTGGAAAAGTATGACTGGCCGGGGAATATCCGGGAGCTAAAGAACGTGATGGAACGATTGGTAATTATGTGCGGGCCTGAAATTGGCCCGAAAGACGTACAAAAATACCTCGTTTAGATGCGCTTCTCAGCAGGTATGTTCTTAACCTCTTTCTTGCTGTAAGTAGGGCAAGTGTACTGGCTGCAGGCCGTTACAAAGGCTGCCAGAAGGATGAACAGTAAAAGCTTTTTCATAGTCAGTCAGTTGGGTAAGCAAAAATATCAATGTTTTTCATGGGTACAAATTCCGACCCTTAAAAACGCCCGTTTGGCGATTTAAGCGGCTAACCGACCAGCAGATTGCAGCCTCTCGCATCGCTGTTATCCATGCGGCCAAGCACCTGAAAGTAACCGTCCTGGCTAAGGAGGCCTAAATCCTCGGTCTCAATAAAGGCGCAGGAATGAATGTTAGCCAGGTCAATAACCTGGATCAACCCCGTTTTTCCGGCCGATACAACGGCTTTCGGGTCATTGATGTCCCGAATCTGGATCTTCATGCACGGGGGCACCGCAAATCGACCCTCTCCTCCGGAATAGGCCTGTGACAACAATTCGGTCATCCCGTATTCCGATGCCACCTGCCGGACCCCGAAGGCAGTTCTCAGGACTTCATGCAATTCCGCTCGGGTCAGTTCTGGCCGCCTCCCTTTCATGCCCCCCGTTTCAATGATCAGGCAGTCGGACAGATCGGGTGCGTGCTGCTCCGCCAGTTCCAAAAGGGAAAAAGTAACCCCCCAGATCAGCATCCTCCTCCCGTCATTCAACTGGCGAACCCGGTCAACCTGCCGAAGGAGATCTACCTGATTGCGGAGATAATACCCCGAAAAAGGAGATTTCGTTTGGCGAATGAGATGTTCCACCATCGCCAGCAGCGATGAGCCTTCGCGCTCCCCGTACCCAGGCAATAAAGCAAGCAGGTGGTAGTTGGTGGGTGATCCAAAAGCGCGCTCAAACAACCGCGTGGCGTGTTCAAGGTAAAACGCGAGGGATTGAACATAGTGCGAACTGGTGATCGATCCGGTGGTGCCACTGCTGGTGAACACCTGCTCCGGCTGCCACTCGCCCGTCACGACCCGCGTGGTTTTAAAAAACGAAATCGGCAGGAAGGGAATGTCCGAAACATTCCGGACAGAGGAAGGTGCTATGCCGCGGGCATCCAAGAACGAGCGGTAAACGGCATTTGCCTGTGCCTGAATTTGGAACAGCTCAAGAGCAATAGAGGCGAACGTATCATCGTTTACTGTACGCAGCAGGCTCTCAAAACTTTTTAAGTTGGGCAATTGTTGAGTAATTTTCAGGGACGAATATAAAGAGGACACAATGAAAAGCTGGGCGACTGTGTTGGGGATTATCGCAATGGGGATTTCGGTCACCACCTGCTTTGACCCGCCCGAATTTCCAGTAGTGCCCGAAATTCAGTTTAAGGATGTTTATTTTGGTGATAACCCGGTGGCGAATTTGCCTGACTCCATTGTTATTTCAGTCAGTTTTACCGATGGCGATGGTGACTTGGGTTTAAGCTCAAGCGATGATGACTGCATCAACGAAGAAATCTGCTACAACAATCGGTTTTATTTCGTTGATGTTACCGATCCTGGCTTTCCAGCTTGCCGGAATACGAACACATGCAAATTGGTCAATTTTGCTGCACGCAAAAAACCGCAGTACGATACCCTACCGGATTTTGAAACACCGTACAACTGTATCAATTGGGAAGTTATCCGTAACGGGCAAACGGTCGTGGATACCTTGTATTATCAACTGAACCCCGACCATTACAATATTTTTGTCGACTACCTGATTAAGCAGCCCAACGGAACCTTTGAAGAATACGATTGGAATTCAGAGTTTGTCTATCCGGGATGCGTGGTAGACCCCTACTATGGCCGTTTTCCAATCTTATTTAAGGAAACACCGGGAAGCCCGTTAGAAGGCGTTATCAATTATGCCCTCAAGAGTTCTGCCTTCAACATTATCTTCAGTACGCGCACGCTCAAACTGAGGGTATACATAAAAGACCGGGCGTTAAACGTCAGTAACGTCATCGAAACACCGGAGTTTACCCTCCAGCAAATCAGGCGCTGAGCTACAGGGCAGGGAAACGAGCGGGATCGGATTCCCGCATGAGGGCGTAAATCTTATCGATCAATTCTTCCTGATTTGGCTTTGAGAAGTAATCTCCATCTGAGCCGTAAGCCGGGCGGTGATCTTTAGCCGGAATGGTCAGCGGAGCAGCATCCAGATAACGAAATGCCTGCTGCGTTTCCAGCACGTGCTGCATCATAAATGCCGTGGCGCCACCGGGCACGTCTTCATCCGTAAATACCACCCGATTGGTTTTCTTAACCGATTCCACAATGCGGTGGTGGCGGTCGAACGGCAACAAGGTCTGTACGTCAATCACCTCGCAGGAAACACCCAACGCAGCCAGTTCCGCGGCTGCTTCCAACACCAGACGGCACATGGAGCCGTACGTCACAACGGTGACATCATCACCCTCACGAAGCACTTCGGGGGCACCCAGCGGCACTTTAAACGTGCCGATGTTATCGGGCAACTTTTCTTTTAATCGGTAGCCATTAAGGCATTCTACCACGATGGCCGGTTCATCAGACTCCAACAGCAGATTGTAGAAGCCAGCCGCTTGGGTCATGTTCCGCGGAACCAACACATGCATGCCACGCAAACTGTGAAGCACCATGCCCATGGGTGATCCGGAATGCCAAACACCTTCCAACCGGTGGCCGCGGGTTCGCACGATGAGTGGCGCGCGTTGACCTCCTTTGGTTCGGTACTGTAAGCTGGCCAGGTCATCCGACAAAATCTGAATCGCGTAAAGCAGATAATCCAGATATTGAATTTCGGCTATCGGCCGAAGGCCACGCAAAGCAAGGCCAATACCCTGGCCGATGATCGTGCATTCGCGGATCCCCGTATCCGTGACGCGCAACTCACCAAACTGCTCCTGCAGACCGGCAAATCCCTGGTTAACATCCCCGATGCGGCCCACATCTTCGCCAAAGGCCAAGACGCGTGGATCGCGCGCGAGGGCCTCGCGGAAGCAGGCCTGCAAAATCTCGCGCCCGTCTATCAAAGGCGAATGATCCGAATATTGCGGAGGAACCGCTTCCTGTTGAAGTGCCGAGTAGGCTGACTGACTATGCAGGTGGGAGTTAAACCGGTCGTAGTTACCCAAACTGGTTCGCTCAATCCACTGTCGGATTTCCTCCTTCACGTCAGCCTCACTATGCCGCAACAATCGGAGTGCCTTTTTGGCGGCACGGGCTCCATCCAACCGTAAGGGGTTAATGGTCTTGGCCAGTGTTTCGCGCACTTCCGCAATATCAGGCACTTCATTTTCTGCGCGGGTTAAGAGCGCAAGCAACTGATCCTGATCGCGGTGAATCTCAGCCATGAAACTTTTCCAGGCCGCTTCCTTGGCTTCCTTGGCCAATGCCTTCCCCTCAGCCTCCAACTGATCGAGCTCGGCAGGAGTTGCCATCTCCTGGTCCAAAATCCACTCGCGCATTTTTTTCAAACAGTCATGGTCTCGTTCCCAAGCCAGACGCTCTTTGGATTTATATCGCTCGTGTGAACCCGAGGTTGAATGCCCTTGTGGCTGCGTTACCTCCCGAACATGAAGCAGCACCGGCACGTGTTGTTCACGACAAATTTTCTCGGCCTGGGCAAAGGCTTGCATTAAGCCGGGGTAATCCCAACCGCGTGCGGTAATGATTTCGATCCCGGGCTCATCGGCACCCCGCTGGAATCCGGCCAGTGCTTTTGAAATGCTTTGCTTGGTGGTGTGGTACTCCTGCGGAACGGAGATGCCATAATCATCATCCCAAACCGCCACCAGCATGGGTACTTGCAAAACCCCGGCAGCGTTCATGGCCTCAAAAAACATACCCTCCGAGGTAGAGGCATTGCCGATTGTTCCAAAGGCAATTTCGTTTCCCTGGCGGGACAACGTTTTGTACGTATGAAGCGATTGGTTTTGCCGGAATAGTTTTGACGCGTATGCCAGACCCAGCAACCGCGGCATTTGAGCGGCCGTGGGCGAAATATCCGCGCTGCTGTTTTTCTTTTTGGTCAGGTCAATCAGGTTACCCGATTCATCCACCATACGCGTGGCATAATGGCCGTTCATCAAACGACCAGCCGATGCCGGATCAGCCTCTACACTCGGATGAGCATAGAGCTGAGCAAAGTACTGTTGGAGCGTAAGCTCGCCAATGGCAAACATGAACGTTTGGTCGCGGTAGTACCCCGATCGAAAATCACCAGGCTTGAATACGCGGGCCATGGCGATTTGCGCCACTTCTTTCCCATCTCCGAAAATGCCAAACTTGGCCTTTCCCATAAATACTTCCTTTCGGCCCAGCAAACTGGCCTCGCGGCTCGCCCAGGCCAGGCGGTAATCGCCCAGCACGGTTTCGGCATCGCGTGATACTTTGGCTGAAAGCGTTTTGGAAATAGCCACAACAATCTTTTTACTGAGGTCAAAAGTAGATAAAAACCCAGCAGTCAACTAATGGCCAATGCTGCACAAAACTTTCTACGGCCTCACTTTCTGATGGCCAAAGAATTGAACCCAATCGCCAGAGGGAACCAAGGGAAGATTGGGCGACTCCGGAAACAAAAAGATACCCACGTTTTCCCCTCCTACCGAAATTTTTTCACATCGATAACCGGCCCTGATTTCAAGGGTGAGAATTTCACGTGCGATGTCGGTATTCGTCACCTCGGTTACCTCCACGGTGATTTCCCCGTTTCCGCGGCTTACCACCGGGTATGCCGGCAACGCATACTGCTCGGTGGGATACGGGCCGTGGACCCGCATGATAAAGCCGGGAAGGCGCGCACTGAACCGGTAATGCAGGTAAGGCTGAAACTGCAGGTGAAGTGCCATCCCCCTGCGCAATGATCCATAAAAAGCATAGTGGCGCAGCCCGGGGTCAAAAGGAGAATTCATGTCTTTCAATCGATAACAGTAGTATATTTGCCGGATTTTCAACCAAACTCAATCATCATGATCATTGGCGTTCCGAAGGAAATAAAAAATAACGAAAACCGGGTGGCGCTCACCCCGGCCGGTGCCCAGGAGTTGGTCCGCAAAGGACACACCGTTTACATGCAAACTAAAGCAGGTGATGGCAGCGGTTTTTCTGATGCCGAATATAGTGGTGCGGGGGCCAAAATTCTCCCTTCTGCCGCTGACGTTTTCGGGATTGCCGAAATGATCATGAAAGTGAAAGAACCCATTGAGCAAGAGTATGGGTTGATCAAAAAAGACCAACTGGTCTTCACCTATTTCCACTTTGCCTCGTACGAACCTTTGGCTCACGCCATGATCAAAACCGGAGCCGTTTGCCTGGCGTACGAAACCGTGGAGCGAATTGACGGCAGCCTGCCACTGCTGGTGCCAATGAGTGAGGTGGCCGGTCGTATGGCCATTCAGGAAGGCGCCAAGTATCTGGAAAAACCATTAAAAGGCCGGGGTATACTTTTGGGTGGCGTCCCGGGTGTGATGCCAGCCAAAGTGCTGATTCTCGGTGGTGGTGTGGTGGGCACCAACGCAGCCAAAATGGCTGCGGGCATGGGTGCCGATGTGATTATTACCGATGTAAACATCAACCGCCTTCGTTACCTCGATGATGTGATGCCGAAAAACGTGCGCACGATGGTGTCCAATGATTACGTGCTCCGCGACTTGGTGAAAACCCATGATTTGATTGTGGGTGGGGTCTTGATACCGGGCGCCAAGGCACCCAAACTGATCACTCGCGACATGTTAAAGACCATGCGGCCCGGCACCGTGCTGGTTGACGTTGCCGTAGACCAGGGTGGCTGCATTGAAACCTGCCGGCCAACCACGCACGAAGATCCGACCTACATCATCGATGACGTAGTGCACTATTGTGTGGCGAATATGCCGGGTGCTGTTCCGTATACATCAACCCTGGCCCTAACCAATGCAACACTTCCGTATGCGATCAAGCTGGCTAACCACGGCTGGAAGAAAGCGTGTCAGGACAGTATGGAGTTAAGGAAAGGTTTGAACGTGATTAACGGCAAGGTGGTGTACAAAGCCGTTGCTGATGCCTTTAATCTGCCGTTTACCGACATCAAAGAATTTATCGCTTAAGAAGCTGGTCCATCGGCAAAAGCCGGAAAATCATTCAGGTATACCGCGTCTTGGCCCGGCTTGGCAGCCTGGCAGCAAAAATGAACCATGCCGTTGCTCACGGCCAGGTAGCGTGCGCCAATGGTCATGTTGTACACGGCCACCTGGTTGAATGCCTTTTGATTCAGTTTGATGGCCGGGGATTTGCACTCGATGAGCATCCAGGGTTTACCAACCCGATCAAAAATCAAAATGTCGGATCTTTTTTGACGCTGGTTGTACATTACCCCTCCTTCTACCCGGAACAGGGCTTTGGGATACTGCCGGTGTGCGATAAGAAAATTCAACAGATGCTGTCGTACCCATTCTTCGGGCGTGAGGACGATGTACTTTTTTCGAATTAGATCGAAAATGAATACTTTGCCCTGCTCTTTACGCAGGGCTGGCTTGAATTCAGGAAGGTTAAGCCGGTACACTGCCGCTAAATTGTTAATTAGAAGATGAAAACAAAACAAGAGATAGCTGAAAACTGGCTCCCGCGATACACGGGGATGCCGCTGCATGATTTCGGAAAATACATTTTGCTGACCAACTTTGACAACTACGTGCGCAAGTTTGCCGAAATGCACAACGTAGAAGTGCATGGCACCGACCGCGCCATGTTAAGCGCAACGGCAGAAGGTATCACCATGATCAATTTTGGCATGGGCAGCCCGAATGCAGCTACCATCATGGACTGCCTCACAGCCGTGAAGCCCCTCGCCTGCCTCTTTCTCGGCAAATGTGGAGGACTGAAAAAGAAAAATGACATCGGGGATTTTATTTTGCCCATTGCGGCCATACGGGGTGAAGGAACCTCCACCGATTACTTCCCACCGGAAGTACCCGCCCTGCCGGCATTCGCTTTACAAAAGGCCATTTCGACCACCATCCGGGACTATGATCAGGACTACTGGACCGGAACGGTTTACACGACCAACCGCAGGGTTTGGGAGTGGGATGAGACGTTTAAAGAATACCTGCGAAAAATTCGCGCCATGGCCATTGACATGGAAACGGCCACCATTTTCTCCACCGCCTTCTACAATGAGATTCCGGCTGGCGCACTCTTGCTGGTGTCGGATCAACCCATGTTTCCCGATGGTGTTAAAACCGAAGCCAGTGACAAAGTAGTCACGCAAAACTTTGTCGATCTCCACCTGAAAATTGGCATTGACTCGCTCAAACAGCTAATCAACAAGGGGCTTACGGTGAAGCACCTGCACTACTGACGCACGGGTTTGCGGATATCCGCAGATTTCACCCGCGACAGCAGGAAAAATCCGACAACAAAAAAGAGCGTAAGGCTGACCGCGCTGTAGCGCATATTGCCGGTGAGTTGGTTGATGATACCAAACGTGAACGTACCCAACACAATCGATACGTTGTACGTCACATTGTAAAAACTCAGATAGGAAGCCGTGTCGGCCGTGCCCTCGGGTATCAGTTTCGTATACGTGGCGCGTGAGAGCGCCTGAATGCCACCCATAATCATGCCCACCACGAACGCCAGCGCATAGAATTCCCATTCGGTCGTAATCAGATAGGCGGCCAGGCACACCGTCATCCAAATAGCAATCATGATGTACAATGCCATCTGATTACCCTGTCGCTGACTAATTCTTGAAAATAACGAAGCGCCCACCGCAGCCACCAGCTGAATAAGTAAGATCGTGGCAATCAGTTTGGTACTTTCCAGATGAAGCACATCCGTACCAAAAAGAGTAGCGAGGTACATCACGGTTTGCACCCCGGTATTAAAGAAAAAGAAGGAAGCCAGGTATCGCTTCAAATCCGGCAGATGCTTCAATTGACGCCACACCTTGAGCAATTCGAGGTAACCGCTGGTCCACACATTTACGCCACTAACTCTGGCTCGCTCAACTTCCGGCAATAACGTGAACGGTATGTAGGCAAACCCAACCCACCAAACGCCTACCAACAAAAACGAAAAACGAGTGGCGTCCCCAGCACTTTCAAACCAAAATGCCGTGGGGTTCATGATCATGATGAGGCAGGCGACCATGAGTATGACGCTTCCAAAATAACCCATGGAATAGCCGCGGGCGCTGGTTCGGTCATATCGGTCCTCGGTGACAATCTCCGGCAGGAACGCATCGTAAAAGACCAGACTGCCCGAGTACCCCACACTGGCCATCACAGAGCAGAAAATCCCCCACTCCACCCAATCGGCACTCTGGAACCCATACAGGCCCATGCACGCCAGGCCGCCCGTCCATACAAACAGTTTCATAAAGAACTTCTTTCGGCCGGTGTAGTCGGCCATGCCGGAAAGCAGTGGCAGCAGGGCAGCTACCAGTAAGAACGAAAAGGAAAGGGAATATGAGTAGAGCACCGAATTCTGCACGTTGATGCCGAAGAACGATACAACATCGGAGCCATCGGCACCGCGAGCCACCTCCTTGTAGTAAATGGGAAAAATGGCAGATGTAATCACGAGGGAGTACACCGAGTTGGCCCAGTCATACATCGTCCAGGCTCTGACCGTTCGCGGATTGTTGACCGTAATGGCGGAAGTGTTGGGCATGTTGGATTGTATAAAAAAAGGACTGCTCATCGCAGTCCTTCTTTTACTTCAGGAAAAAATCTAGTTCTTTTTACTATCTTCTAAGGTGGTGTATAGCAACTTTCGGGAATTTGCCTTCCTCAACTCAGTCTCCACATCGGCAATCAAACCACGTTTGGCGTCTTTGTCAACTTTCAGCGACACGGTGAGTTGATCGCGTTCGGCTTCCGATAGTTTATCCTTCTCGCGGTTAACCCAAAGCACAATATCCTTCGGCTCAATGAACACATCGTTAGCCTGAATTTTCGGCTCGGTACCGTACTGGTCCTTTTTAATCGGCTCACCGATATACAGGTTCGTAACCAGAGATTTCCGCTGCAGTTTACGCAACTGGGTAGCCTTGGGGATATTCTGCTTCACTTCGATAGACGTCTGACGGAGTTCGGTTGTCACCATGAAAAAGAACAACAACATGAACACCACATCGGGCATCGAGGAGGTTGGAATATCCTGCTTAACCTGGGTCTTTTTCTTAAACTTTGACATACTGGTTTTGGTTTAGCCCCCTACCTTGGTGGGTTCAGCAATGGAAATATTCATCGGAATACCTTCACGGCCACGGTCATAAATTTCTTTGTTCTGTGGAACATTCAAGTCAGAAGCCGCTTCACGAAATCGGGCATTGGAAACACCCGCGCGTTCGGCATAGATATCGTAGTAAGCAGCCTGAATAATATCCAAAATCTGCACAAAGCGAGCGTGGCTCGTACCACGGTCCGTCTTGTACGACACAATGGCTTTGTCCGGATTGTCAGACGAGTTAGGGTCACGGCCGTTGTTCAGCACGAAAGTCTTAATCATGTCTTTCAATCCGCTTACATCATCCATGGGTTCGCCTTCCACCAAAAGGGCATCAGACGAGTTCACCTGGATTTTAAACATGTTACGCTCCTGAATCTTCACCTCGTCCTGCTTGGCATTAGGATCCGGTGGCGGAGGCAACAGGATACTTAAGCCCCGGTCGTTCGCAATCGTGGTGGTCACCAAAAAGAAGGTGAGCAACAAAAAGGCGATATCGGCCATGGAGGCGTTGGGTATCTCAGGGGTTGCGCGTGCCATTTTACTTCAGGGCTTTGTTTACTTCAGAATACACCATGCCTACAATAGACACAATGAACACTGCATAAAATGTGTACAGGCCGGCACCAATCAACTGGGAACTCGATTCGTCCGCACCAAGTGCTCGTGCTTTTGCCGAAACTTCAGAATCTGAAATCGCATAGCAAACCACAAACAGAATGATCAGGGCACCTACACCAACCAATGATCCCAACAGGGTTTTGGGGTGCTTGACCGCATGTAACAGTGGCAAAATAACGGCAGCGGCAACGGCAATCGTCACTGCTGCGTAGGAAATGTATAATCCAATATCTTCTGCATCCATGGGAAATTATTTTGCCAGTTTATGCTTCACCAAGATATCGACCAAAGAAATAGAGGCGTCTTCCATCGTGTTTACCAGGCTGTCGATTTTAGATACCAGATAGTTGTACAAAATCTGGAGCACCATACCTACGATAAGACCACCTACCGTAGTGATCAAGGCCACCTTCATACCACCGGCCACAACCTGAGGAGAGATGTCACCAGCCGCCTCGATAGCATCGAAGGCCTGCACCATACCCACAACCGTTCCAAAGAAACCCAACATCGGGCCGAGGGAGATAAACAGCGAAATCCAGATCAAACCGCGCTCCAGGCGACCGGTTTCAACGCCACCATACGATACGACCGATTTTTCAACCATGTCGATGCCCTCAGGGGCGCGCATCAAACCTTGCGTAAAAATTGAACCAACCGGACCGCGGGTATTTTTTGTAACTTCTTTAGCGGCTTCAAGACCACCTTTTGACAGGGCGTCTTCTACCTGAGCGAGCAATTTTTGGGTGTTCACCGTAGCCAGGTTAAGGGTGATTATACGCTCAATGGAAACGGCCAAGCCTAGAATCAAACAGATGAGGATGGGCCACATGTACGCAACACCACCTTCAATGAATTTCTCTTTGATTTGCTGGTGAAAGCCAGCCTCTTCTGCGGGGGCTTCTTCAGTTGCCGCAGGTGTTTCTACCGCAGCAGGCTGTTCGGCCGGAGCGGCAGCCGCAGATGAGTCAGTCTGGGCATAGCTAGTTGCCGCAGAAAAAGTGAGAGCCCCGAAAAAGGCTAACAGAACGAATAGTTTTTTCATGGTTTAAGGTTTAGTATTCTTTCTTGAAGTGGCCAAAATTAAAGGTTTTGCCCGTTTCGCAACAACAATTCAAAAAAAAACTAGAAGGAAATTGGGCGATTACCGCCTGTTACCGTTGGAATGAGAAAACCGGCCAACCGTCACAAAATTTTGTTGTGAATTTGAGGCCCTTTTTAGGGTATGGCGACCACACCACACAGTCGGCAATCCGGAATAATTGGTTTTCTTTGTGCCCGATTTTTTTGGAGAGGTGTCCGAGTGGTTGAAGGAGCACGCCTGGAAAGTGTGTATACCGGAAACGGTATCGAGGGTTCGAATCCCTCTCTCTCCGCTTCACCCTCCGTAGCCCAACGGGCGAAGGAGGGTTAAGTGGGTACCAAGGCAAGGTCAAACATGGCAAGCGAAATAGGTTCCCCAAGCTGATCAGGGCCTTCCCCATAAATTGATCCCAGCAAAACAGTTGTTAGGTTACGGGCACGTGTGTCAGTTCTCCGGCCAGCGATACCCCTATTCGCGTTCTTGTTTCGGCCGGCCCGTACTCACCCAGCAGCAGCATCATTTTGGTCACCGCTGCCTCCAGCGTCATATCGCCCCCGCCTATCACGCCCATGGCGGCTAACTCACGGCTGGTTTCGTATTTACCCTGAATCACCATTCCACCCGGACATTGTGATACGTTCAGGACAATAACTCCCCGACTTACCAAATTTCGGACAGCATCCAGAAACCACCTGGCCGTGGTCGCGTTGCCCGAACCGTAGGTCTCCAGAATCAAGCCCTTCAAGTCAGGTGTCTCCGTTACACTACTCACCCAAAGGGGGTTAATTCCCGGAAAAATCCTAAGCACACCTACCCTCGAATCAAAGGTAGAGCGCACATGAAGCTTGGCATCGGGCCCCGGGCGGTGAATAGCGCTGTCGAGATAATCGATTTTGACCCCAGCCTTGGCCAGGGGTGGATAATTTTCTGACTGAAATGCATCGAAATGCTGGCTTTCGGCCTTCTTGGCCCGATTACCACGCAGTAACTCACTGCCAAAATAGATGCACACTTCCGGAACCCGGGCGCCTTCCCGGCCTTTGGCGGCCGCGA
>ERZ1066128.399-NODE-399-length-18232-cov-11.779006_pt1 | contig 18232 bp, 11 predicted proteins | sample MGYA00382775_ERZ1066128 | MGnify/ENA primary metagenome ERZ1066128 (study PRJEB33369, sample SAMEA5778358) | biofilm metagenome | biome: Industrial cooling water; feature: Water cooling tower basin; material: Biofilm | place: United Arab Emirates | collected...
GCTGAAGCCAAGACCATTGCAATAGTCACAACAACGGCATTTCACGGCCCGATTACGAGTGATCCTATCTACCTCAGCCGGATTTTGGACAACTTAGTGTCCAACGCGATCAAATTTTCACCGAAAGGTTCATCCATTCATGTAAGTGGACGAAGCACCCCAAAAGAACTTCAATTGATGGTGAAAGATCAAGGGCCCGGTTTTGCTGATCAGGACAAACCGTTCCTTTATCAGAAGTTCAGGAAGTTAAGTGCACGTCCGACCGCTAATGAGAGTTCAAATGGATTAGGTTTAGCCATTGTCAAAACACTGGTCGATCGACTAAACGGAACCATTGAACTGATCACGTCAAACAAGGGAAGTGAGTTCATTGTGCGCATTCCCTTGCCTTGATTCTCATCAGGCTTGGCGAATACGCGTTACCTCAGGTGCGTTTATGCGATTTTGGAGAAGGCCTGATTCAAGTCTTCGAGCAAGTCCTCGGCATCTTCCACGCCTATGCTCAACCGGATTAGTGAATCCGTCAACCCGTTTTTCAGACGTTCTTCGCGCGGTATGCTGGCATGCGTCATTGAAGCCGGGTGGTTGATCAGGGATTCAACACCACCGAGTGATTCCGCCAGGGAAAACAATTCTACGCTTTCCATGAATTGGCGAGCGGTTTCTTCGCGATCGTCCCGAAGCGTGAATGACAACATGCCGCCAAAGTCGCGCATTTGCTTTCGGGCTATGGCGTGATTGGGGTGATCCGAAAAACCTGGCCAGTACACCTTTCCAATTTTGGCGTGGTTGCGCAGGTAATCGGCAATGATGCGCCCGTTCTGGCAATGGCGCTCCATGCGCAGGTGCAGCGTTTTGATGCCGCGTAACACCAAAAAGGAATCCTGTGGTCCCGGAACCGCGCCACAGGCATTGGCGATGAAAGCCAGATCCTGATACAATTTTTCATCGTTCACCACCAGCGCACCCATAATCACATCGCTGTGTCCTCCCAGGTACTTCGTCACGGAGTGCATGACAATATCAGCTCCCAGATCCAACGGATTTTGCAGGTAAGGAGAAGCAAAGGTGTTATCGACCGCTACGAGGCAATTCTTCTTTTTAGCCAATGCTACGCATGCCCCGATGTCGATAATGCGCATCAGCGGATTGGATGGTGTTTCGATCCAAAACAGTTTCGTCTTTTCATTGATCAAGGACTCCGCATTTTTTACGTCTGTCAGATCAATAAAATGAAATTTGATCCCAAATCTTTCGTACACGCGTTTGAACATTCGGTATGAGCCCCCGTACAAGTCGTTGCTCGTAATCACTTCGTCTCCGGGGTTCAGCAACCTGATCACCGCATCGGTGGCACCCATGCCGCTGGAGAAGCACAACCCAAACTTTCCATTTTCCAGTGCAGCAATGCTCTTTTGAAGAGAATTGCGCGTGGGATTGGCCCCGCGGGCGTACGCATATCCTTTATGTTTTGCCGGTGACTCCTGAACGTAGGTGGAGGTTTGAAATATGGGAGTCATAATGGCCCCGGTCGAAGGGTCTGGCTCCACGCCAGCGTGAATGGCTTTGGTTCCGAATTTCATGGCAAATAGATTGGGGGTTGTTTAAAAACCCCGGTTGATATCGAATTTTTCAAGGTAGTCCGCAACCCTGCGCACAAAGCTTCCGCCCAGCGCTCCATCCACCACCCGGTGATCATACGAGTGAGATAGGAACATTTTGTGGCGAATGGCGATGACATCACCATAAGGCGTTTCCAAAACCGCGGGTTTCTTAAGAATAGCACCAGTGGCCATGATGCCAACCTGAGGTTGCACGATAATGGGAGTGCCCATCACGTTGCCAAAAGAACCTACATTCGAAATGGTGTAGGTGCCTCCGGAAAGTTCATCGGGTTTCAGTTTGTTTTCGCGAGCCCGCTTGGCCAGATCGTTTACAGCTTTTGCCAGACCAGTTAAACTCAGCTGATCAGCATTTTTGATGACAGGAACAATCAAGTTGCCCGTGGGCAGAGCCACGGCAATACCAATGTTAATCTCTTTCTTACGAATAATCCGGTCGCCATCTACCTGGATGTTAATCATCGGAAAATCTTTGATGGCTGAAACAATGGCCTCCACAAAAACAGGCGTGAACGTTAAGGATTCACCCGTCCGCTTCTGAAACTCCTCCTTCACTTTGGTTCGCCACAATACCACGTTGGTCAAATCAGCCTCCACAAATGAAGTAACGTGCGGACTGATGCGCTTGCTTTCGACCATGCGGTCGGCAATCATTTTGCGCATACGATCCATCTGAATGATCTCGTCACCGGCACTGATCGAGGCCGGTACCGATGGAGCGCTGGTGAGGCTGCTGCCCACGGACCGCCCGAGTTTGCGATTCTGTACGTACGCTAAGATGTCCTTCTTCGTCACCCGACCTTCAGCTCCCGAACCGGGCAGCGTCTCCAACTCGGCTACCGCGATGTTCTCTTCGCGAGCAATGCTCTTGACGAGCGGAGAGTAGAACCGCGAACTGGACTTGTAATCTTGCGCCACCGGGTGACCGTTGCTTCCCTGTGTTTGCGGAATCGAAGCCGTCACCACGGGTTCTTGCTTCGTCTCTTTCACAGCAGGGGCAGGGGCTGCCGGGGCGCTGCTTTTGAGTGCTTCTGCATCGGTGGTGATGATGGCAATGGCCTTGCCCACCTTCACTACCTCACCTTTTTGGGCCAAAATCTCCTTTAGAACCCCGGCATGGGTTGAAGGCACCTCTGTATCCACCTTATCTGTGGCCACCTCCAGCACGCTTTCGTCCTGCTCAATCCGGTCGCCCGGCTTTTTCAGCCAGTTGAGGATCGTAGCTTCCATGATGCTTTCGCCCATTTTGGGCATGATCAATTCTACCTGTGCCATTGGTGCAAATTTGGGCCGTAAAGTTAGCATTTTTTGATTCGCTAACGATTGCAAAAAGTGCCGTTTAGGGTTCTTTCGGCCATTGGTAAGCCTGACGATAGTCTGATCGGCTGCTGACCAAGGTCATACTTTTTGGGTACCAACAGGCGGAATTTTATCCAATCAAAATTTACCCAACTGCATATATGGAAACGATGGAACTCGAAGCACCCACGGCCAAGGCGACCAAAGGTGTGCCTGCAAAAAAATATGTGTTCTCCTTTCATGAAGGAGACGGAAAAAACAAACATCTGCTGGGCGGCAAAGGAGCCAACCTGTGCGAGATGACCCAAATCGGGTTAAACGTGCCGCCCGGATTTGTCGTGACTACCGAAGCCTGCCTAACCTATCTGGCAGAGCCTGCCCGGAAGCTCCCGGAAGGCGTGATGGATCAGGTCCGCGAGAACATGCGTGAACTGGAAAAGGCTACCGGCAAAAAGTTTGGTCATGCTGAAAATCCGTTGTTGGTGTCTGTTCGTTCAGGCTCGGCCATGTCAATGCCCGGCATGATGGATACGATCCTTAACCTCGGCCTCAATTCCCAAACATTGAAAGGGCTTATTGCCCAAACGGGTAATGAACGTTTTGGTTATGATGCGTACAGACGGTTTATTCAACTTTTCGGAAAGGTTGCCCTGGGCGTGCCCGATGAAAAATTTGATACACACTTTGAAGAAGTAAAGCGTAAGGCCGGAGTAAAAGTCGATGTGGGGCTCAACACCCAGGATCTCAAGGAAGTAAGCGAGCGATTCCTTACGGTTGTGCGCGAGCACACGGGCCGGCCTTTCCCCGAAGATGTATTTGAACAATTGGAGATTGCCATCAAGGCGGTGTTCAACTCCTGGATGGGCAAGCGCGCAGTCGATTACCGGAGAGAATTCAAAATCACACCGACTATGGCTAATGGCACCGCGGTTAATGTGGTGACCATGGTGTTTGGCAACATGGGCAATGACTGCGCTACGGGTGTCGGGTTCACACGCGATCCTGGCACAGGCGAAAACGTGATGTTTGGTGAATACCTCACCAACGCGCAAGGCGAAGATGTCGTGGCCGGCATTCGCACGCCCAAACCGGTTGCTCAGTTGGCTACCGAGATGCCTGAGCTCTATCGTCAATTGGAAGGGCTTCGCAGAAAGCTGGAAACCCATTACCGCGAGGTTCAGGATTTTGAATACACCATTGAAAAGGGTGTTTTGTACTGCCTGCAGACCCGCAACGGTAAGATGAACACCACCGCGATGGTTCGCACTTCCGTTGAAATGGCTCATGAGGGATTGATAACCCGGGAGCAGGCTCTGCTGAGAATCAAGCCCGAGATACTCGAACAATTGTTACACCCGCGACTCGATTCTCTGCATAAGGCAGAGCCGATTGCACAGGGGTTACCCGCTTCACCGGGTGCGGCTTCCGGCCACATCGTTTTTGATGCCGATCGGGCCGAACTGTTGGGCAAAGCCGGAGAGAAAGTGATTTTGGTAAGAGAGGAGACGAAACCGGAAGATATTCACGGATTTTTTGCCGCCCAGGGTGTGTTGACAAGCCGCGGTGGCAAAACATCACATGCGGCCGTGGTCGCCCGCGGCATGGGTAAGCCCTGCGTAGCTGGTGCTGAAGGCATTCATGTAGACGTAAAACTCCGTCAGGCAGTGATCGGTGACAAAACGCTTCACGAAGGTGACTACATCACCATAGATGGCGGAACGGGGTATGTGTATAAGGGCATGATCCCGATGGTGGAGCCCACTTTTTCGGATGAGCTGAAGAAGTTACTCACTTGGGCCGATGAGGCCGCATCGATGAAAGTGATGGCCAATGCCGATACACCTTCTGCGGCCAAGAAAGCATTGAGTTTTGGCGCGATGGGTATTGGCCTATGTCGCACCGAGCGTATGTTCAACGATGTGGACCGTCTGCCGATCGTGGTAGAGATGATTCTTGCCGCAACACAGGAAGAACGCGAAGGAGCGCTGGATCGTCTAAAGGATATTCAACGCAAGGATTTCCGCGAGATCCTGACCACCATGGCACCCCGCCCGGTGACGATTCGCCTGTTGGATCCCCCGATTCACGAGTTTTTGCCCACCGAAGACGTACTGCGCGATGAGCTGCAGAACCTCAAGCATTTGAAAGAAACGGTAAGCGGAGTAAACAACCTTTTCGGAAGTCTGCGGCTGTTGAATGCCGATTTGAAGATTGCCGACAAGTCACTCGAGCCCTTTACCGCTGCCGGTGCTGATTTGGTGACGCAAGCCATCCAAAAGAAGGAGCAGATGTTGAAGAAAGTCCGCGAGCTGCATGAAGTGAATCCGATGCTGGGCCACCGCGGTGTTCGCCTTGGCATTACGTTCCCTGAGATTTACCGGATGCAGATTTCAGCCATTTTGGAAGCTACAGCGGATTGCCAGCGCGTAGGCATAGATGTTCGACCGGAAATCATGGTGCCGCAGGTCATCACGGTAGAAGAACTGCAGCAAATCAAAACTCATGTAGACGAGATTCAGTCCCGCCTGGAAAAGGATCAAAAAGTGAAACTTAATTTCAAGTTTGGTACCATGATCGAGGCCGTGCGGGCATGCCTGCAAGCCGAGGATCTGGCTACGGTGGCCGAGTTTTTCTCCTTCGGCACGAATGACCTTACACAGGCAACGTTCTCGTTTTCGCGTGAGGACGCGGAGAATAAGTTTCTGCCGTTCTATATCATGAAAGGTGTATTGAAAGATAATCCGTTTGAAGTTTTGGATAGCCGCGCCATGGGCAAACTCATGCGCATGGCCGTTCAAGATGGCCGCAGGACCAATCCCAATTTAAAGGTGGGTATCTGCGGTGAGCATGGCGGTCATCCGGAATCTATCTTATTCTGCCATAGCATAGGACTAAACTACGTATCGTGTTCTGGGCCGCGCGTGCCGATTGCACGGCTGGCAGCAGCCCATGCAAAGTTGGGTGAATCAAAGTACAGTAGTAATTAGCCTGTGCTGTTTGTAAGGAAAAGGCAGGACGTGAGTCCTGCCTTTCTTTTTTGTGACTTGGGCAGAATACAATTTTCCTAAGTGCCCAAGAAAGCCGTATAACAAGTTGCTTCATAACCTACAAAATCGGTAGTGCAACTTCGCGACTGGCCTTAAATCGCTCGGTGAAAAATTGAATAGCCCTTTCCAGATTGGTTTCTCCTCTTTTGCTAAGCCCTTGACCTAAGGCCCACTCATAACCGGCAATGGCCAGTACGTAGCCTTTGACTTTGCTTTGGAAAAGGTCCTGCGCCAGGTGAAGCACCACCCCGGGCGATTGGCGGTGAGTGGAAAAGCTGAACTCGTCTGCCGGTTCGCATGAGCCGAAGGAGAACCCTGCGGCTATGGGTTCACGCGTGGCGTCTATGAATACGACATGCTGGAATGACGAAATGAACTCCGCGTCTTCAATCTGTAACTGATACCGATATGCCTTTTCGCAAGTAAGGCCTTTTGCCCGCAAAACGTCCAAAAACTTCCATCCCAGCCCGTCATCCCCTCGGCTGTCATTGCCAATGCCAATCAAAAGGAGCCCGTCAGGAGCGAAAGCGTTCATCGATCAGTTTGTTTTGGTGATCGTACAGTTCAATATGAAGCGGCATTTGCCCCAGCGATTGCGTGGCGCAACTCAGGCACGGGTCGTACGCCCGAATGGCTACTTCCACCTGGTTGAGCATGCCTTCGGTTATTGTGCCTTTTTGACTGATGAGATTGTTCGCCACCCATTTGACGGCCTGATTCATCGCTTCATTGTTGTGCGTGGTGGAAACAATGAGATTGCAGCGGGTGATCATCCCCTTGTCATCCACGCGGTAGTGATGCGTAAGTGTGCCGCGGGGAGCTTCAATGATGCCGATTCCTTCCAACCGATGTTCGCCCTCACGCACGAGATCAGTGCTGAGAATATCCGGATCGTGCAGCAGTTCCTTCATTACTTCGGCTGCGTGCAGTATTTCGATCAGGCGTGCCCAATGCGAGTACAGCGTACTGTTGTTAACTTTTTTCCCTGTGAACGCCTTGAAGACTTGTCGTTCCTGTTCGGCCAGAGGTGTGCCAATGGCGCTGCATACATTGAGTCGTGCCAACGGCCCTACGCGATTCCATCCATTTTGCCGGCCCAGTTCTGTCAGATAAGGGAATTTCATATACGACCACCGCTCGACACCTTCGCGGAAATATTGTTCGTAGTCGTTTGTGTCTACGTCCGGCAAGATTGTTTTCCCGGTACTGTCAATTGCACGCAGTTTGCCGTGGTACAACTCAAGTTGACCAGCGTCATTCACCATGCCCAGGTGCCCCGAAGGAAAGGCCGCAAAAGTGTCCATCAAGTCGCGATGTTGCTCGTGGTAGCTCTTCATGAATTGGATAACCTCCTGCGACCACTCGAGCATCGTATCGATATTGGGTATTTCATTGCCCGTCAGGAAGAAGTCCTTTTCCTTTACCGTCAGCGTCTTGTGCATGCCGCCCGGCACAGCGGCAATGCCATGGATTTTTTTTCCGGCAATCGCCTGGATCATCTCCTGTCCGAATTTGCGCATCAATATCCCCTTTCGTGCCAGCTCTTTATTGGCCGATGCCACAGCCAGTACGTTCCGCTTGTCCACCGGAGCATCCATGCCAAACAGCAGATCAGGCGATGCGAGGTAAAAGAAGTGTAACGCATGCGACTGGAATATCTGCGCATAGTGCAAAAGCCTTCGGAGTTTTTGAGCGGGCAGGGTTAAATCCTCGGGGTCAATACCCACCAATTGGTCGATTGCTTTTGCGGCTGCCAGGTGATGGCTGACGGGGCAAATGCCGCATAGCCGCTGAACGAGTACGGGAGCCTCCCAATAGGGGCGACCCTGGATGAACCGCTCGAATCCGCGAAATTCAACGATGTGGAAAAAGGAGTCCTGCACTTTGCCATACTCATCAAGGTGAATGGTTACTCGGCCGTGGCCTTCAACCCGCGTAACGGGGTCGATCGTTACTTTGGTTTTCATGATCAGTCGTACTTGAATTCCGAATACAACAACGAATATTCTTCACCCCACAGCAAGCTCTTGATTACTTTCCAGATATGCGTGGCCGAAGGCGGGCAACCCGGAATGGTGTAGTCCACTTTCACAATTTCGTTGCACGCATACACCCGATCGAGAATTTTCGGCAGGTCATCGTGATACGGGACGATGGTGGCGTCCGGTTCACTGGTCACGCTGTTGAGATACGCCTCTTCGAGACATTCGCCCAGCGGAATGGTATTGCGCATGGCCGGTAAACCTCCCCACACGGCACACTCGCCCATCACGACCAAGGTGTCACACATCTCACGGAATTTTCTCAACGTTTCGATGTTTTCCGTGTTGCAGCAGCCGCCTTCTACCAGCCCTAAATGACACCGTTGGGTAAAGTTCTTGATATCCGTAAGCGGAGATTTATTGAATGAAACGAGTTCCGCGATGTCAAGGATTTCGGTATCAATATCGAGTAGCGACATGTGACATCCAAAACATCCGGCCAACGAGACTGTCGCAATGGTTTTCTTTTCGAAATGGGTTGCCCGGGGCTTGTCAAGGATGTTGTGGCTGTAGTGCTTCTGCGTGGACTTCAGATCAAACGCGCGATCTCCGAATGGTTTTGACAAGCTCTTACCGCGCACCATAATGGCCCCGGTAGGGCAGATGGCCATAGCTTTTTCTGCGTCACTATCGCTAAGGCGCGCCTCCTGTTCGTAATCGATGCCCACCCGTGTTTCGTTGCCGCGATTGATGTAATTGAAAACCCGTTTGCCATCTGTAGTGAAAATTTCCTCAACGCATCTCCGGCATTTAATGCAGCGGTTATGCTCCATCACCATCCGCTTGGGCTGGTAGTCAATCAACCGATCTTTAAAAAGGTGCGGAAATCGCGACTGCGATATACCCAATTCATACCCCATATGTTGCAAATCGCAGTTGCCACTTTTTTCACAGGCGGGGCAAAAGTGGTTTCCTTCAGCAAACATCATTTCCACCAACGCCTTCCGGATGTCCATCAACTCGGGGGTGTTGACTTCCACCTTCAGCCCTTCTCTCACGGCTTCGGTGCAGGCCGGGCTATGGCGCCCATTGATTTTACACGTGCAGGTACGGCAGGTACCGAGCGGAGGGTCGATGTGCTGGAAATAGCATAAGGATGGGATAAAAATGCCATGTGTTTTGGCCGCATCAACCAGGTTAGTTCCCTCTTCAGCCTGGTAGGGTTTGCCGTCCACCCAAAATGTACAGGTTGCCATGTTACTTACGGTTTATAGCGTTCATATTCGGCAATGGCCGCGTGCTCATCAATCTGCCGGTATAGGCTGTGATCAACCTCGGCAAAGCGTTTGGCGAAGTAATCCTGAAACTTATCTACAGCATGTAGCACCGAATTTTGAGCGGTCTTCCCCAGACCACACCGGCTGGTGGACTTCATGATATTACCCCAGTTTCGAAGGTCCTGCAGGTCATTTCGATCGGCCAGCCCATGGCTGATTTTTTCGAGTTTCCGTTGCAGAATGAAGTTGCCAGCCCGGCAGGGTGTGCACACTCCACACGATTCGTGTTTGAAGAATGAACAGAAATTCAAGAGAATATGCACAAGGTCGCGTTGTCGGTTGAAAATCATAAATGATCCACCGCACCGTATGTCTTTTTGGGCCAACAGGTCGAGCATGGAGATTCGCCTGAATTTTTCCTTTATCGAAATGCACTCTCCGGACGGGCCGCTAACCTGGATGATGTAGGGATCTTCTGCCCCGCAGATTTCCAACAACTCTGCTACAGTGATGCCCCACTCAATTTCATAAAGCCCTGGCCGCTGGCAGTCACCGGATACACTGATCAGCTTGGTGCCGGCTGACCCGGGTATGCCGCGCTTGAGGTATTCAAACGAGCCAAATTGAAGGAGTCGGGTAGCAGCGGCAAATGTTTCCACGTTGTTAACTAAGGTCGGTAGTTGCAGATAGCCTTTTTCCACCGGGTAGAACCATTTGGTTCTCGGCTCTCCGCGTTTACCTTCCATCGACTCGAGCAAGGCCGTCTCTTCACCACACACATAGGCACCCGCGCCAACCTCCAACCTCAGATCAAAGTGAAATCCGTTGATGCCGGCAATGTTTTTGCCCAGCAGGCCGGCCTGATAAAACTGGTCAATCTCCTCTTCCAGGGTGGGCACCATCCAGCGGTACTCACCCCGGAGGTATATGATGCCATAGGCGGCACCTACCGCGAATCCTGCCGTAATCATGCCTTCGACAACCGAGCCGGGTTGATACTGAAGAAGTACGCGGTCCTTAAATGTTCCGGGCTCACCTTCATCAGCATTACAAACAATGAACTTTGGGGATTCCGGAAAAGTCCGACAGGTACTCCATTTTTTCCAGGTTGGGAAGAAGGCCCCCCCACGACCAGCCAGCTCACCAATTCGCAGTTGTTCAATCACTTCCTCTGGTGTCAGGTTCGCCAACTTTCGAATCACTTCACCTCGGGTGTATGGCGCAAAGAATAAGGTTCGGTCATTTGGGGGGAGGAACCGAATATTGGCCGGGGGGTTGTCGGCAATCTCATGTATGGGTCGGCCTTCCTTGATTTTGCGGATAATCTCTTTGACTTTGATCGCATTGAGATTTGTAAAAGGAAAGAAGTCGATCAACGCGGCCGGCTCCTGATCGCTTAGGCCGATGCACGGAGTTTCGAATAACCCGAAAGTACCCGTTGGATCCACCGAACCCAGACGCGCTCCGGTTTCGCGTTCAAAGGCCTCACGGATTCGCTCATAACCTTTTAGTTCAGCAATGATGCTGTTGTTGATGTAAATGGTGTGGCGCCCGGCCGGTTGGCGGTGAAAAAAGTGATAAAAGCTGGCTACCCCGGTAACCTCAATAGCCGACAGGTTATGCTCAGTCGCCAATGCTGCAATGGCATCTTCCGATATGCACCGATTGTTTATTTGGTGTTGCCACAGTTGCGACAATAGTTTCGATCGGTTTGGCTCGCAGGAAAAAAGGTTATTTGGATGTGTGCGCGTGCCCATACAAAAGCGATTTCAGGCACAGAAAAAATCCCACTAAATCTCCACATACACCATGACGTCCGTCATAGGGAGGAGCAATTTTTTGGCCGTAAAAAGCTGTGATTCTACCTCGGCTGATCGCTTCGGGATTGAAGAAAAGAAATTTGCCACAAGCCACGCACCTGATTTAACCGGTAGTTAATGGCCTGATCGTACGGGTAGAGTTTTTGAATGAGTGCCGCGTGCTCTTCGGTGATTTGCTGACCCACGGTGCCGTGACACTGAAGGCAAAGCGCCTGCGTGAGTATGGGTTTATAGTACAGGACGGTGTCGTTTTTCAGAACTAAACGGGGCTCAGGATTCTTTTTCTCATGCAGGTCATTTTCATAACCCCTAATCAGGAAGCTTTCGAGTTTATTGGCTTTGTTAAGCGGATTCCGGTTCTTGTTGCTCACCCTCCTGATGTTGACCCCGTACCGTTGACTCAAAGAGTCCGTGATCGGCAAGGCATGAGCCTGGCAATACGTTAATGCTGCGGGTACTCCGCCTTCCTGCAGTTTCATCAGCAGCTGCTTACGAATGGCATCAAAAGCAATTTGCGTAAGGGTATCGCCCGCCTGGCGGTACCGGGCATGCTCCGTTTCCGTCATCTGGGTTTCGGGCTTATGCGTTGTGCATGACCACACCGCGATTGCCATAAGACAAAATAACCCCGTTCGCATGGGTCAAAGATAACAACATCACGCAGGTTGTGCGTTTGGATTAGTTACGGCTGAAGAGGTTGGCTGGGGATGAATGACCAGCGACTGATGAAGCGTGGCTATCCGGTAGGCATTCTCAATCAAATCCTGGGTCTCTAAAAGAACTTTGGTTTGCAGCAATGCCAACCGACTACTCACCTCACCGCTTTGCAAACTCACCACGTGCTGGTCAAGGACCTGATTCATCTGCTTTTCCAGTTTTTGGTGTTGCTCTTTGAGTGCAGCGAGTCCATCAACAGAAGGTTTGCGTATATATTTTCTGACGCTGCGGAAGTAGGGCTGCAGCGCCTCGCGCAGCGACTGAATGTCATCCCGGAGTTTTCCTTTTGGCAGGCCGTGTAGGTTTTGCCGGTGATGCAGAATTGAAGTGTAAATCAACTCAATGCTTTGGGCCATGTCCTGGGTATAATCAAAAAGAGATAGATTAAATCGCCCAACGGGCAGGTTTGCCGAACCCAAGCTCCGGACAACACGGAGAATGCGTGAGTTGATTTTTTGATTAAATGTTTTGAGGCGAGTATGTTCCCGTTGAATCTCATTTTTATCCTGAGCCTGGGGGTTGAGGAGAAGATGAAGACTGTGATCAAGAATGGTTGACACCGACTTGAGGTTCCGCACCGCATACCGCGCACTGTCTTTCAGGAAGTCGTTAACCGTTTTTCGATCCTCACGCGGTAGTTCCACATTCTCCTGTTCCGTTTTCTTCTGGAAAAGTATGTGGCTCTTGATCAGCAGCCCCACAGCAATTACAAAAAGCACAATGATACCCACCTGGCCGGTGAAGTAGAATATGGCTGCCATAACACCTGCCGACAGAAATGCTACAAGGGCTGTAACGAACCAGCTGCCGATAACGGTGACTACTCCGGCCACCCGGTACACGGCACTCTCCAGGCCCCAGGCGCGGTCGGCCAGGGAACTGCCCATGGCAACCATGAACGTCACAAACGTGGTTGATAACGGCAGGTGTTGCGAAGTGCCGTACGCAATCAAGGCGCTGGCCACCAGCAGATTTACGGCAGCGCGCAGCAAATCGAAGCTTTTTTTCTGTCTCTTCTTGGATGGCTTCAGTGGGCGCATTCGTCTTTGCACGAATTGCCGCATTGAGTTCGGTACAAGCACGGACACCCCGCGGCTCATGAGTAATGAGCCGCCCACGAGCGCACGTGATATAAAATTTGGAGTGAAATTCTCATCACCTTCGTCTTGCCGCCCTAGTGATACTTCGGTCTCTGTCACCTTCCGGCTTTTCGCATTTGTCCACAGGGTGATAATCATGATTATACCCGACACCATCAGGAACCAGGTGGGTGTTCCTACTTTGGTGGCCAATATCTGCATGTTAAAGGCATCAGCGGCCACACCGGATTGCAGCCAGGCCTGAAATGCAACAAGGGCGCCTACAGAGACACCAATGAAATTCACCAAATCGTTGCCGGCAAAGGCCATGGCCAGCGCAAATGTGCCGGCCAATACCACCACCTTTAGCGGATTTACGATCTTAAATTGCTGGAGGAGAAATAGGATGAACGTTACGGACAAAAAGGTCACCAGCATGAGCACTTTGGTGTTGGCCGTAATCCACGATCCTGTTTCTTTCGATATCAGCGCACTACCTTCAGCTCCTTTGATCAACAAAAAATAGACGATAACCGTCAACGCCAGGCCACTGAACACGGCACCAAACCGCTGAACACTGCGTTTTAGCCTGAACGAAAAGGTGACGCGGAAGAAAAACTGGAGTATGCTGCCCGCCACAAAGGCAAGGCCAACAGAAAGGAAAATGCTGGAGACGATCGTTAATGCACTCGAGTAGTTGATGGCGTTGGCGAGTTCACTGAGCGGCATATCCTGTTGCGCCATGTGAATGAGGGAAACAACAAATGATGCTCCCAACAATTCAAACACCAGTGATACGGTAGTGGACGTAGGAAGACCCAGCGAGTTGTAGATGTCCAGCAGCAAAACATCGGTGATCATCACGGCTGCAAACACCACAATAACCTGTTCGAAGTTGAAAAACCCCGGGTTAAAAATTCCGCTGCGTGCCACCTGCATCATTCCGGCCGAAAAGCCAGACCCAATTAAGATGCCCACGCTGGCCACGATCAGAATGGTGCGAAACGAGGCTACCCTTGAGCCAATGGCAGAATTCAAAAAATTCACAGCATCGTTGCTGACGCCAACCACCAGATCCAGAATGGCAAGGATAATCAGGATTCCAATGACGATATAGTAGAGCTCCATAAGGCCGAAAGATATTATGCTACACGTTGTGCCATGTTATGGCAATGTTATGTTATGCTGGGGGTAAATTCAGCCGTATCAGATTTAGCACGGCCATACTGGCCATCCGGATGTTGATCATGCGATCGTTCGAAAGCTGAAGTTTTCGTGTTACCGTCTTGTGCTTGTCCGAATACGCAATCCAAACCAGGCCTACCGGTTTTTCGGGGGTAGCGCCACCGGGCCCGGCAATTCCACTGGTAGCCACGCCAATATCGGTATTAAATTTGGCGCGCACGATATTGGCCATTTCAATAATGGTCGGCTCACTTACGGCTCCGTGTTTTTCCAGCACTTCGGGCTTAACACCCAACTGCCATTTCTTAATTTCGTAGGCGTAGGGGACCATACTACCCAGGAAATACTCGCTACTGCCTGGCACACTGGTAATTAGGTGCGACAAATAGCCTCCGGTGCAACTTTCGGCAATTGACAGCGTGAAGTGGCGGTCGCGAAGGGTGCGCCCGAGCACCACCGGTAGTGGGTCCTCCCCGTAGCCGTAAATGTATTCCCCCACCAACGGGTCCAGTTCACGGGCCAATTGATCGGTTTCGATTTCCAACGTTTCTTTTGATTTGCCGGTGCCGGTAAGCCGCAGTTTTACCTCGCCCAGGCTCGGCAAATAGGCGAGTTTAATGTGGGTGGGTAATCGACTCTCCCAAGGCTTGATTTTTTCAGCAAGAAACGACTCGCCAATTCCAACCGTGCGTATTATTTTGTGGTAAATAACCGGTAGCGCAAATGTTTGCTGTAGTTTAGGAATCACCAGATCAGTCATCATCCGCTTCATTTCATGCGGTACACCCGGCATAGAGACGAAAACTTTGCCACGTTCGTGAAACCACATACCCGGGGCTGTCCCCATGACGTTGGTTATCTTTACACAGTTAGCCGGCAAGGCTGCCTGCTGCCGGTTCAACTCAGTCAACTCGCGACCGCGGCTTTTAAAGAAAGCCGTCACTTCGGCTAGTGCTTCCTCGTTGATGATCAACCGCGTGTTAAAGTACTTCACCAGGCACGGTTTGGTGAGGTCGTCATTGGTAGGGCCGAGTCCACCGGTGATGAGAACAATATCGGCCCTTTCTTCTGCATCGTTCAGCGCTTTCAGAATTTCCTCTTCCTGATCGCCTACACTGGTCTTGCGCACAACACGAATCCCGGCTTCAGCCAGTGCCACGCTCATCCATTGCGAGTTGGTATCTACAATTTGGCCGTACAAGATTTCATCACCGATGGTGAGCAGTTCAGCTAATACTGGTTGCATGGCAATAGAAAAGGAGGATCAATTGATTTGCTACCTGCAAATAAACAGGTTTAGCCTCACTTTTGCAGGTATTTGTTTGGTGTTACAAGCGCTGGCGGTCAGCCGGTTAGGATTGCGTACCTTTGAGGTTCACACAATTGATTTACATGTCATCATTTCAGGCACTGGGGCTGTCCGGTGCATTGCTCGAAACCATTCAAGGACTAGGTTTCGAAACACCAACCCCCGTACAGGAGAAAATTATTCCGGTATTATTACAAGGCGACCGCGATGTGGTTGCACTCGCTCAGACCGGCACGGGTAAAACCGCAGCCTTTGGCCTGCCGCTGGTTCACCTTTGCGATGTGCAACAACGCAGCACACAGGCTCTCGTGCTTGCCCCCACACGCGAATTGTGCCTTCAAATTCACAACGACCTGGAGAATTTTTCAAAGGGCGTCAAGAACTTCAATATCGTTCCCGTTTACGGTGGTGCCAGCATCAGCGAGCAAATCAGGCGGGTAAAGCGGGGAGCCCAAATTCTGGTCGCCACACCCGGTCGCCTGATGGACCTGATGGACCGGCAGGTGGTGAATATTTCGTCTATTCGTTTTGTGGTGCTGGATGAAGCTGATGAAATGCTCAACATGGGCTTCAAAGAAGATATCGATCACATATTGGCGGACACACCGGACACGAAAAATGTATGGCTTTTCTCGGCTACGATGCCACGCGAAGTACGGGCCATTGCCCAGGCTTATATGTCTGATCCCTTTGAACTCACCATTGGTCAAAAGAATCAGGGTAACGAAAACATCGAACACCAATACCTTGTGGTAGACGAGCGTCATCGCTATGATGCGCTCAAGCGAATCGTGGACTACAACCTCGACATTTTTGCCGTGGTTTTTTGTCGCACCAAACTGGACACCCAACGCATAGCCGAAAATCTGATCCGCGATGGGTACAATGCCGATGCCCTGCACGGTGACCTGACCCAACAGCAGCGCGATAAAGTAATGAAAGCGTTTAAGGAGAAAACCTTACAGCTCTTGGTGGCGACCGATGTTGCGGCACGGGGTATTGACGTGAGTAACATTACACACGTTATCAACCTCAATCTCCCGGATGAGTTGGAGTTCTACACCCACCGAAGTGGCCGCACTGCACGGGCAGGGAAGAAAGGCATTAGCCTCGCCATCGTCACGAAAAAGGAGACCGGCAAAATTCGCCAGATCGAAAAGGCCATTCAGACAACATTTGAACGCAAACTCGCACCCACCGGTGCCGAAGTTTGCCAGAAGCGACTTCTTCAGCTGGTACACCGCTTGCGTGAGGTTAACGTGGTTGAGCATGAGATTAATGACTTGCTGCCGGCCGTGTATGAAGAACTTATGCCCCTGAGTAAAGAAGACATCATTAAACGGTTCACCTCTCTGGAGTTTAATCACTTGTTGGACTATTACCGGGGCGCGCCCGATTTGAACAAATCAACGAAAGGCGAAACCTATGAATCCAATGAGCGATTTGTTACCGGTGATCGTTTGTTTATTAACCTGGGTAAGATGGACGGCCTTGACAAGGGCAAACTCCTCGCGCTGATTTGCGATCGCACGGGTTTAAAAGGCAAGGACATTGGAAAGATTGATGTCAAAGGCGCTTATTCATTTTTTGAGGTCGATAAATCACTCACGGATTCTGCCCGCGAGCATTTACATGGTTTTGAATACAAAGGCCGTATGGTGCGCGTGGAAATAACCGGTCCTTCGGACGATCGCCCCAAAAAGGTGAAGCCATCAAAAAAGAAGAGTCGGGATGATTGGTTTGCCCGCAAAACGAAAGGCTGGCGCTAATCTTTTTTGGTATCTTTCCTTCCGAAAGAAGGAACATGGTACAGACCAACGAAAACTCGGCTGCCGGCTGGCAGCGTGAGATTTACCTCAACGGTTTTGCGGGTCACCGGATGTCGGTGCCCATCAGTTTATCTACACTGGAGCAACAAGCCGAAAAGGCGATGTCGCCTGCGGCCTGGGCTTACATAGCCGGTGGTGCCGGCCTGGAAAGCACGGTGGCCAACAACCGTTCGGCATTCGAGCAATACAAGATTGTGCCCCGCATGCTGCGCGATGTCAGTAATCGCGATACGCGCGTCAGTTTGTTTGATCAAACTTTTCCTTCCCCGCTGATGCTTGCTCCGGTTGGCGTACTGGAACTGGTTCACCCCGATGCCGATGTGGCGGTAGGCCGGGCAGCCGCGGCATTAGATTTGCCGTACATTTTTTCCAATCAGGCCAGCAAGCCCATGGAGGAAGTAGCGGCCGCCATGGGTATGAGCCCGCGTTGGTTCCAATTGTATTGGAGCAAGTCGCGCGACCTTGTAGCCTCGTTTGTGCAGCGCGCGGAAAAGTGCGGATGCTCCGCCATTGTGGTGACGTTGGACACAACGATGCTCGGTTGGCGCTCCCGCGATCTCGATGGAGCGTACCTTCCCTTCATGGAAGGCAAAGGCATTGCGCAGTATACGTCTGACCCCGTATTTCAAAAACTGATGGACGAGCCGGCCGACCCAAATGTGAGGCGAACGATTACGGCTCATTCGCTGGCCGGCCTGGTGAAAATGGTTAACTCCTATCCGGGAACAGGTTTTTTGAACAAGCTACGGTCGGGTCGGCCGATGAAGGCCGTTCAAAAATTCATCAGCATTTACTCCAATCCTGCGCTCACCTGGGATGACCTCGCATTCCTGCGGCAACACACGAAACTTCCGGTATTGCTGAAGGGCGTCCTTCATCCGGACGATGCGCGCCAGGCACTCGACTATGGTGTGCAGGGCATCATCATCTCCAACCACGGAGGCCGTCAGGTGGATGGCTCCATTGGTACGCTGCAAGCGCTGCCGGCTATTGCGAAAGCGGTGAACAAGCAGGTGCCAATTTTATTAGATGGAGGTGTGCGGGGCGGTGCCGATATGTTTAAGGC
>ERZ1066128.404-NODE-404-length-18165-cov-37.589067_pt1 | contig 18165 bp, 18 predicted proteins | sample MGYA00382775_ERZ1066128 | MGnify/ENA primary metagenome ERZ1066128 (study PRJEB33369, sample SAMEA5778358) | biofilm metagenome | biome: Industrial cooling water; feature: Water cooling tower basin; material: Biofilm | place: United Arab Emirates | collected...
GACAAGGGAGACAAGGGAGACAAGGAAGACAAGGGAGACAAGGGAGACAAGGAAGACAAGGGAGACAAGGAAGACAAGGGAGACAAGGAAGACAAGGGAGACAAGGGAGACAAGGAAGACAAGGAAGTAAAACTAATTTCTTCACTAGCTCCCCCAGCTCAAGAAAGCTCCCCCAGCTCAAGAAAGCTCCCCCATCTCCCTCAGCTCCCCCAGCGCTAACCCTGATGGGTGAGTGATTTCGTATACGTTCTGGGGCAAACTCTGTTAGTAGGGGGTTCAGGAGGACAAATTGATGACACTAGCTGAAGAACTAGCACAAAAATGGCGAGATCGCCTTGTGGCAGACTGTCCAAATGAAAGCCCAGCAACGCGCGAGAGTATTATTCGCTGGCTGTTGGGAAAAGATGTAGAGCGGTTTGATTCGCTGACTAAGAGCGAGTTGGAAATTGCTTGGCAAGCAATGGATTATCGCTACCGCATTTTAAGACAGCGATATTTAGGAGTGACTCAAGAGCGCGCTTATCGCAATCTGATGACTCGGCTGGGCAGTTTAGTGATGCTGCGGAATAAGATTAGGACTTGGGTAGCGCTCAGTCGCGATCGCCAGCGGGCTGTAGTCGATGTGTTGCAAGAAGTAATTCAAGAATTACTCAACAGCGATCGCTACCTGCAACAACAAGTTGCCTGGATCGCCCAATGTACCAAAAATTCGCGCCTGTGGAACGCGCTGCTGCTGGCGGCGACTGAAGAATACTGTTTGCGACCGATTCGCAACCAACCTTTAATCCTTTATCGTTTTGTTAACTACCTGCGTCGCTCTGGGCGGGGTGGCATTACCCAAGTACCCACAGGCGATCTGGTACGCTTGGTTTCGGAAGAAGTTGTGCCAGATGATACCGATAATCCGGTAAGCTTGCTCGATACGCAAGCGATCGCCCAATATCAAGAAGCGCAAGCTCAAGAAGAACAACAGGCGGCGCGCAATGCTGTCAAGGAGAAATTTGAAACCTATTTAGAGGAACAGCTAGGCCCAGATGCCGTCAGGTGGCTGCACCTTTACTTACAAGGCAAATCCCAAGAAGCGATCGCCCGCGCCTTAAACAAGCCGGTTAACGATGTCTACCGACTGCGCGAGAAAATTAGCTACCACGCCATCCGTGTTTTTGCGATTAAACTCCAGCCCGAATTAGTCGCTAGTTGGCTGGAAACTTCCTTAAAGGAACACCACTTTGGGATGACACCCGCCCAGTGGCAGCAATTCTGGGATACGCTCTCCCCCATGCAGCAGCAAATACTCGAGTTGGTGAAAGAGGGGAAAAGCTTTGATGCGATCGCTTCCAGCTTGAAGACGAGAACCAATCAAGTCATGAGCGAATGGAGTAAGCTTTATCTAGCCGCCCAAGACCTGCGGAGTGCGTCTTAGCGCCATTGGCGATCGATAGCGCTAATGTTTTCGCCCGTCGGAGCAAACTTCTCAGTAATATGGTGCAAAACTTTTGAGAATAAAAAGCTCTCGCAGGGAAATATCCTGATAAAAAAAGATTGGTTTAAACCCTTGAATATATCATAGACAAACCAATCAAAAATAGATATTCTTTTGATCGTTAAGGGTGCAAATCTGGTCGAGCGCTGAAACTCTTAAATTTATCTAAAAACCACGATTGACCATCGCTATTTAAGGGCGGGGTCAGCTCGCTGGGATATACACCGTATTTGATGGCAAAAGGGAAAAGAGTGGAGGCGCGCTACTGTACAAACTTACCAAAAGTTAGCCAAAATAGACTTGGTACAGCTGTAGTTGAAATAGAGGTACTGAAGTCGGTACGACGTTGGTAAAGGATAACCCAGTCACAAGTAATTCTCCAGGGTAGTGGTAGAGGGATCAAGCTCAAGCGGTAAAAACCTCTCAGATGCCCGAAAGAAAGCCTTGCCTTGGTTTCCGCAACTAAACGATTAATCCTGAGGCCTTCTTTGTAAGGGTTGAGTCGAACGGTGATTACCAAAAACTTAAAGTTAGGTAAAAACTTTGCAAGTACAAAGGTAAAACGGGCGCATCATACCAGTGCGATGAAAAACAGGATAGTGTAGCGATCGCATCCTGGAGCGTATCTGGAAATACCTCTGGTAAAATCATCAAACCTGGATGCGCGAGCGCTCGAACACCGCCATCAGGTTTGATTAACCCTCTGCTAATTGACCCGAACCCCTCAGTTTCTCTGTCAAATGAGGAAGGCCAAACACAACTTTGGCAAGCGAGGGGATGCTATATGGTTAAGAATTTTATTATGGCGCTCTCACCCAGTAACCCAGTTAAGCCCGAACGCGCTAACGAGCGGCAAGCATCTTATCTTCAAGGCAAATCTATGGTTGAGGCAGATTCGGAACAAATGTTTCAATTAATAGACAGTATTCTGCCTTTTGAAGCCTGCCTGTATCATCAAGTCCTGCCTTTGTCCCTCAAGGGAACCCAACTAAACCTGGGCATGGTTAACCAAGAGGATAGCGCTGCGTTGGATTACGTTCGGCGCATTTTGGCTTACATGAATTGCTCTCTCGTACCGCAGCCAATTTCATCAGAAAGGCACCAAACAGCCTTATCGGCCTACTTAAACCATACCGGGCAACACAAGCACCTCGCTGCCAAAACAGCAACACCTGGAGGCACAGGGAGTTCCCACAAGCAGGAACAACCAACTGGCAGGCACGATCGCACGACGCTGATCGTCTACAGTCCAGATGAGCTAGAAGAAGCAGAAGCTACTCCTGAACCGCAACCAGCGAAAACCACGACTCCTCCCCGAGTCGAATCGCCGCCAGCGCCACCGCCACCGCCTCCTCAAGTAAAAGAAAAGCCTCAGTTACAATCCCTGCCACAACCCATACCAGTATCATCGGTTGCCTCTACTCTCCCGGTTTTAGAAATTCAGCCGCAGCACCTATCAAGCCCAGTGGAAGTTCTGGCAACCCTACCGCCGCAACAATTGCTCCAAGAACTGCTAGGACGAATCCTGATGGGGGGAATTGGGCGACTTTATTTTGAGCGACATCCAGATCGAGGACGCATTCTCTGGAGTCAAAACGGCGTTTTGCAGTCGGTTCTCGAAGGACTCGACCCCGGTGTTTTCCAAGGGGTAATCAATGAGTTAAAGCGCTTAACTCATATGTCCCTGATTACGGTAGACAAACCGAAACAGGTGGAAATCGAAAGGCTGTATCAAAAAAACCGTCTGCTGTTGCGGTTGCGAGTTATGCCAGCCAATCACGGAGAAGAAGCAACGCTGCAAGTTTTGCGCGGCGCTGCTTTAAAGTTTTACCAACAGCAACAGACCGAACATATCTGTCGCGACGCCCTCAACATCGCCCAGCAACTCCAGCGTAAGGTATATGAAATTCGCGATCGCACTTCTAGAAATCCCAACTTCACAGGGGGACAGCTCGAGGCGCTACCAGCACTCAGTCAGCTAGTCAAAAACATCGAGCAACAATTAGATGCCATGAAACAAATTACTACCAGCCAGCCGATGGAAGATTCCACCAGTTGAGGATTAACTGTGGGCAGCTCTACTCACATCTGAAAGCAGGCAACCCGTTTCAACGGGTTAAACCCTTGATTGTAGTTAGCTTTAGGTAACTTAAGCTTTCAGCCCCAAATTTATTTGGAGGCTGTTTATCGGTTAGGTGCAAGATGTGAGTCTAGATACAGAGGCGCGACCGATGTAGCCGATCGATGGTATGATGTCGGGTTGTATGCTTCTGGTTAATGCCTTTGGGCAAAGGCAAAGATACCAAACCTATGCTAACGGACTGAATATAACTTGCCGCTATATTTTGTCATGGCAGGAATACAAGCTGGACTAGGATGGTAGAAGCTAAGCCCATTTTGGTTGATTCTTCTATAGATCTTTCATGCAGACTGAAGATTTTAGCGAACTTTTCCCCCTCTTCAACGCTGCTAATCCAGAGACCGTGGAATGGCTGCTGTCTGTTGCTGTCGATCACGAATATCCAGCAGGCAGAGCGGTTTTAATGGAAGACTCTTGGGGTAACGCAGTTTACTTCGTAGTATCCGGTTGGGTCAAAGTCCGACGCACTGCCGGTGAGGAGGCGGCGACGCTGGCAATTTTGGGACGGGGTGATTTTTTTGGAGAAATGGCGGTTCTGGATGAATCTCCACGTTCTACCGATGTGGTGGCTTTATCAGAGGTGACTTTGCTCAGCATATCTGCTCAGCGATTTATTCAAACCTTGTTTAAAGACCCCCAGCTGCACCACCGCATGTTGCAATTGATGGTACGGCGACTGCGCCAAACTAACATCCGCATTCAACTGCGCCAGCAGCCTCCAGCGGTTAAGTTAGCTAATACGCTGGTTTCCTTGGGAGAAAACTACGGTGAGGTAAATGGGAACAGCACTGAAATTTATAACATTCCTTTTAAGGATTTAGCACAAGTGACGGGAATCGGTGTAGAGGAAACGATCAAAATTATGGAAAAACTACACAGTAAAGGCTGGATCAGAATTGACCCGCCACGTCAAATTATTCATTTGGTCAATATGAAACAGATGAACCATCTGGCTGGACGAGTATAAGAATTTGAGATTTTAGATTTTAGATTTGGGCTGAATCTGGGATCTAAAAATTGGTAATTCCATCAGTCTAATGACTTAGGAAAAATGACACAAGCAACAAAGCTTTATCCCGACAGTGTGCAACGCACTGCACCTACTATTCAATACCAAGTCGCGATGCCAGAGCCAGAGTCGCACTTGTTTGAGGTGACTTTGCAAGTAACGGGTTGGCAGGGATCGGTACTAGATTTAAAACTGCCGGTTTGGACTCCAGGTTCTTATCTGGTGCGAGAATATGCGAAGCATTTGCAAGATTTTTCTGCCACCGATGGGGAAGGCCATTCGTTAAAGTGGTGCAAGCAAGGCAAAAATCATTGGCAAGTTGAGACGGGAAATGTTGCCGATATTGTGGTAAAATACCGGATTTTTGCGAATGAATTGACGGTGCGAACCAATCACTTGGATGGTACGCACGGATATTTTAACGGCGCGGCTTTGTTCTTTTATCTGCCTGGGTTTGAGCAAGAACCGATACAGGTGGCGATCGCACCAGCAAAACCAGACTGGCAGGTGACGACGCCTTTACCTGCGGTACAGGGTCAGGTTAATAAGTTTTTTGCCAAAGATTTTGACACTTTAGTTGATAGTCCGTTTGAAATTGGCTGCCATCAGTTATGTAAGTTTGAAGTATTAGGAAAATCCCACGAACTGGCTATTTGGGGTGAAGGAAATTATCAAGTAGACCGGATAATTCAGGATGCAGAAAAAATTATTCAGGTAGAGGCGGATCTGTTTGGCGGTTTGCCTTACGATCGCTATGTATTTTTGCTGCATTTATCCGGGTCTGGTTATGGTGGTTTGGAACATAAAGAATGTTGTTCGTTAATCTACTCGCGCTTCGGTTTCCGCGCTAAGGATAAGTACAAAGGCTTTCTACAATTGGTGGCGCATGAATTTTTCCATTTGTGGAATATCAAGCGCATTCGGCCTAAAGCGTTGGAGAGTTTTGATTACGAGCGGGAAAATTATACGCCATCTTTATGGTTTGGTGAAGGAACGACAAGTTACTACGATTTGTTGATTCCTTATCGGGCTGGAATTTACGATGTGAAGGCGTATTTGAAGGATTTAAGCAAAGAAATTACCCTATTGCAAACAAAGCCGGGACGCAAAGTTCAGCCGGTAAGCGAGTCGAGTTTTGATGCGTGGATTAAACTTTATCGCCGGGATGCTAATAGCGACAATAGCCAGATTTCCTATTATTTAAAAGGGGAATTGGTTTCGTTTTTGCTCGATTTGTTGATGCGAGAAAAGTCGGGAAATAAGCGATCGCTTGACGATGTGATGCGCCAAATGTGGGAGCAATTCGGGCGCGGGGAAATCGGTTATACTCCAGAACAGCTAAAGCAAGTCATCGAGTCGGTGGCTGAGATAAATTTGGATGACTTCTTTGTCCGGTATATTGATGGAACGGATGAACTGCCGTTTGATGAATACCTTGAACCCTTTGGTTTGCGGCTAAAAGCCGAGTTTGAAGAGGATAACCCGCCTCACCTCGGTTTGACGGCGAAAGCAGAAAACGGACGCGAGATGATTAAGTTTGTTGAAGTGGGTTCCCCAGCGCAGCTAGCAGGTGTGGATGCGGGAGATGAGTTGCTGGCGATAGATGGAATTCGGGTAACGGCGGAGGGGTTGAGCGATCGCTTAAAAGATTATCAACCTGGTAATACAATCGAGCTGAGTGTTTTCCATCAAGACGAGTTGCGAACTGTACCCGTTACCCTCGCACCTCCCCATCCTAATAGTTATAGACTGGTAGCCGTAGAAAAGCCTTCTAAAGTTCAGGAACAAAACTTTAGCGGGTGGTTAGGAGTACCCCTGTCACAGATTTAACATATCCGCAACACCGAGTAGCCGACACCCTAAAGGGTGTGGCTACACAAACAAAGCCTGCCTACATATGTGTGATGTAAAGGAAAAGTTGGCTTTAGTCAACCTCTGTTGTATTTTGCAGATGTAAATCTTCTCATTTTTAATCCGAATATGAACTGAAATCCCTTTTATTCTTTCCTCTGGAGTCCACCCGACTTGAAACCATAAATATTGATCTCTTTTTTCGTCAAAAGCTAAAAGTGTTTCAATATTTGGCTTTGTAACTTGAGAACATAGTTCATTCAAGGAAAATAGCGTCGAGAGGGGAAAACAGGATGTTGCTGCTGGAAAGGCTAGCCACACTTCGTGACCGCACGTCTTGACCTCTCTCCCAACCTCTCTTCTACGTAGCACGCTACAATGGTGGAGCGAATGCTTACGGCACGCGGGCGTGAATCGAAGCGATCGCTCCAAGAATCGCACTAATAATTCCCTATGAATACTAACGAGATGCGCCTTCAAGTTAAAGAATACGTAGATCGATTGTCCCCCGAACGATTGCGCGTTGCTGCTGATTTTTTAGCTTATTTGGCAGAACGCGAGAGTAACGAAGCAACTCAGGAATTGTTAGAAATTCCCGGTTTTGTTGAAGCTTTCGAGCGGGGAAAACAGGATGTTGCTGCTGGAAGGGTAACTAATTGGCGAAAAGTACGAGACGATGTATAGAGTTGAGTTATCGTCTGAAGCAGAGCAGTTTTATGCAGCAGCAAACCGTGCATTAGCCAAAAAGCTTGCCAGATGCTTTGAGCGACTGGAAGAAAATCCCCGCAACCATCCTAATATTAAACCGCTCAAAGGCAATTTTGCTGGTTATTACCGCTATCGTGTGGGTGATTATCGTGTGGTTTACTACATTGAAGAAAATGTTGACACCGATATAGATGCTGATAAGGATCGAGATCGAGGTCGGGTTATTGTAATTACGATTGCTCACCGACGCGAAGTATACGAATAAATGCGAATGCGATCGCAGTCTCCAAACCGACAGGATATCAAAAAAGCGATCGCACGTCTTGACCTCTCCCCCAACCTCTCTTCTACGTAGCACGCTAAAATGGTGAAGCGAAGCGATCGCTCCCACAATCGCACTGCAATTACCAATGAATAGCGATCGCAGTTTCAGGAGATATAATGCCAGCCTTTGAAGTGATGGGAACAATTGATGAAAACGGTCAATTGATTTTAGATCGTCATCTGGATATTCCTGCACCTAGTCGTGTGAAAGTAATTGTTTTACTTACTAATGATGATGAGTCTGAACCCGATCCTGATGATACCCCTGTTGCAGAAATTAAAGCGAGTTTAAAACGGGCTTTACAACAAGTAAAAACCGGAGAAACGCGGCCTATTTCTGAATTATGGGATAGAATAGATACGAAATAGGCGCTCGCTCTAAGCTGTTCTTCAGCATTCAGATTGGGACGCCTAAATTCCTCAAAGAAGCGGGCAAAAGGGAAGAGGCCACGGGGAATACCCAATTTAAATGTATAACAGCTTATCGCCTCAGTATTGCCCCAATTGCATCGATCCAATCATCATTTTGCCTATATGCTTCTCTGTAGGCTTGCAAAACTTGAGTGGGGTTATATCTTCTAATACCAGATCTATTTCCAGGGCGAATTAGTTGATTTATTCGCTCGTGAATTCCACCACTACCCATCCTTCTGCTGTGTTGTTCTCTGGTCAGGAGTACGGCAGGCATATCATTTCCATTCATACCAAATATTCTGGCAAAACGTCTCTCTATCAGATGGTGAGCCTGAACATCTTGTCCCTGGAATTCTCGCCGTAGCCAAGCACGTCGTTGCGGATGATTTGCCAGCGAAGCGTAAGGGCCAATAATACTACCTCTGTTGGAGCGATAAATACCCTTTTCTTCGTCGAGCCATTGACCTCTACTTCTTGTCGGCACTCTCCTTACCCATGCTGGCAAGCTTCGGCGAGGTCTTCTAGCTAACAGAGTTTCCGAGTCTGAAAGTAAGTGGAATTCTGGATTGATTGTATCTGTGGTAGTGCTAAATTTTTTAGCTGCTTGTGTTTGGCTGTTAAACAACAGGAAAGAAGCAGCTAAGAGTATTACTGTAGTTGAACCAAAGACAGACTTTTTCATCAGTTTCTCTCACATGAATTTGACTTCAACGATGATGTCCCGACGAGGCTGACCACCAGCTTCAACAGTTAGCTCAACATTGCCACGTCCGCCCCGACCTGGTTGAATTAACTCATAGCGAGAAGTAACTTCACCCAAGACTGTACGATAGTTTTGAAAACAAACATTTCGGTTCCCAGTCCCATCAGGGAAAGTATCTCCTTCCCAACTACACCAATCATCAAATTGTGAAAGTACGGGTAAAAGTGAATCCGCAACCAAATTAGGAGGAAGTCCCTGTTTACCTAGCACTTGAGTAGCAACGTGAATGCCTGCCATTGTGGGGCCAGTAATTTTAGCGGTGCTAGTTTCACCTTGATATTTCTGAACAAAGCCAAAACCCACATTTGGCCCCCACTTATCTTGTCTTTGTTGTCCCCATAAAATCGTGGTTTGAGCGCGTGCAAGTTCGGTTTTGTTTTCTCTGAATTGACGCTCAACGAAATCCCGGTCAGCCAGTTGAATTGCCAAAAGTTCTTCTTCAGAAGGGCCAAATGACTCGGATAATGCACCTCGAATAATTCTGCCAGCAGCAAAGCGCAATAAGCCACCAAAAACAGCACGGGATGTTAATGCCCGAAGCATCAAGCCGATGATAAACGCTTCTGCTGGTTTTGGGAAAAATATACCAGAGGTAGTCGCCACAGAAGCGCCACCTAAAACAGCTAACCGAGTAAATTTACGTCTGTTGATACTCATAATTACTGCCTCCTACCTGGAGATGAGGAAATAGGCTCAAGTAGGGCTTGGACAAACGAAACTTTTGGATATGGATAATCGTTATTGTTCGGAACTTCTATGGCAACGCTACTTACCCTGCTGACATCCAATAATAGAAGGGATTTTTCACCTACAGACAGCGTTCTAGACCCAGCCAGATTTCCATCAAGATAAACGTTTACATCTACTGGTTTGTTAGCCCTTATGTCATCAGCAATACCAAAAGCTAGACGAAGAGTTTTAAACCTTGATTGAGATCCAGCAGGTCTGATCCTACAGGTAATTAATGAGTTATATCCACTATAAATATAAAAAATTTCGGTAAATGCCTGTCTACCTATAGAAATATCCTGCTGGCTACTGTTTACCTCTCCGCGCCGAACGCAGCCAGTTGAAAATAGAGAAGTAGTGCGCTGTTGTCCTTGCGCTACTTGCCAAGCAGAGCCGGCAAAAACTAGGCATATTGTGCCAATTGCGGCAAATTTATGAATAAACTTCATTTTTCCCCTGCTCTCTACCACTTGCGATTTTTTAGCCAAAAAAGTATGACTTTATCTGACCAGATAAAATGACATTTTCCTTATACTAAATCCCCTGTGCTAAATGCTACCAACTTAAAAAAACGGATTTTATAGGATTTTCATAACAAAATATTAAGTAAAAACCATAAAAAACATGATTTGATTGCTTTATACTAAGTTATAATTTCCTAAAATCTATACCATACGTCTCTTGTATGACTATTACGGAAGTTTTACAATATGTAGATCGGTTAGTCAAAAAACAAACAGGTGAACACCTAGACGATTTACAAAAAACTGTCATTCAAGGACTTTGGCAAGGTAAAACTTACAACCAAATTGCAGATGAATGTGGGTATGATAAAAACTATGTTGGAGATGTTAGCCGTAAGTTATTTAAAGTTTTATCTGAACAATTAAATGAAAATATCGATAAATATAATTTTTGTTGGACGATAGAGAGGGCTAAAAATTCTCAGTTGCTTGGTTTAGTAAATAGTCATATTACCTGGTGTGTCAATACTCCTAAAGCCGATCGAGAGCAATCTATAACTGATGAAGAGAAAATCACCAAAAACACAGGTTATTACGATTTAACCCTAGCGCCTAAAATTACTCATTTTTGCGATCGCACAACCGAACTCCAAACCCTATCCCACTGGTTAACCACTCAAAACCCCCGTCTAATCTCAGTTTTAGGATTAAGTGGAATTGGTAAAACCACTCTAGTTAAACAGTTTGTTGACCTAAATATACAACAATTTGATGTAGTCATCTGGAAAAGCATCAAACTATCCCCTTCTTTGGATACCATTATTACTGATATTTTCGCACTTATTAATTCTGAATCTATTCCGACGGACAATAAATTAACTCAATTATTGAACCTTTTACGCCAGAAAAGATGTTTGATTATCCTTGATGATGTGCAAGAACTGTTTACCAGCGGACAACTCGCGGGACAGTATAAAACTGAATATAAAGACTACAAAATCTTTTTCACAATGGTAACCGAAATCGAACATCAAAGTAGTTTAATCTTGCTCTCTCAAGAACAATGTCAAGAAATGCTTTGCTTAGATGAGGAATTATATCCTGCTAAGTGCTTAGAATTAGAAAAGTTAGATAATACGGAAATACTGAAAAGCCTGGGATTGAAAGATGAGGAAAGCTGGTTAACACTGCTTAATTTATACGAAGGTAACCCAGCTTATTTGAAAGATGTTGCTAGTTTGATTAAAAATCTTTTCCTGGGTAAAGTTTCTGAATTTTTAACAGAAGATAGTTTAATATTGACCGAGAATATGAAATCTCGGTTTAATGAATTATTTGAACGCTTATCAGCGAGCGAACAACAGATTGTTTTAGAATTGAGTAAGTATAATCAAGCCGTGTCGAGAGAAGATTTAAGACAAGCTTTATCCTTGTCGTCAATGGATTTGATTAATGGATTGCAATCCTTGCAGAAACGCTATTTAATCAAAACAATAAAAGGAGAGAAAGTTGAGTTTAATTTATCTCCTGTTTTTCGAGAGTATGTCAGAGCTTGCCGTCAAGATTTATAGTTGTTTAAACTATGGTGAAGTAATAGCTATATCAGCGATTTCCTAAAAGGCTTTCAATTTCTTCATCAGTAAAACCAAATTGCCTAAAAATACGTAACACATAAGCGGGTGACATCTCGCCTGCACCCATATCAATAGGAACAACTCTGCGCGTATCCTCAACTTCACAAATATATAACCGATGATCTCCCTTTCCTTCTCTATAATATAAACAGCCACTCCGCTCCAAAATTTTAATTAACTCTTTAGGTTTGAGCGAAGGTATATTTTTAGGCATAAACTTTCCTTAATTCATAGATATCTGAACTAATATCCTCGTCCTCAACTGTCAAAAATTCATGCAGTTCTTTGATCGAAACAGAAGCATTATAAATCCCAGTTTCACTTTCATAAACTTCTTGAAAAGAATCAATTGCATCTTTGAGCTTGCTAATAGAATCTTCTTGGGTATTTCCTTGTCCTACCAATCCATTTTCCAGACACAAGGCTACCCAATAGCCTGCACTTTGTCTGAGTACCACTGTGTAAAAATCCATTGGTCTTAACCTGCTGATATTTTATAGATCTTAGTGAAAACTATAGTTCTTTAAACTATGTTTCTCTAACCTTGCTGCTGAGCTATTAACTGTTGTACAAAGGTTTGATGCTCCGCCGAATTAATTCCAGCTTGCAGAATTGCCAACACTTGCTGCATATCTCCTTGCAACATCGCTGAAACATCTAACCACAATCCCGGAAACACAACAGAGCAAATAACACCTTGCTCATCGGGTAACAACGAAACATAATCCTCATCTTGCAAACTAAACCAATCAATTCTTTGCTCAAATACCTGCCAAACAATGTATTCCCGAACGCCATTCCTTCGATAGGCACGTTTTTTATCCCCAAGATCGATTGCTGCACTACTCGCCGCAATTTCTACTACCAATTCCGGCGCTCCCTCCAGATATCCATCTGCGCTCAAAGTTGAGTTTCCGCCACTTTCTTGACTAATTAATAATACGCCATCCGGTTGCGGTTCGTTGTCAATATCCAATCGTACCGTTGGCTCAATTCCCATTTCTACTTGGGGTGTTGCAGCTTGATAAACTCCCAACCAAGTGATTAAGCGTCCGTGCGGTGCGGCATGGGGTCTAAAACGCAACGGCGATGCCATATAAACAACTCCTTCAATTAATTCGGCTTTTCTTACTTCTGGCATAGCACGGTAACGGCGCTCGAATTCCGGACGAATCAAGCGATCGCCATTTTCCAACGGTGGCAAATTTTGAAGGGTTGTAACCGATTTAGGCAGTGAAGAAGTCATCGTAGCAGCCTCAATGGTTGAGACGGTAGTGTTTCGCTGTGAGCGATCGCAATTGAGGTAGACTTTGCCACCCTACGATCATTCTAGTTCATAAACACTTCATCCACATCAGGAACAGGAACTTGCGGTGAAATCTTTTGGTATTCGGTTAAAATTTGCTTGATAAAATTTTGATAGTGAATTACCTTATCCAAAGGATTAATTTTCTTATCCATAGTTTTATTAGACATCAGGTAACAAAGGTAGACGACGAATACGAATTCTGCTTGGCTCAACAGTTAGTGCAGCACCTTGTTGTAGCTCCTGCTCACATTCACTAATTACTCTCAGCAACAAATCAGTTAATGCTTGAGCGCGTAATCTTTCAATCCGAATCCGAATCACTGATGGAGCGATCGCTTCCTCAAGAGCTAGCAATGTATGAAAGTCCGCATCAAGTGTTACAACAACCCGTCCTTCCTCTCTTGCTCTTTGAATAATTTCTGCGTCTTCAGCAGCGGATAGCCCAATTTCGCCAACATGAATTGTGTCAATCCCTACATCACGTAACAATGTTGCCGCAGAGAGTGGTAAACCTTGATCAAGCAACAGTTTCATAGCGATTAGGTAGTTCAATGATGCGATCGTCTAGATAGGAAGATGCAAAAATCAGAGCTTGCCGAATGTCTTCATCTTCCAATTCTGGGAACTCTTGACGTAGTTCTTCTCGATCGGGATAAGTTGCAAGTAATTCGATTACCCGGCGTACCGTAAGACGAAGGTTACGAATGCAGGGTTGTCCGTTCATGCGATTGGGATTACTGGTAATGCGGTTTAGTTTCATGATGATTAACTCTAGTTCTTTACAAAAATTGTGTTTTTGGCTGCTTTAATTTGATTCACTGATATATTCGACGTTTTGAAAGTTGGCTCCAGTCACATTTTGCAACAAGAGGCGGAGCCTCTGTTTTTCGTTCCCAGGTTGAACCTGGGAACGAGATCCGAGATCCAAGCCCGCGTAGGCGGGCTTTGTTTGTGTAGCCCCAGGTTTTAACCTGGGGGCATCTGGGGGCATCTGACGGCATCTGGGTGCATCTGCGGACATCTGCAAACGAGATGCTATTACCTCGCCGCCGCAGGCATACCCAAAATATCCTCAATTTTGGGCATTTCTTCTAAGGGAATCACGCGCCCTTCATCCTCAAATCCGGCAATTTGATCGAAGTTCAAATACCGATACAAATCGCCTGCAAAGGGATTAATTTTATTCGCCGCAATGTCGAGATATTCCTGCACAGTAGGAATCCGACCAAGCAGCGCGCAAACTGCTGCTAATTCCGCCGAACCAAGATACACTCGCGCATCTTTGCCCATGCGGTTGTTGAAGTTGCGGGTAGAAGTTGAAAACACGGTTGTGCCATCATTTACGCGCGCTTGGTTGCCCATACATAGACTGCATCCCGGCATTTCTGTCCTAGCACCTGCTGCGCCAAAAATGCCGTAATATCCCTCTTCTTTTAGTTGATGTTCGTCCATCCGGGTGGGGGGACAAATCCACAACCTGGTTTTCACCGCACCTTCGCTTTCTAATACTTTCGCAGTCGCGCGATAGTGACCGATATTGGTCATGCAAGAACCGACGAAGACTTCATCAACTTTGTCCCCTGCTACTTCGGACAATAATTTAACATTATCCGGGTCGTTGGGAGCGGCGACAATTGGTTCTTTGATCTCGTTGAGATCGATTTCGATGATTTCGGCGTATTCGGCATCGGCGTCAGCTTCCATTAATACTGGATTGGCTAACCATTCTTCCATTTTTGCCACGCGACGCATGATGGTGCGGGCGTCTTGATATCCCCGCGCTACCATGTTTTTCAACAAGGCAACGTTGGAACGAATATATTCGGAAACGGTTTCGCTACTGAGTTTAATTGTACATCCGGCACAAGAACGTTCCGCAGTGGCGTCGGTGAGTTCAAAAGCTTGCTCAACTTTCAAATCGGGCAATCCTTCGATTTCCATGATGCGCCCGGAGAAGATATTTTTCTTGTTCTTCTTCTCGACGGTGAGCAATCCTTTTTGAATCGCGACGTAAGGAATTGCATTCACAATATCCCGCAGGGTGACACCGGGTTGCAATTCGCCTTTGAATCGGACTAAAACCGATTCGGGCATATCTAATGGCATGACGCCCAAAGCAGCAGCGAATGCTACTAAACCAGAACCTGCGGGGAAGGAAATTCCTAATGGGAAACGAGTGTGGGAATCGCCACCCGTTCCTACTGTATCTGGCATTAACATCCGGTTTAACCAAGAGTGAATAATTCCATCTCCTGGACGTAATGCAACGCCGCCGCGTTGGGCAATAAAATCGGGTAATTCGTGATGGGTTTTGATATCGACAGGTTTGGGATATGCTGCCGTATGGCAGAAACTTTGCATCACCAAATCGGCACTGAAACCCAAACAAGCGAGTTCTTTTAATTCATCTCTGGTCATCGGCCCTGTGGTATCTTGAGAACCAACCGTTGTCATTAATGGTTCGCAAGAAGTACCGGGACGAACTCCGGGTAATCCGCAAGCTTTCCCGACCATTTTTTGTGCGAGGGTGTAACCTTTACCTGTATCTTCGGGTTGTTTAGGACGGGCGAAAACCGGAGAAGGTTCTAATCCCAACGCGGCACGAGTTTTATCGGTTAAAGTGCGTCCAATTAGTAACGGAATGCGCCCGCCTGCGCGTACTTCGTCGAGAATAGTATCGGGTTTGAGGGTAAAGGTAGAAATGACTTCGCCTGCTTCGTTGGTAATTTCCCCTTTATAAGGATGGATGGTAATTACCATTCCCGTTTCCATCTTGGTGACATCGCACTCGATGGGTAAAGCGCCGGAGTCTTCAGCGGTGTTGAAGAAAATGGGAGCGATCGCACTCCCCAATATATACCCCCCCGCGCGCTTGTTCGGCACGTGAGGAATATCTTGCCCGATGTGCCACAACACCGAGTTTATCGCCGATTTCCGCGACGAACCAGTCCCGACAACATCGCCGACATACGCGACAGGATGCCCTTTCTGCTTCAATTGAGCAATAACTTCCAATCCCCCAGGCATCCGAGTTTCCAACATCGCCAAAGCGTGCAAGGGAATATCCGGGCGCGTCGTAGCATGGGGAGCGGGTGATAAATCGTCGGTATTCGTTTCGCCGGGAACTTTAAACACCGTCACGGTAATCGCGTCTTCGAGTTGAGGACGCCCGATAAACCAAGCGGCATTACACCAAGCATCAACTACCTGTTTGGCATAAGGATTGACATCCGACAACGCCAAGACATCGTGAAAAGCATCGAATACCAGCAAAGTCTTACTCAAGGCAGTTGCTGCCTTCGCTGCTAATAAAGTATCGCGAGACTTGAGCAGTTCGATCAGCGATTGAACGTTGTAGCCTCCCAACATTGTCCCCAAAAGATAAACGGCGGCTTGGGGTACAATCAGGGGGCAAACAATCTCGCCCTTGGCAACTGCGGTTAAAAATCCAGCTTTGATATAAGCCGCTTCATCGACTCCGGGAGGGACGCGATTAGTTAGCAAGTCCAGCAGTGTCTCTTCTTCCCCTGGAGGCGGATTTTTCAGCAATTCGCACAATTCGGAAGTTTGTTGGGCATTTAAGGGTAGAGGAGGAATTCCTTGTGCCGCCCTTTGGGCAACGTGTTGACGATAGGATTCGAGCATTTTCGTGTTCTCTCAGGCTAAGAGCGGGAAAATATTGTCAGTGTAGTTTATAGCCGGATTTTTTATTGTACGGTGACGAACCTTCCCGCTGGAGTTTTGTCGGTACTCTTTTAGCTTTTAGTTATAGCAACCGCACTGGCGTAATCAACGTTCTTAATTGGTGAAACCCAAGATTTGACGCCCTTCCCTAGCAAGAAAGCCCCTAGCCCCTAGCTATAGCATTTTGGAGTCGGTGGGAATATGTGAAAACCAGCTAAGATAAAGGCAACAACCCAAGCTATTTAGCTTCGCTGATGCTAACAATAGCAAAACGCGATCGCTAACCCTCTAGCTGACTAGCCGCCCGACAAAAAATGGATCTCTCTTCCCCCCAGGATACCAACGCCCTCATCCGTCCCGTGCAATATCGGGACTTGGAAGCGATCAAAAATATCGTGGTGCAATCTTGTTTAGCAGAACACCACAGTTGTTGTGCCCATACCAAGCAGCAACTAGAACGGGTACGTCGCTGGTACTGGGTACTCAAGCTTTTGAGCTGGTTCCCCAACCCATTCCGCTACAAGTTTACAGCCTATGTCGTCTCTAAAGCTCAAAGCATTTTAGCCGCGATTCAAGTATCGCCGTTTAATCGCACGCGCAGCACTTGGCGGGTAGATAGAGTCGTAGTTGACCCCCAAGTATCCAGTCTAGAAGTAGGCTCGCAACTGTTGCGCTATTGCTTTGAGACAATTTTAGAGGCGCGCACTTGGTTGCTCGAAGTCAATATCCACGATAAAACATTGCTGGCACTGTATCGGCGCAATGGTTTTCAGCCTTTGGCGCACATGACGTATTGGGCGATCGCTCCATCCATGCTAGCAGAATTGCAAGAGCGAGAACCCGATTTACCCAATCTGCTACCAGTCAGCAACGCCGATGCCCAACTGCTGTATCAATTAGATACCGCATCGATGCCCCCCTTGGTGCGCCAAGTATTCGACCGCCACAATACAGATTTTAAAACCAGTTTTGTTGCCGCTTTAATTGAAGGCATCCAGCAGTGGCTTTCTCAAACCGAAGTCGTCAGCGGCTACGTGTTTGAATCCCAGCGCAAAGCAGCTATCGGCTATTTTCAGATGCATCTGTCGCGCAATGGCACTAAACCCCATGTAGCCGAATTAACCGTACACCCAGCCTACACCTGGCTGTACCCCGAATTGCTCGCCCAAATGGCACGGATTACTCAAGATTTTCCCACCCAATTGTTACTCTTAACTTCTGCGGATTATCAACCAGAACGAGAAGAATATTTGCGACAAATAGGGGCAGAAGAAGTAGAACACACTCTGCTGATGTCCCGTTCGGTTTGGCACAAGCTGCGGGAGTCGAAGTCGGTATCTTTGGATATGCCTTTGTCGGAAGTTTTCCAAGGATTGCAACCGGCACAAAAACCCGTCCTCGGACGCATGTCCTGGCTGAAAACCCGCACCTTGCGCTGGCGAGGAGTGTCCAGAAAAGATTTAGTTCCAGCCCCTTCCCGCCAAGAAGCAGAGTCGGAGTCGCAATCTTTATCCGGCGTCGCCTTCAGGATAACCCGTCGCGGTTCTAGAAGTGCTGACCAAGGGTAGTGGACAGTGGACAGTGGACAGTGGACAGTGGACAGTGGACAGTGGACAGTTGACAGTGGACAGTGGACAGTTGACAGTGGACAGT